>WLWF01002643.1_pt1 | contig 12637 bp, 27 predicted proteins | sample 6718331 | NCBI WGS metagenome assembly WLWF01 (sample SAMN12718692, study PRJNA515312) | sponge metagenome | isolation source: marine sponge | host: Mycale hentscheli | place: New Zealand: South Island, Marlborough, Capsize Point | collected 2003-05-01
GTAGATGCTATACCAAGTGCAATTTATGCAAAGGAAGATTTAACTATCTATGTTCCTCAAATTGTACACCAAACATATGTAAGAGCCTTAGGAGGATTTTCAGCACAAGGTGCAGGAGCCGCAGGTTATGAAGACAAAGGACAAATGTGGTACAATATGGGTAACGCATTATCTTTTGAGGGAATCAAACTTCAAACTTGCCCAGGTATGCCATCTAATCACATTGTTGCAGGACAAGCATCAAACTTGTATTTCGGTACTGGATTGTTATCAGACCACAACGAAGTTAAATTGATAGATATGGCAGACATTGACGGAAGTCAGAATGTTCGTATTGTAATGAGATTTACATCTGGTGTTCAGTATGGAATTGGTAGTGATTTAGTACTACAAACATTATAATAGAATTATATTAATCATAAAAGGGTAGGTTGGAATAGTCTTGCCTACCTTTTTTTTTAAATCTAAAAAATATGCCTTGTAATATAGCATCTGGAAGAACAGAACCTTGTAAGGATAGTGTTGGTGGACTGACTAAAGTGTACTTTGTAAACTTTGAAGATTTTGATATTGCTGACGTTTCATACGTAACAAGCAGTGATGAAATTGATAGTATTACATCAAGTGGACAAATCGATGCCTACCAATACGACTTAAAAGGGACAAGTTCTTTCGAGCAAACAATCACATCAAGTCGAGAAAATGGGACAACGTTCTACGACCAAGCGTTAAATTTAACGTTTAAAAAATTAGATAAAGACACTCACGATGAAATTGCATTACTTGCAGCAGGAAGACCACACGTATTCGTTGAAGATAACAACGGAAACATCTTCGCAGCAGGTTTAGAATATGGAATGGACGTTAATGGTGGGACAATAGTAACAGGTGCAGCAATGGGAGATTTGTCTGGCTATACTTTGACGCTTCAAGGTATGGAGAAAAAACCTGCTAACTTCTTGTCACAGTCACTGTCAGCAACAGGAGTAACAGTATCGGCTACTCAAATAAATCCGTAGTGATCTGAATTTGAATTTAATTAGAGAAGGGGACGTTTAACGTCCTCTTTTTTTTTACACTTGCACCAGTTGTCGTAATTCATTTGTTATATAGGTATGGAAATAGTAAAGCCGACTGGAGATAGCACAGTTAAAATAATACCAAGAGAAAGTAAGGACTTGATAGCAGTAATTTATTCAAACGTAAGTACTGATGAAGTTCTAGTTTCTGAAAATAAAACCCCAGTCAATACGGATAATTCAATGTCGTTTGATTTCACGGAAACTGAAAAGGAAACATTAAATTTGAAAGAAGGTCAATTTGTAAATTTCGAAATTGTAGGTGCAAAATCAATAGAAGCAGAAACGTACCAACTTTACAGAGGAAGAATGTTTGTCACGGATCAGTTAATCGACCAAATAGAAGACAAAGTTTATGACATCAATAAAGGCGTTTACAAAGAAAACGAAAGTGACAACGAATTCATTATATACTAAATTATGAGTGAGATAAAAATAGTACAGTTAAGTTCATATACCTCTCCAGAAATCAAAGTGGAAAGGCGTGAAAATTATGTTACTTACGGAAGCAAGAATAATTACTTCCAGTATTTGATTGACAGATACACAGGAAGTCCGACAAATAATGCCGTAGTAAACGGAGTTTCGCAAATGGTTTTCGGTAAAGGACTAGACGCAACAGACAGCAATAAAAAACCAAACGAATATGCACAAATGGTTACTCTATTGCATAAAGATTGTGTACGTAAATTAGTATATGATTTGAAGTTAATGGGACAGTGTGCTATTCAAGTGATATATAGTAAAGACAGAAAAACGATTGCACAGGTAGAACATATGCCAGTCGAAACACTCGCAATGGAAAAGTGTAATGATAAAGGAGAAATTGAAGGGTTTTATTATTGCAGTGACTGGTCAAAAAAGAAACCAAGTGAAGAATTAAAACGTATACCTGCATTTGGAACAAGCAAAGAACCTATCGAAATACTTTATGTACGTCCATATGTAGCAGGGCATTATTATTATAGTCCTGTTGACTATCAAGGTGGTCTTCAATACGCAGAATTGGAAGAAGAAATTAGTAATTACCACTTAAATAACATAATGAATGGTCTAGCACCCAGTATGTTAGTCAACTTCAATAATGGTGTACCGAATGAAGAAGAACGTGCAAATATCGAACAGCGTATAATTCAAAAATTCAGTGGAAGTAGTAACGCAGGGAAATTCATATTGTCGTTTAACGAAAACGCAGAAACAGCAGCTAGTATCGATCCAGTACAATTAAGTGACGCACATAACCAGTACCAGTTTTTATCAGACGAAAGTATGAAAAAGATAATGGTAGCACACAGGGTTGTTAGTCCTATGTTGTTAGGCATCAAAGACCAAACAGGTTTAGGGAATAACGCAGAAGAATTAAAAACTGCTAGTACTTTAATGGACAATATCGTAATACGTCCTTTGCAGAATTTATTGATTGATGCATTTGACCAGATACTAGCGTACAATCAAATCAGTTTGCATTTGTACTTTAGAACTTTACAGCCGTTAGAATTTATAGATTTAGAGAATGTTGTTACAGAAGAACAACGTGAAGAAGAAACTGGCGAAAAAATAGAAGAAGAAGTTAGTACAGTTTTAGCAAAATTATCAGCAGAAGAAAAAGGAGAAATCTAATTATCAGATGATGAGTATTTAGGTATATTATCAGAATTGTACCCAGACACAGTAACGAATGAATGGGAAGTAGTTACAACACGTGCATACGATGACTCTAACGAAAGCGATGAAGTATGGGCATCAAATCATATCAAACCTAAAGAAACAACGCTACAAAAACTCGCAAACGCAGTAACAAGTAAGCCAAGTGGTTTTAGTTACCTAGACAAGTCGTTTTACAAAATAAGATACAGATATGCAGAAAAGTACAGCAGTCCAAACACAAGGAAGTTTTGTAAAGCAATGATGAGTAGAGATAAAGTGTATAGACTTGAAGACATTGACAAAGCATCACGTGAAGGAGTAAACAGGAAATTTGGTCACAAGCAAAAGCCGTACGATCTGTTTAAATTCAAAGGTGGAGTTAATTGTGGTCACTACTGGGAACAGGTGTTGTATAGATTAAAGAAGAAAACTGACGGAAGTTATAGGAAAGACAATGGCAACCTCAATCAGTTTGAAGAAACGAACAGTATACCAAAAACCTATGTAGCTAGTCCACGTGGTTCAGAACGTGCATCTTCGGTAGAAGCAGACAGAGCAGATAAAGGAAGATACCCAAATAGTTAAGATATGGCAACAGCATTACTTATAAGCAGAACAGATTTAGTCAAAAACACAATAGTTGACGGCAATGTTGATACGAATAAATTTATACAGTTCATTCGGATAGCACAGGAAATTCATATCCAGAATTATTTAGGCACGTCTTTGTTGGAAGCAATACAGGCAATGATAATAGCAGGTACGCTAAACGAAAACGACAATCCAGATTATTATAATTTAGTAAATGACTACATAAAAGATATGTTAGTCCATTATGCTATGGTAGATTACATTCCGTTTGCGTCTTATCAAATCCAGAACAAAGGTGTGTTCAAGCATACTAGCGAAAATGCAGAGATACCAGAAAAAACGGAAGTAGATGTATTGATTGACAAGCATAGACAATTTGCACAATTTTTTACACGTAGATTTTTGGACTACATATGTAATAATATGTCGAAGTTCCCAGAATATAACTCGAACAATCAAGAAGATATGTACCCAGATACTACGGCAGATTTCACAGGGTGGGTATTATGAAACGAAAAACAAAACCAAAACTTAAAAACGTTGAATTGTTATTAAAGTACCTCAACGAAAATTTAAAAAAGGAGAAAAATGGCAACACTGACAGGGCAAAAAATTAAAGACACTTATGACGGATTGTTAAAAACAGCTGATAGTACTACTGGTCTTCCGACCAGTGGTGTTACAGGTATTCAAGACGGACTAGGCAATAATAGTTCAATAAAAATTGGAAAAGCCGATCAAGGGTTAGAAGTTACTGGTGGAATTAAAGTAGAAACCGAAGATATTGAATTACAAGAAGCAGGTGCTAAAGTATTTTTTGACAACAAAGATAAATTTATAGGAGATAGGGCAGCAGATGATGCTTTTGTAATGCGTTCTGAAAATGCTGATCCGATATACTTCCAAACAGGTGGAAATAACAACAGAGTTAAAATAACTGGTGCAGGTGTAGTTATAATAGACGGAGAATTAGAAGTTAATAATATAGCTACTTTTGATGATAAAGTTACTTTAAATGACGATTTGGAGGTGCAAGGCACTTCCGATTTGGCTAGTTTAAAACTAAATACCAGCAATCCAGTAGTAAACAAAATTGTAACGGAAGGACAAGGTATTGCAAACAACGATAACGACACTTCATTTCCAACGTGCGCAGCAGTTAAAGATTTAGTTGACGGAACTACTGTTAGTTTTGATTGGCTAACGACTACCGAAGCAGGAGGAAATACAAACACCCTCACAATAACTTTACGAAATTCGTCTGGTATTGTAATTGAAACTTTCTTTTTTGGTTCAAATGGGTTGGAAGTAAGTAAATTAACCACGACAGAAAATGCAGTAGTAGGACGTGATTTGATTATTAACAATACTGCTTCAAATTCAAAGGCATTATTAGTAAAAGGTAACGTAGCAATACAGGCGTCTGGTAATTTAAATATATCTTCTGGCACTCCTACGTACCCAACAGGTTCTTCAAAGATAGTAACAGTAGGCGACCTTCATAATTACACTAACGCAGTTGAGAATTTTTTAAATGTTGGTAACAATAACGACATTGATGATACAAAAAATGCAGCAGCAATAGGTCAAAATAATACGTTAACTAGCGCAGACGGCTCAATAGCAATTGGTGTAGGTAATGATATAGACGGTTCGAATATAACTACTGCAACAATGCGTTCAGTTGCTGCAGGTTTCCAAAATACAGTTACTGGTTATAGTAGCATAGGAATTGGTGGGAACAATGATGTTTTAACAGGTCAAAATGGTTTTGCACTTGGTTTTGATAATACCTTAACAAGTGGTGGAGATAATAACTTCGCTATCGGAGAACGAAACACTCAAGGTGGCACAGGTGCTAATGGTGTTTTTATGGTAGGTGTAAGTTTACACGCAGAAGACGGAGAAATGGCTATTGGCTATCGTAACAAGCGATCTGACTATCCGACAACAGATTTCGCCAAAGGGTTAGGAGAAACAAAGGTTGTAATAGGAACAGGAACTGTAAACGACACAACAGGTTTAATTTTCACAGAAGGTGGTATCAATAGAAATGGTGGAAGTGGTTTTGTTGAACAAAAAACAAGAGTGATATTCCCAACAGTAACAGATTTTAACTTTTCGAGTGACTCAAATGCAGCAGCAGGTGGTATACCAGTAGGAGGTATGTATCACAATAATGGGGACTTAAAAATAAGATTAACGTAATGAATTTAACGGACTTGAAAATATACACAATGAACGCAGGTGCTTTAGCAATTTCGCTAACGCAAGTAGAAATGATTTTGAAAGTAGCAGTTCTTCTAATCACGATTGGGTACACATTGCACAAGTGGTATTTGATGAATAAGAAAAAATAGTATGATTAAGATATTAAAAAAAATAGTTGTTTGGCTTGAAAGAACCAGATGTAATATACACTTCAAGTGGAATGGCATTTTGGAAAACTTGAAAACGGAATGTAAATGCGAAAAATTGGTAAAATAATTATTCATTGTACGGCTACCAAAAAAGAACACGATGTAAAAGTCCACGATCTTAAAAAGTGGCACGTAGAAGAAAGAGGTTGGTCAGATATTGGCTATCATTTTTTCATTGATATACACGGAGAAGTTCACGAATGTAGACCACTGGAACGTACTGGCGCACATACAAAAGGAGAAAATTACGACAGCATAGGAATAGCATACGCAGGTGGACTAGGTTCAGATGATGCTTGGCACGACACACGCACAGACAGACAGAAAGATGCTTTAGAGGACTTGTTATGTAGATTGAAAGGTTTATATGGCAACGCAGTTATTTATGGTCATAGGGACTTTAGTAGCAAGATGTGTCCCAGTTTCGATGCAAGGCAAGAATACGAATGGATAAGCGACCAGTTTTAAAATGAAAAAACAAATAAGCAATTATATACAAAAGTCAAGAACAAAGAGAAAAGGTGTTCACAGCAAAAACGCAAGTGTTGGACAGACAGGATATAAAAAGAAATACAGAGGGCAAGGAAAATGAAAAAAATACTTAAATTTCTTACAGGAAACGTTATCGAAAAAATCGGTAATGTCATAGATGATTTGTTTACGTCAGAAGAAGAACGTCTGGAAGCAAAGAACAAGATATTCGAAGTGATACGTGAGAAAGAATTAGAATTGCAGCAAATGCAGACAGATATTATTATTGCAGAAGCAAAAGGGAATTGGTTGCAAAGAAGTTGGCGACCGATACTTATGTTGGCTTTTGGTTTTATAGTAATTTATGTTAAATTTATAGCACCTTTGTTTGATTTAAAGATACCAGAACTTGAAAATGAGTTTTGGAATTTACTCCAGTTAGGTATCGGTGGTTATGTTATCGGACGGACAGGAGAAAAGATTATGGAAAGTTACGTTAATAAAAAATAAGTATGAAGTTTGGATATATCACATAATTTATGTTTTTTTTACTATCGTACAATAAGTAACTATTGTACGTAGTACTATTATACGTATAACTATTGTACGTATATAGTCATATAAAGCAATATAAGCCGTTTTAACGGCATTTTAGTCACAATCTAACACATCATACCAAAATGAACGAAATGTACAGGGAAAAAGCAGATAAAATAGCAAATTACAAGACATATACCGAAAAACGGAAAGTCGATGCGTTGTTAGAATTGAACGCAGACCAGTATTGCAATATGGGTACGGACAGTACAAAGTCGGAGTGGTCTAACGCAGAATTAACAAGTCGTTATATTTTTCGTTTGATTAAAACATACGACACACGTTTAGGTAAAATGTTGTTAAGGGACAGTATGCAAGGATAAATGCCACGAAAACCCTCACGTAAAACTTTAGTTAAAAAACTGGATCAGATTTTCAGTCAGTACATACGTATGCGAACAGCAGACAAAAACGGATATGTTACTTGTGTAACTTGTTCAAAGAAGGACGTATGGAAAAATATGGATTGTGGTCACTTCATCTCCAGAAAACATTTGTCGACAAGGTGGCACGAAGATAATTGTCAAGTACAGTGTAAAGCGTGTAACGTCTTCAAATACGGAGAACAATACAAATACAGTTTGTGGCTAGGTTCAAAAAAGTCCGATGAATTGTACCAACTTTCAAAAGAAACTTCCAAAATAATGGACTTCGAAATAATTGAATTGGTAGAAAAGTACAAGAAAAAGGTTGATGTTCTAAAAAAAGGACTACATTTGTAAGAACTTTGTTGAATAGTCAATTTCAGCACTTGTTTTTTTTGTTTAAAACGGAGGGGGTGTCCAACGCACCCTCTTTTTTTATTAACAATATATTCAGTTTTTACACTTTTTTTTACTAACTTTACAAAAAATCAAAACAAGTATGAGCGATTATTTAAGAGCAAGAGTTGACGCACTCCAACAGGAAGTCACTCGATTAAACAGTAAAGTATCAGTTCTGGAAGCAAAGTTGGAGGTTTCACAGTACAATCAGTTAAACGAAAAATTACAAGAATTATGATTAAAGACAAAGTAGTAAAAGTCAAAGAGGACGGAGAATATAATGGTCGTCCCAAATGGAAAGTACAAACCCAGAGATCTGGCGAGTATACTTTCTTTACGAATTTCAGCGCAGTTGCAGGGGACATTATAGAATTTAGTGTAAACAACGAAAAGTATAAAACTGCAAAGTTATTGGAAGTAGTTGATAGTAAGATACCGAAAGCAGGTAAAAGTAACTATGATACAGGACAATCGATACTTCGGCAAGTTGCTTTCAAGGGTGCTATCGAAATAGTAACAAACACTGAAAGTTTCAAACTTGAAGATATAGAAGAACTAACAAATAAGTTTCACATAATTTTAAATAACCCAGTAAAATGAACAATCCAGAATTTGTAAACAGTATAAATGTAAAGGAAAGTCCAATGGACTTCGTTGTATGTCAAATGCACATCAAAGTAAATGAATTACAAGAGTATCTTCGCACAAAGGAAGAATTTGCCAAAGACAACAATGGCTTCATCACAGTAGATGTTTTGAGAGCAAAAAAAGATAGAACAAAAATCTATTGCAAGTTTTCTGAATGGAAACCAAAAAAGCAAGTGACTTCCGAACAGCATATGCCAGATAGAGAGGAAGCAGATTTGCCGTTCTAAAATACAAAGGGGATTTATTCCCCTTTTTTTTATAAATTTAAGCAAAAAACAAATGTTGATTAACACAGAAGACACGTATGCATACTTGACAAATGTTAGGAATGGCACAATAAAGGAAGGAGTAAAAATTGGTATACCAGATATAGACCAGTACTTGCGTTTCAAACCTAGTAATTTTAATGTAGTTCTAGGTCACGCAAATGTAGGTAAGACAACAGTTATTTTATATTTGATGCTATGTTTTACTCAAAAGCACAATTTAAAGTGGTTAGTATTCAGTAGTGAAAATGAGCCACACAGTATTATCAGAAAGTTAGTAGAATTTCTGGAACAGAAACCGATAAACAAAATAGATGAAGAAACTTTTAAGAAACACTTTGATTACGTTGTTAAGCATTTTAAGGTGGTTGCTAATGATACCTTGCATACCTATCGTACTTTGTTGGAGTTTGCTAGGGCGTTTAAAAAAGATTTTGACTATCAAGGACTCTTAATTGATCCGTATAATAGTTTGAGTAAAGACGATGAAATGATGAAAAAGTTAGGTGGACACGAATACGATTATTTAGCAACAACGGAAATGCGAATGTTTTGTAAAAAAGAAAATGTAAGTATCTGGCTAAACACTCACGCAAACACAAATGCACTTCGTATAAAGCACCCAGTAGGTCACGAATATGTAGGACACCCTATACCTCCACTCGCATCGGACGTAGAAGGTGGTGGTAAGTTCGTCAACAGGGCAGATGATTTCGTAGTAATACACCGATATGTACAGCACCCAAACGAATGGATGTTTTCACATATTCACGTTAGAAAAGTTAAGGAAGTAGAAACAGGAGGTAGACCAACCCCCATTGATAGTCCGATACGGCTTAAATCAATGATAAATAACGTTGGTTTCACAGTAGATGATACTTCCATATTAAAAACAGAGTTAACTAACCCTAAAAACGTTCCATTTTGAAAATTAAAAGAACATCACAAAGTGCGAAAATAGCAAAGCACCAAAAAGCAATAGGAGAATTGTATGCTATTGTACAGATATTAGCTAAAAAGATAGAGAATTTAGAAAACTCTCCAGAAGTAGAAGAAAATGATTAACGGAATACATATTGAAATAGTATGGATAGCAGGTATAGTATTAGGTGTATTGTACAGTAAAGATTATTGTCCATATGATGAAGTAGATAAAAACGAACTGTTGTTCTGTATATATATATTCGGTATTAAAATTTCGTGGTGGTAAACATTCTAGTCAAGTTAGCAGCAAAACATAACGACTGGATAAGAATAGTCCAGAGTTTCGGTTGCGACTTAATGACAAGTGAAGATTACGTCCAAGATATGTATTTGAAAATACACGAATACTCACAAAAGCACGACAACAGTATTTTGTACAATGATACCGAAGTTAATTACTATTTCGTTTATAAGGTGTTGAGATCGATTTGGCTTAATACACTAAAAGAACAGAACAAGTATGTAGAATATAACAGCACAGACATTGTAAGGTCCACAGCAGATGTATATGACACTAAAGAAGTACGTGACCAAATGGAAAGTAAGTTAAGCAAGTTGTATTGGTATGATAGAAAAATTTTTGAAATGGTATACAAGGACGGCATCAGTATGTTGCAAATTGCAGATAGGACAGGTATCGATTATTGTAGTATCAAGAGAACAATTAGGAAAGTAAAAAAAATTTTGAAATGATTAAACGGAACGCTATCGAAAATGAAATTTTTGATTATTGGAGGAAGCAAAACAAAAAAATTTTAAACGCAAAAGCGTTTCTCCAAAAGAATGGTTATATAGTGTATAAAAAAAACAAAAAATGAAACTAGGAGATTTAGTTTATTATATAACGAAGTATACAGGAATTAGATATGTTTGGAAAAAAATAAATCCAGATTGTGGTTGTGATAAACGCAGACAGGACTGGAACTCAATAGAAATAAAATTCAACAGAAATGGAAAAAGTAGACAAGAAGAAATGGACTAAATTTAGGTCAAGTAAATCTAGTATTGTTAGCAAAGAAGAAGTACAGATGATAGCAGAATTACACGCAAAGTATTTCAATCACAAAGTAAAAGTACCTTGTAGTTGTTCTCCGAAACGTGTACAAGCATTGATTGATGACTTAAATAAAAAGTATGAAAGTTGAAACTATACATAAATTCGAAAAGGCAGTTGTATGGTTTCTAAATCTAGACGGTTGGGATCTGACACATACAGGTGGTAATTTTGAAGGGTATGATGCTAAAGGTAAAACCCCTAAAGGAAACGAATGTGTTATTGAAATGAAATTTAGAAAAACCTATTACGATACAAAAATGTTGGAAGTAGGCAAGTACAAACGTTTAATGGGACTTCCAGAAAATGTGGTTAAGATATACTTTGTTGCCGATCCAAAAGGAACATATTTTTTTTGGTTAGACGGAATAGACAAGTTGAAATCAGTAGAAAAGTATTGTCCGAAAACGACATTATGGGGTAGTAAAAAGAAAACGAAAGAAGTATACTTATTAGAAGAAAGTTTAGCTAGTGTCGTAAACAAATATGACGAATGGTAAATATATGCTTGATAAATGGTTGATAACTATAATTTTTTTCGTATGTTTACATAAATCATAAAATCACATAAATGTTAAACAAAAAACAAGAGTTGAAAAAACTCATCGAACAAACGGAATGGGACATCAATTATCATCAAGATAAATTAAGTATAGCGTCCTATAAAATGGATTTATTCAAAACCGAACTAGCACAGTTACAAGATGAATAGGTACATTGAAAATCAAAACGACTTATTGTTTTACTCCGATTTGCACTTATGTTGCGAACTGGTAAACAAATGGCTTAAAGCAAAACCAGATAACAAAGAGTTAAACGCAATATGTAAATCCCTTATCGGTATTACGTTCTATACTAACAAACTTCAAATGGATCGTAAAAGTTATGACCACGTAATTAGTATGTACCGACAAGACAAATGCCGTGCAGTGGAACGTGCAAGAGCAGCCGAAGCAAAGGTTGAGGAATTAGAAGAAAAGTTAAAGTTAGAAAAATACGAAAAATGAATATAAACAAATTTGACAGGTATAAGGAAAACCTTATGGTAATTGACGACAAGGTATATAGTTATCGAACACACGTAGCAACTATCGAATACCCAGAACTTGTAGTGCCAAAGTATTACAGTGTAACGACAAGTAAGCATATAAATTATGTAGCAAATCAGTATAACCTTAAAGTAGTGAAGCAATATGAATTATGATGATTGGTTGGTTAAGCAAGAACACGATTACAGGGGTTGGAATGAGCCAGATTACGAATGTATGCATTGTGGCACTCCAGTAGATAAAAAGGGTAGTTATTGTAGTATGAATTGTTTTGATGCAGATATGTTATGAAGACAGGTACAATATATTATCCGAATTTAATAAACGAACAGGCGTTATATGTCGGTGGACTTCGTGATGTGACAAACGCATATATGAACGAAAAAGCACCCAAGTACAAACGAGGAAATTTGCAGGTAGACCAGTTAGGTTGTAAATGTGAATTGATTGCACAGTTTCACTTCTGGAACAAAGGTGTAAATTATCAGTCCGATCAAATGTTAGGTGGTCAAGCGATGCCAAACTACGATATAGAAGCAGCAGGGTTAAAAATAGACGTAAAGGGTATATGGTCTTATCAAAACGAATTAAGAGTAAACTACGATGCTCATAATAAGGATAAGAACGTATCTCACTATATGTTTATACAGCCAGTTTCTGAAAGTTTGGAAAATTGTCACGCAAATTGGTGGTTGTATGGTAAGAAGAACATCAATGATTGGATAGTAAAAGAATTAAAATATAGTAAAGCATATACACTCGACTTATGAAAGTAAAATTATTAGATGATAAAATGTACGACAAACGTCTATTGTTAGACAATATGTACGAAGATAGTTTCTATTATGGAGAATTGTCAAAGTTAGCAATGTCTTCGTCTTCAATAAAGATGTTGTTGTCTTCTCCGAAAAAATACTATTACGTAACCAAGTACGGAGAAAATCTGGACACGCAAGGAATAAGGGACGGACGGCTTTTGCATACGTTGGTGTTAGAACCAGATAAGTTCGAACAGTTCCATTTTGTAGATGTGAAAAGCAAAAACACAAAAGCATATAAGGAAGCCA
>WLWF01002648.1_pt1 | contig 12619 bp, 10 predicted proteins | sample 6718331 | NCBI WGS metagenome assembly WLWF01 (sample SAMN12718692, study PRJNA515312) | sponge metagenome | isolation source: marine sponge | host: Mycale hentscheli | place: New Zealand: South Island, Marlborough, Capsize Point | collected 2003-05-01
TATTTGTTTTTTTTAAATCAAATTAATATCAATACCGATATAATTTCTGTTTAAATGTTCGCAACGAACACTCACGTAATTATTATGACACGTCATATCCAGGACAGTATCATTTTCATTTGAATAAGTTTTGATAAAATAATCAATCTGTTTGTCATCTCTTGTAATACCTGTGTTATCTCTTCTGACCTTCCATTCTTTAAATGTAGTAGGATATTTTCCAGTATGTCCTCCTGCCTTTACCATCTCATCTTTTTCTTTTCTTTTACCCCAATAAAGTTGGGGTTGAGAACCTATTTGCACTTTTCTTGATGGATAAAAGACATCTCCCTCCATCTGTGGATTATATGTTCCTTTCTTTTTATAGTAAATAAATATCTCTTCATTTCTTCTTAATGGTTGATTTTTTGCTTGTAAGAAACCTGTTGAATTGTTCTTTATCCAGGTATAATGATATTTTGGTTTCTCATATCTTAATAATTCATAGGTGAAGGGCATAGAGGCATAAAGACAAATGATCCCATTTGGTTTTAAGACTCTCCAAATCTCAGGGAATAATTCTTCCCAATTTAATCCTTTGTCCCAAGATGCACAAGTTGTCCCGAAAGGAGGGTCAGTATAAACAAAATCAATACTATTGTCATCAATGGTTTTAATTACATCATGAATATCACCTTGTTTAAATTCTATCATTATCTTACTAATGAATCATAAAAAAAAATTCATCAAACCCAACAATAAAATTTATCACTCCGTTTTTTATTTGTGGCAATCTAGAAGATATCTTGTAAATTATTGAGAAGGTGGAAGAGGGGGAGGACCGTATACACCGGCTAGTAAATTTTCTGCAAATTTCAAATCAGTAGAAATCTGTTTGTCAATTCGGTATTGAATGCCACTATTGTCTCCTACTAATGCAAGACCACCCTCTGGATCTAATATTTGTGTTTTAATAGCTGTTATTGTTTTTTTTCTTGTGACCGTAAAAATCGCACCACCACCATCATAACTAATGAATCCATTATTGCCTTGATATTTGCCGACTGTTGCAAGAGTTGCCATAGGATTTGCCGTTTGATAAAAATTAGCTTGATCTAATATATCAGAATTTATTAAGAAATACCCACGTAATATTCGTCTTGGTAATTTTGCAGATGTGATCCTTGTGCTAGTTGCTTGAATAACCGAGGTTGGCGAAACCGCATGTGTTGGAACATCAAAATAATTAGTAAAATTTTTAGGTGAAGTAAAATAATTGATTTGTGAATTTAATTGTTGTGTGAAAAGATTTGATGACCATACATTCGTAATATATAAAGCACTATCAACCGAACTAATATCAGCATTAGTAGTAACACCATTTACATTTATCGTATCATCTTGAAATATCACTAATCTATTTTTAATATTAGGACCAATTGGATTGAATTGATTATAATTATATCCAACTATTCCCCACAAACCCTGATCCCAATTATTATGACTATATCCCATATCTTCTATCATTATTCCGCAATGACTATCATAAATAAGATCAAATTCAAGATTAGCATTCATTTTTGGAAATACTGTTTTATTAGTTCCTGATCCCGTAATGCTTAAAACTGAATATGGAAACATTGATGGAGACCATGTCGTGTAATGAACCTGTTTATCAATTTTATAACAATCATTACCACCCTCGGCACTTGGAGGAGGTCCAAATACGTTAGCATTATTTCCTGGATCTCCCGCATTATAAAAATTACCTACCTTTTCTGCTGTATGTAAATTTTCAATTTCAAATCTTGAAGAAAGACTATTCCATTTGAAAGCGGCGTTATTAGCACCAACATAAACATTTCTTGCTATGGGAGCTCCGGCAAAAGCCTGATAACCATAATATTGAGTGGGAGCAAATCCATTGGATAAGATTATAGCAGCATTTCCATAAGCATTAAAATGACGATCATATCCAATTTTTGTTAATGATGGTATTTCACCACTATTTTCTTGATAATATGATGTTGGAATACCACCTATTTGTTCTGTCATAAAACTTATTAAAGGATTATCAACGCCAAGAGTAACACTATCCTTCTGAGCAAATCCATAAACTAATCTTTCATAACTTTGACCATCAGATTCATTACTTGTAAGATGTGATGAATTTTTATTATATGAAATAAATATTGGAACAGATGATTCATCAGAAGCATTTGCAAGAGGAGGTTCTGTTGAAGGATATGTACTGATATACGAAACATTATACATATCATCTCCCAATGGATAATCTTCCGGACCAGTACCAACCTTTTTTAAATCAATATGTAAGAACCTTGCTTCTTCTGCAAAGGAAGCACCCAGAGAAGCACTAGTGCTATTAAAAGTAGTTGTGTAATTACTTCTCCCTTGTGTTAAACCACCACGAATTAAATCAGGATACAACTTTTGTGCATCAAATAAATTTTTTAATTTTATTAAATTTTCTTCTGTCCAGGGAATGAATGTTTGAATCACTGCCGATGAAGCATTGGCTTCTAAAAGTGTTGACCCTGTTTTTACTCCTTTGTAATCAAAAGCATCTCTTCCTGCTTCCACTATTTCAGGTCTTTTAAAACCTACATAGCCATAAGAATTTAAATATTGAGTGGATTGTTGAAAATGACCACCACCTGAGGTGAGAAGACTTCTATCTGGTGGACCAGGGGCACCAATAAATGATGCATTTGAATTAAAATAGGTTCTATTATTGTAATAATCAAATTGTGTGAAATTTGTACAAGGAAAAGCCCGATTTAGTGTACTATTTACTATGACAGAATTTTGAGTAGTAGTCACACTCCTACCATTAATAAACATAGGTTCATCAGTTGTTTGTAAAAAATTTGTTACCTCTGCCGCAACATTGGCTGGTGAATTATATCCTTTTGGAATTTCAATTACCTTTTTTTCTTTATACCAAATGTAATCATGTATCGCAGGATCAGATTTATGTTTATCTAGGACTGTTCCATTTAATACTCTTTGATTCCATAAATATTCTGTTGCTGATGCACTTGATACATAACTCATATTCCAAACGATGTGTTTTTGTTTGAATAATGTAAATCTTTCATTATTATTTCTGATTTTTCTTATTTTACAATTAGCATTAGAAGCAGCAATACCACTTGTAATTTTATAATCATCTTCAAAAACATGTGATGCAGATTGCATATATGTATTGGCTCCTACGTCATAACCATCGGATACATTCCATTGCTTAAATGATTGAGTTGCCGATGTATAATGAGGGGCAAATAATCCATTGGCTGCTCCATGATTACGAGGTAATGTAATATAATTTTCACCATTTGTATTTTTATGATATGAAATAACTATTGATGCTTCATTATCCTTTTCTTGAATTTGTTCTGTGATTGTTTCTGATTCTTCATAAGCATACCCTTCGGGAGTTGATTGCATGATTCTATCAAGTGCCCCAATATATTCAAAAATATCTGTACCAACAAATGATGATGATACTGATTTTGTATAACTAATATTTTTTTGACCTAGTGTTTTACCAGCAAATTCAATGATATCTCCACCAGCACCCCTTTGAGCAATGTGTGCAGATTGGACCGATATGGTATCACCAATATCTAATGTGATACCGGAGGCAACTTGATTTGTCCATAATGCTGTATCGGTATCAGCTAAATTTGATGCAGAGAATTCAACAGAAGATCTCCTGTTACAATCTAATAATATTGTTTGTGAATACGGTGTCCCACTCATATTTATATTATATGAATTTAAAAAAATTTAATTTAGAAAATGTTATTTAGATGAAAACAGTTGATGCATATCCGCCCGAGATGGTTGTTGCCTTTGCGAGTTCTAGCCATGTCCTTTGGGTGTATGAGCCAGCCTCGGAAAGACCTTCATATTTCCAAAAGTATTCAATACCTCTGGAATTAATTCTTTCATTACGGTTGAGACGATATGAAAGCCAATTGAATCTCCCTTGAACACCTCTTTCATCTCCTGCATCACCTGTATTCTGTTGATATTTTTCAAATTCACTAGTAGTAAGAGCAACACCTTCTGACGAAAATTCTTCACGAGTTACAAACGGAACCATACCTTCTGCCTGAGCAGTATTATGGAACTGGCGGGCAGGATTTGTAACATCAATGGGATAAAGGAATCTATCATTATATTTGACATTTACCGTGAGAGAACCATTTTGTTTTCCTGCCGCAGGAGCTTCACCAAATTCATATGTAGATTGTGGGGAAATAGCATGGAACTGATTGAGGATACTATTATCATTAGCACTATCTGCCTGAACACCAGTGATGACCTTAGTAACAATACGACCTGCTCCTCCTAGATTTCTAATTTGTGTTGTTCCCGAGGTTGAGGTGGCAGAAATTGATAATTTACTATGACGATAATCAAAATGAGTGATAGATACTGTGCTATTCTGAGCCGCGAAGGCATCCATCATTTCCTGTGGATAATAAATGTAATCAGCTATTAATTTTAATTGAGTCGTATCAATAACCTGAGCCGTAGTTCCTGTGGAGACAGCACGACCATTACAAATACGATTTTTGGCAACTGGTTCAAATGTTAATTCAACAGATACCTGTTCCTTCATCATATAAAGAGGGAGCTGAGTCTGTTTTAACATTGGGAACAAATCCGAAAGAGCAATTTGGAAAACAGGTTTATTTTTAAGATCAGCCCAATCTTGAATTCCTAATTCTTTGTCAGCACCAACAACACCATTGTATTCACGTCCATTGGATAATCCATATGTGTCTGCTTGTGTATTACAATCGGGACCACCAACATTATTTATAAGATCCGAATATCTGAACTCATGAGAAATTACACGACCAGATTGAACTTGTTCACGTTCTAACTGATGTTCATTGGAAATAAACAATGATTTGTATGCAGTGAGGTAATTGTATCCATCAATTTCTTGAATGGTTTTAGTTCCAATTTTGAGAGCCGCCCTTTGGATTAGAGAAGCTACACCAACACCAAGAGGAAAAAATCTTTTATCGGCATCACCGTTAACAGCAAAAGTTACTTTTGAATGGCTGTGAAGGATACCTTTATTTAAGAAAACAAAACGACAAAACGAATCACTACTTACGGCAGGATCAAGGATTGAGGTTTCAACATCCGTGGCAGTGCTTGTCTCCATCGGTGATACACGGAGGAGATCAGGGACATTCGGTGCAACCGGGGCACGTTCAACCATAGAATCGGCAACAGGAGTAGCATCTTCGGGAGCAGTGGATCCTAATTCAGAAGACATCATTATATTTATTTATAATGATAACAATTAAAAAAAATATAAATAAAAAATTAATTTTTTATAAAGATATCATCCCAATGATTGGTTTCTAGATATTCATATCCTTTACTTTTCAAAAAATCTTGAATTTGTTTTTGATAATCAACATGACAATTATGTTCCACAGTCAAATATTTAATCGTATATTTATCATGATCTAATGATTGTAATATTTTTAATTCCGATCCTTCTGTATCTAAACTAAGAAAATCAATAATATTAGGAGCATTATTATCATCTAATAATTTTGTAAATGTAATACATTCTTTACTACATGTTTTGGTATCTTCATCACATATTCCTGATAACATATCTTTACCGTCTCCATTATTTTTAACTTCATCAAAAGGTACCTTTCCATTTGAATCATAAATACATTTATTTACACAGATACTATTTGGACGATTTATTTCACATTGTTTAAAATTATTTAATACTGGTTCAACACAGATACCTGTCCAATCATATGCTGTTTCCAACGTAAATGTATTAGATAAATCTATACCGTCATAGGCACCAATATCAACAAAATAACCATTCTTTTTATATTTATGATATTCAATACATTTAACATCTTGATTTAATTGTGATTCTCTTGCTAAACTCATTTATTAAATAATATATTTTATTTTTTATTAATTTAGCTGAGGACTTGAAGACCTTGCGGTCCAAAGACAAGAGTATTTTTAGCATGGACAAACACGAAGAATGCCTGTGCAAAATCCGTCGTCAAATCCAAACTCATGTTAATTCCGAAGTTAACCCTAGAAAAGTCCACACCTTGGTCAGAGATACTATCCATGGCAACTCCTAGGCCGAATCCACAACCACCAAATGCAAAATCTTTATCAAATCTGGCATCATCAGATAATCTAACATTTTGAGGACGTAATGATGTCCTTGTGATATCAGCAAATTTCATAACAGCATCCATATAGTTTTCAACAATTTGAGTATCCGCGACAGTATTAGATGAATTCTTTTGTTGGAGAGTATTAATATTGTAATCAATTGGGAATTTAGTACCATTACGTGTGAAGAATAATTCGGTGATATCGGCCGATTTACCATCACTATTTGTAGGATACAGAGTTGAGAGACCATCAAATTGCAGATTATTAATATGGGCAGCAGGGACAATATTAGCAAATACACCTAAGACTCTTGATAAACCTAATTGGAAATTTATAATACCATTACCAGAATTAATCGTTTGATAATACGATGAGATACTGTTGTATTCATACGTTCCTGACGATTGAGATTTTAACCTTTGAACAGACTCTTGATCCGGTTCCATTACTTCTGCAACAAGGGATACATCCTTGAATTCATAAAATGATTCAGTATATGATGCACTATCATCATCACCCTGGGTATGGAACACCTGTTGGTCCGGCGACAGATTTAATTCAATAATAATACCACCAACTGCCTCTGCCATAAGTGGGATAGGGGTTCCTCCATTTAGGAGTCCACATGGTAACGGCATACAAAAATGATTCATAGTGCTTGATGACGATGGAATATTAACAACAGATTCTTGAAAAGCAGCATAACTTGGAAGAGTTAATGCCGTTTCATACGTGTGACCCATGTTATCTTGTTCAGATGTGGTAACAGGTAGATACGAGGAAAGGAATCTGTTGTAGTGACGAATTGATTCAATGGTCTGACCAGTTCTTTGAGATTTGATGGTGAGAGTATCAATACACGAATAAACACCTAATTTTTCACTCATTGCAAGGTTAGAGACATCACTAACCGAAGAAGAGGCACTGGATAATAAGGCACGGAATTTACCAGAGAATCTTACAGAGTTACCTAAAAGTAATCTGTCCTGTTCACCAATAATAAATTGGATAACAGGATTGCCATCCTTGAAGGAGATGGATCCATTGGCAGGTACATTTGAGGGAACTATTTCAATATTATGGTTTACAACAGACATGATTATTATTTATATGAATAATAACTATAAAAAAAATTATTAATAATTTAAAATTTAAAAGACATCTATCTTTCAAAAAGTGAGGTATCAATTTAACGCATTAGAGATAATCCACCATTTTTGATTTCTAGGCGACGGAGGTGGGCAACATAGTTGTTCCATAATTTTGGTTTAGTTTGTTCAGCACCAGTGTATTCTACTTGTAAATTAAAATCTTTACCACGAGCATCATACACCGCATTCTTACCAAGGGTGAGTGCGCGACCGATAAAAAAGTTTTCCCGGAAAGACATAAACGAAAGTGGTTCAATGTCTGCCATGGCAAGTGCCTTCTCTGCCTCTATGCACCACTGTTGGGAAATGGAATTCTTATCAGCAATCTTGGAGGTATCAACCTTACGGGAAGGATTGATCTTGCCATCATAGATAAATTGATAATCTTGTAAATTATCACAGATGCCGACTAAACCACTTCTTGAAGAATGAGTAGTTCTATCATAACTATCTACAAATTCAATGTAGGTATCCGAACAAGATATCATGGAGGCAGCACTATATGATGTGGCATCGGTGGGCACACATAGGATAGATGTGGCACGAGATTCAATTAATGGAAGACGAATATTGGCAACATTGTCACCTGCTAATTGTGAGAATCTGTAATTGGTAAATGTACGATAATCATAATTCATTGTACCACCTTCCTTCATCATTCCCATCATGGATGCTTCATATCCTTGCGGAACTTCTATCTGTTCTACTAACATCTCAACGTCTGACAATGTGTATGTTGGAGCATATGATGTGTCACTTTCAACCGTATTAGATGCAAAGAAAAATGTATTTGATCTATGATTAATATCTGTTCCAGTGGTGTTTGTGATACTAGCCGAAAGAGTTAGAAGAGTTTTACTCATTCCAACACTAGTTCCTGTTACTTGTGAAATTTGTTCAATTGTTCCTATACTACCATTCACTACTAATGTATCAGCATCACTGACAACGGTAATTTTTTGACCAACAACAAATGGACATACCTGAGTACTGGTTTGATTATTGTCACGAGATAAAAATATTTTGTTTGATACCGAACCATTTAGCCATGAAGCAGAATCAGTATCAGAACCATTGAGAGAATGAATAACAGGATTTAAATGAAGTCTTCTATTACGATTAACAGAATCTAATCCTCTGAATACTTTTTTAGAATCTTGTAAAAGAATTTCTACAAATAGACCATCCGTTAAAAGTGAAGGGAAAACAGCTTCATTACGGAAGAGACCCGTGTTGAGATGGAGTTCACCTTTGGCAACATGGAAATCATAATCAGGATCAGTTGTTGCAAAGGGGGTGCTTAGTGTTGGATTAACCGTTGGAACCTTAGCAAAATAAGGATTAGATAAACAATTACCACCAAGAGTTTTTAGTGAACCACGAGTACTACGGCAGGCAGGATCATATTGAACAGCACCCTCGGTTAATGCCCTTTTGGATTTGAGATTTTCATTAGTTTCATAATCAAATCGGAGAGCAGTTAAAATATCATAACCTTCAATCTCTTCTAGCAAAATTGTTTTACGACCAGAAAATACACGAATGGATCTGATTAAACTATGTAATCCGGTCTTTGGATCCAATTGTAATCTCATTTTGTTATTGTCACCTGTGGGTAATGCAAGAGATACATTGAATTTTAATTTGGATTGAGATAAATCAACAAATTTTGAAGTGGGAGGAATGTAAATATCAATCTTGCCACCAGGACGGTAATCTAAACCATTTTCAGCCGGTACGGAGACCGAGGTTTGTCCAACTTTTATTTTATCAGAGCTTGCGAAAAAGGAACTCATATTATTTTATAATAATAATAATTAAAAAAATTTAATTTAACTAATTCTAAAAACAAATTATGATCCAGTGATTGATGTTTTGGCAGATATTGGAGCAGAGGCAACCAGACCCATCGTGCTAAATGCAGGAGATACAGTTACGGCAGTTTGTTTAGGTGGAGGAATCGTTGCCGCATCTTTGTGTTTTTTATCACTATCAGCTTTAATATCATCCCATGTCTCCATGGCACCACCAACTAATGATGCTATACCACCAACAAGTTCCGCAGGAGGAAATACTGTTCCTACTAGATCAAGAGCAGCACCTGCCTCTTGCCATTTATCAGCCGTGGTATCACCTGCAAAGAATCCTTTACCATTTGCTAAATTGGAAAAACTTTCCACAATATCTTTTCCACCACTAAAATCTCCTAGAACCTTTCCACCAATTTCTGATACTGCTGATAAACCTGCTTCACCAACAGCACCACCAACAACCTTTGACAGACCCGTTTTAATAAGTTTGGTTCCCATACCCGAGGATTCTATTTCTCTCTCAGTTGTTGAAGCAACATTTTCTGCATCTTTTGTTGCATTCGCCGCAGAAGATGTGAAAACAGGATCACCATCTGCATCTTGTGTGATTTCAGTGTCTTCTAATGTTGGAGCTTTGGGAGCAGGTTTTGGGTTTTTTGAAACAGCACGACGGGCAGTATCTGAAATCGTATTTAATCTTCCTCTGGTTACATCTGTAATATAACCAGCCACTCCTTTTTCTGCTATACCACTATATGCTTCACCAATACCCACCCCGGAACTAATAACTCCTTTTGTATCCATAACAGCATATTCCGCTCCATCCTCCTTTTGTTTCAGAGCATCATCTGCCACTTTTCCTTTTTGATCTGCTACCAATTTTTTATGGCGATCCATAGCTTCTTGATTCTTTAATTTTATACCATCATTGTAATTATGCATGCGAGCATTGTAAGCACTTCCTTGCGACAACGCATCAGAATATCCATAAAGACTCATTTAATTTTATATGAAATAATAATTATTTTATTTTTTTTCTGTTAATTAATAAATGAGTATTGATTTAGTTGTTTGTGGTGCTATCATAAAAGATGAAAACATGATTCATAAGGTTATTAACAGTGTTATGCCTTACAAAGATATCTTCCAAAAAAAATACATTCTATTAGATGGACCACCTGATAATAAATTTATTGGATTTATTCAAAATTATAATTGGTATAAAATGAATCTGGCAAAACAATATCCTGATTTTTGTATTATGGATTTTGAAACAAATCAATATTTCAGAAGATCTATGGAATTTATTTGTGATCGTAGTGATGCAGATTATTTATTCGTAATTCAAGATGATGCTGTTGTTGATCAAATGAATCTTGGTGAAATATTAATTCATATGATAAGTAAGGATATGAAATTATTAAATTTCCCACATAAACAATTATCATTGGAAAATAATCATCACTGGTTTCAAGGTTTTGGAGATATGTTTCCTGATCCATACATTCAAACACACGGTTGGAGTGAAAGAGTTTTTATTTGTAACAGGCAACATTTTGGTAATGCTTTAAAGATATCTCCAAAAAATTCAAAAAATACAATTAATTTTTGTGATATGATTTACCACCGCAAGATGCAATCAAAAGAATGGGAAGAATTAACAGATGATGAAAGGAAAGAATATTGGAAGATCTGGGGCTGTTATACACATTGGAATGTATTTCATAAACACCTTTGTGCTAAACGATAATTATTCAGGGATGTTATCTGCAACAGGACCTTCAAATAATAATCTATCTCCTTCTGCTAATTGTTCCTCAAAATTACGGAATGCCCTAGCAGGATTAGATTGGAGATCTAGATACAAGAAATCATATCGTTGTTCTGTTGCTTTTTTGTAAATCTTTCTAAACTTTTCATCTCCACCAAACATGCCTGAAAATTCAGAAGATATCTTATCTAATTCAGACATATTTTGTAAATTTCCACAAATAAAAGCATTTGTATTATTTCTAATAGTTGGTCCAACAGATTTAAATGATTGGACAGATATTGCTAGGAGACCAACACCATAATGACGAGATCTGGTAACTAAATGATTTAAATAAGAATTCCTTTTAACAGAACCTAAGATATCATCAAAAATCATTCCAATGAATGGTCTAGAATCATCGTCAAATTGTTTCTGATTTTCAATTAATCCTGCTAATACATTATCATCATATCCTGTATAACAATCACAAGCTTTACGAAGAAATCTAGATGTAACATCTTGATCAATTGTATTTGACATGATTGTAACATTATCCATGACATCTTTATAAAATTCATCCCTTAATAAAAGATTTGATAAAATGGTACTCTTTCCACTCTTCGTGGGCATAACTAATGTCATAATACATGGGAGTTCTGGTAAATTGGGATGAACTTGTTTACGAGGTTTTTCTTTTGGAGGATCTTTAACTGGAAATATTTGTGGTGGTTTAGATTCCATTATTTATTAATAATTAGATTTATTTTTTATTTATGTGAATAAATTTCTCCATGGGTCATTTTGAACCTGAGGAGGACGAATAGCATTTTCTAATGTTCTTCTCATTTGAGATTCTCTTGCTTCTTTTTCAATTCTAACTTTTTTTTCTGCTTTCTGTTTTTTACGAACAGCATCATAAGAAGTAATAGCTGATAACATTGCTTGTTCCATATCAGCCTGGGTAAAATAATTTTGTGGGGTTATATGAGGTTTTTGTTCAGGTTCAGGTTTATTTAATCGTTTATTAACTTCATCTTGTATTTTCTTTTCTTCTTTTATTCTTTTTTCTTCTTCTTTTTTTTCCTGTTCTTCCTGTTTCTTTTGTTGTAATAATAATTTATCTTGTGCCTTCTGTTCTTCTTTTTCTTTTTTTTTGATTGCCTTTTTTTCAGCTGCTATTTTTCTAATCCTTTCTAAATGAGCCTTTTGCTTTTCTGACATAGGGGCCTTCCTAACATATTTACGTTTTCCTTTTTTAGCAGGTTCAAATTCTGATGGTGCTTCATCTTGAATTATTGGTTTAACAGTTGGTGGATTTGTAAAGACATCTTCTTCATTAGGTATGTCACGGGGTTCAATGTTAATGATATCTTCTTCATCATCTGATTTATATTCAATTGAATCTTGAATTTTATCAATCAAATCTTTATCACCATCAGGGTTTTCTAGCATAGGAGGTGGTGGAGGTTCTGGTTCGGAAACTGGCATTTCAATGATTGGAAGGACATTACTCATTATGTTCGTTATAATAAGAAAAATAAAAAAATTTAAAAAGATATAAAGATAGAATAAAAGATAGAAATGGAACTATTTAAAGAACTACCTTTGGATTTACAATTGAAAATTTTTGATACATACGAAGAAGAAAGAAATACAAAAATTGCTATTGAAAAAACAAAACTTATGATGGAGTTTCTCCTAGATGAATT
>WLWF01002650.1_pt1 | contig 12613 bp, 11 predicted proteins | sample 6718331 | NCBI WGS metagenome assembly WLWF01 (sample SAMN12718692, study PRJNA515312) | sponge metagenome | isolation source: marine sponge | host: Mycale hentscheli | place: New Zealand: South Island, Marlborough, Capsize Point | collected 2003-05-01
CGAGCAATTTAGCATTGAACATTTACAAAGCCTAGAGAAAACTGGTGAAACATTAGATCAACTAGAACAATATTTATTGGCTCTTGACAAGGAATATACCTATGGAGAATCACCGGTGAGTGATCAAGAATACGACATTTTAAAAGAATTTCTCCAAAGTTGTCGTCCAACTAGTAAAGTCTTAAATAAGGTAGGACATATTCCAGAGAAAGAATTGGTGACACTTCCAGTATGGATGGGTAGTCTGGATAAGGTTAAACCAGAGACAAGTGCCCTAGTTAGGTTTCTTAAAAATCCAAAATATAATTTTGTCATAAGTGAAAAACTAGATGGTATTTCCTTACTACTTCAGCGTCATGAAAATATTTGGAGGTGTTTTACCCGTGGTAATGGTACCATTGGACAAGATGTCACCGGTACACTATTAAAATATATCGCAATCCCGGATAGTCAGCAGTTGGAAGAACATGGGAATATTATCATTAGAGGGGAATTTATCCTTCCAAAAAGTACGATGGAACTACTGGATACAAGTAAAAACCTACGTACTATAGTTAGTGGTGTAGTTAATGCTAAGAAACCTAAATTAGAAGTCTTGACATTGTGTAAATTTGTAGCTTATTCCCTTCCGGAAAGCAATCTAATCCCAAGTCAACAATTTCGCCTGCTCCATAAGTTTGGCTTTGAAGTACCAAAACTACTAGAGACACACTCAAGTCAGGTGACACCCCAAGTGCTTGAAAAGACCCTACTAAGTTGGAAAAAGCATTCGCTATATGATATTGATGGTATAGTAGTAGCTAAAGACATTTTTGAACCCTTAAAGTCTAATAGTAATCCGAAAGAGGCAGTCGCTTTTAAAGTAACTCTTGATACAGATAGTAAAACTACCAGTGTTATTGACGTGGAATGGAATACAACTAAAGATGGATATCTAAAACCAGTAGTAATAGTGGAAACGGTTAATATTGAGGGGTGTAATATTAGTCGGGTAACCGGTAATAATGCTAAGTATGTCTTTAGTAAAAAGATTGGTAAGGGTGCTAAAGTAAAAGTAATTAGAAGTGGACATGTCATTCCTAAAATTGTTAAAGTAGTAAAGCCCTGGACTGAAAGTAGCATTCCTAAAATAGAATGCGTCTGGAATACGACTAACACGGATCTAATCGCAAAAACGGTCGTTAATAAACCACAACAACTCCTCTACTTTATTAAAACCATTGGTATTAAGTATCTAAATGTCAGTCTGTGTGATCACCTAGTAGATGCCGGGATAGATACACCGGAGAAACTGTGTAGCATGACTCAAGAGACCTTATTGACACTACCTAACATGGGTGATAAATCAGCTACTAAAATTTATCAGTCTATACATCACTATATGGCAAAAAGTCATCCCATCCAGCTGATAGTAGGACTTAATATTCTAGGAAGAAACATAGGGATCAACCGTCTCCAATTAGTAGTTGATAAGATCGGAATAGATGCCTTTGTGGAAAAGATGGATGGACTTGAGAAAACGACCCTGCTAGAAATTAATGGCTTTAGTGATAAGTTGGCGACACAGTTGGTAAATGGTCTAGTAAAGGTGAAAGGATATCTGGAGGAAAATCCAACTATTAATGATTACTTTATTAGAGCGGTAGAACAGTATCAGAAAACTACCAGTGAATCAATTGTTTCTAGTTCAGACAAGTGCCAACACCTAAATGTAGTATTTACTGGGTTCAGGGATAAAGCACTGGAGACATATATTACCTCTAATGGTGGGAAAATAGGTACTACTATTAGTAAAAATACTAGCCATTTGGTCATTAAAGATCAAGATAATGCTAAAAAATCAAGTAAGATGGAAAAGGCAGCAAGCTTAGGAATAAGTATCTTAACAGCAGACCAGTTTAAGATATATCTAGAGAGTTTGTAAAATATTTATCATAAGCGTAGTTATATAATAATAAATCATATTTATTATGATCGACAATTAATTTGTAGTTATTAGCTGAAATTATTTTTTGATAAGATACTTCCCGAATATTAGGTATATCGATATTATCAAGTTAATATTCTTGTTGTAAAAAATCCCAAATAGATTTATCAAAATTTTCATTACAGTATATAATAATTTTGATTTAAAACTTTTCCCAAGTTTTAGTAATAGATAAATAATGACTGATTTTGTACTTATCAATGATTCAGACTGCGATCCTATTCAAAATACACCAAACACCACCGTTAATATACAATATGAAATTGTTAACGCAACAGATGGTCATCACCAGATAAATCTTAATATACTTACCACTATTAAAACCACACAAGAGTTAAGACGTCCATTAGATATTTGTTTTGCCATAGATATTAGTCAATCTATGAATACTAATAATAAACTTAATCTGATAAAAAAATCATTAAACGCGTTAATTAATGTTTTAAATAGCGAAGATCGTATTTCCATAGTAACTTATAATCATGACTCCAATATATTAGTGGAAAAATGTTATGCCACAAGAATTGGAGTACAAAAATTAAAATTAGCCCTTGATAAAATAGTATGCCAGGGTACTACTAATCTCAGTGCCGCAATAAAACAAGCTGTTAAATTACTAGCGAAAGGTAAAGATACCTACAATTATAGCCCATGTATCATGCTAATGACGGATGGTTATTCTAATCAGGGTATTATAGATTCCGATCTGTTATTAAAATATACAACTAGTCTAGTAGCTAAGTTTAATAGAGACATTATAATTAATACTTTTGGATATGGACCAGACCATCACTATGATAAATTAGAAAAAATATCTAACTACACCGGTGGAAATTACTATTATATCCCTAATCTACAAGAGATCCATGAACAATTTGCAGATGCTATTGGAATAACTACAAGTGTTATAGGAAGAGAGGCACGTCTACAATTACCAGCACATCCCAATATCTGTTATTGTCATCAGAAGTCTAATACTCCATTGGAACTAGTAATAGATACTTTAGTAGCTGGATATTCTAGAGATATCTTAACAAATCTAACTATTATCTCTGAGTCAGATATCCCCAAAGTACTTAATTTAACAGCTAAGTTAGTATACCAGGATACTAATCGGGATCAAGTAGTCAGGGATATAGATATGGAGATCAATATACCACAGTTAATAAATAGTCCAAAAAATCCTAAGATAATTAGTCATCATATTAGGTGTAAATTAATTAATATTTTAAAAAATAACATAAAACAAAATAAGGAAAAACTTGATAAATTAGAAACTCAAATTAGACAGTTGGATATGGAGGATAAACATGAATTACTAGAAGAATTAGTACAAATTAAAAATATAGTAATTGGTGCGACCACCTCTAGTGTTAATAGATGTGCCGAGCTACGCTTTACGCAAAATTGTTTAAGTAGGCAACGTGGTCTTAGGTGTTATCGTAATAATATTACAAAGGCACTAGTTAACAATGTTAATTGTAGTTATGAAAATGAAAATAATGGTCAGACTAAAAAGAAATTAAATCTTATTATACCAGCTATTACTAGTGATAATAACATTCCATATAAGTATCCTACTCCAATTAAAAGAGTAGGTAAAAATAATTAAATTTTGGTTTTTAATTTGTGGTGGCTGAAACTTCTTCTTGTTTTTCCTCTTCCGCTTCTTCATCATCATCATCTTGTTTAGATTCTGATGGTGTTGTTGGTGACGATGTTTCTGAGTTTTCTACTGGTGACGTCATATGTTCTAATCCCTTAATACCTTCTAAGCCTTCAATATTATCTGGGTTTCCCATCTTCATTAGCTTTTGTAAATCCAATCCTTCCGGACCCCCCATCTGCATCATTTCTTCCATACTGAGACTAATACCTTGATCTTCCGGATTGGTAGGTGTCTCTGCCTGATAGGGTTCTTCGTCCTCGTCTACCCAATTATTCCAATCAATCTTGACATGACTTTTATTAAACGCGCGATTAACAGATAGGTAATTCCAAAATGTACTAGCAGTTAAATCCTTTTCCAAGACAATTTTAACACTACGTCCATTATCTCTACTTTCAACTAGTTTAACTGGATTTAATAATTGTGTATTAAGGTGATAGTCCCGATAAGTAAATTCTAGAGTATCTCCTTCAACCTTTAATTTATAATCACGACTACTAGTTACTTGTTCATTTAAGTCTAGGTTAACCAACACACGATCCTTTGTTTGATACCAAGTTATTCCTGGGATTCTTGACATTATAATATGTAACATTAAATCTAATAGGCTTTATATCATTTCATATTATAAAACGTCACATTATCACTATCAATAATTCTAGATAATTTTAATTTTAATCTATAATTACATCATTCGTGTATAATTAATTTTACAACATCCCATATAATCTAAAATATATCTAAATATATCTTAAAAGGGTAACTTTCATCCATTAGCATCATCACAACTCGGATTAGTTTTAGGGAAACTAACTTCATTACCACTAATATTTGACCCATTGGTATTAGCAGTGGTAAAATCAGACATTTGGTGGTTATATTTTTGGTCAAATGAGGTTTTAAAGCTATGTAATGGTTGAAAATTAGCGTATTGATTATATCTTTGGTACTGTTCAGGTATAGTTGTTTCTAATCCAGACATTTCACGACCAATATCAACACCATCTTGTTTATTAGAGACATCATTTGGTTCTACTCCATCCACTGTTACTAATGAATCACGATGATTTTGAATAAATTGTTTCAGACCGTCCTTATTAAATTGATAAGATTTATGATAAATACTACCATTTTCCTGATAAGTATGTATCACTGGGATTAGCCCTTGGGCATCAATTTCACTACTAATCCTTATAGTATTTTGAGTATGTGATTCTGGATTTCTAATTTGGTTATATTTTTGATTAGCATTGACAATTTCCATATTTTGTTTAAAATAATTATTCATCAGGATATATTTATAGTAAAGTATAAAGTTTTTTAATATAAACTAATTTCTTAACTTTTAACAGCTAAAAGATGAATCCAACTATATGGGGTCCTCCTGCCTGGGATTTTTTACATACCGTAACATTTAATTATCCCGATAATCCAACTAGTTATGAAATGCAACAAGCAGCCTTATTTTTTACTTCTCTTGGTGATCTGTTGCCATGTGTTATCTGTCAACAACATTATAAGAAAAATTTAGAAAAATACCCAATTAGGATGGCAGTCATTAATAGAAATAATCTAGTAAGTTGGTTAATTAATATACATAATGAGGTTAATATCATTTTAGGAAAACGAGTATATAGTGTCCAAGAAGTGATTAGTGATTATAATAATAAAATTGGGGGATCTGGTAATAATAAGGTTAAAGGAGGTGGTAAAAAATATCTTTTTATATATCTTATCGTATTATTAGTACTTATAGTGTTAGTTTATTATATAATTAATATTTAGAAAATAAAATAGATTAGTTTAAAATGAACACTGGAAATGATAACAAACAAGAAGTAGTTATTAGTTCTATAAGTTTTAATAAAGGTAATGAGTGTTTATTATGTACTACCAGTTGTGGTTTTATCGTCTACAATGTTAACCCATTTAATTGTGCTGTTACACGTAATTTTTCTGGAGGATTACGTTTAGGAAGAATGTACAAGCGATCTAATTTATTTTTTTTAAATGGTACAGGAATTAATGATGAATATCCAATTAATAGAATCTGTATCTGGGATGACCATAAACAAAAAAAAATAGCAGAGGTAAGTTTAAATAGTAAAGTAATCTCTCTCTATGTAGAAGATGGTCCAAATTTTATTGTCTCCAGTTATAGGAAGGCTTACATCTATGAAATTGATGGTCTTTCATTGATAAAAAGCTTTGATGTTTGTAGTTATTCATTAGAAACTAGTCTATTTCGTGATAATTTTTTATTATGCCATGTGTCGCTCAGACCAAATAATGAAGGAAATATAACTATTAGAAATAAAGATAAATACCTATCTATTACGGCTCACCATAATAATATTGGTAAAATATCTATTAGTAATGACGGTGTCTATATTGCCACAAGTTCTGTTAATGGACAGGTAATTAAATTATTTAAAGTTGCTAATGGAGAATTATTTACTGAATTTAGACGTGGTAGTTTTGCGAAAAATATAAGTTATTTAGGGTTTAGTGATAATAATGAGTATCTTCTTTGTGGAACTGAGCATGGAAGTGTCCATGTATTTAATATTATACAAAATGATCCAGGTATGAATACTCTATGGGGACTATTAAGGAGAAGAAGTAGTTACAATATTAGTATAAATGAATATATTGAAAATATTAAATTATTAGAAGCGACACGGACAATTTATATTATTACTAAATCTAAATTTTACAGCGGTAAATTAGTAGATGATAATATTGTGCTAGAAAAAACCAGTCTATTAATCTATAAGAAAGATCCATTTACACCGTCTCCCAAAAGAGTTTATAGTATAAATAAAAGTAAATCCATTCCAATAAGACCACATAGGCAATCTAAAACAGAATGCCTAAAAAATAACGAATTACAAGACAACTTTAATATAACTAGTAATTCTATTTAAAACAATATATCACAATATATGTAATACTTTAATACTATGAAACTTAAATTTAAGTTTAGTAAACATAAGACACTCTTATTAGACAGTATTATGGATTTCAAAACTATCTCAGATATTAGTGATAAATTAAAGATAGATGACCCACAATTAAAATATAGAGGTCTTACTTTTATTTATCGGGGGGTAATACTAAAGGATTTCCAAAAAACTCTGAAGGAGTATGATATCACAAATGATGCCTTAATTTCGGTAATAGTACATGAACAAATTAGAAATACTACCAGAAACGCCCAAAATATTTATACCACGTCAAACATTTATGATATGGTTAACCAGTTAATTAATCCGATTACTCCGCCTACTACTACCCCAACTACTACTACCCCAACTAACCCAGAATCAAATAGTTCAAGCATTCCTAGTGTGGTAACAAATCAAAATAGTAATACTACCAATCTTAATTTATATAGTCTATTATCTGGTAATATACCGGATAGTTTACAAACTGAAATTGATAATTTAACCGCCCCTATTTTAAATAATAATCAATTAGATGATTGGATAAATAATAATATTGTTGGAACGACTAATAGTAATGGAGTGGTTGATGTAGAAATTAATTTAGATAATGATCTAAATCTAGTAGCTCAAGATACTAATACTAATTTAGACACCACTGTTGATGATGAGGATGATGAGGATGATGAGGATGAGGATGAGGATGAGGATGAGGATGAGGATGGTGATGATGATGAGGATGATGATGATGATGAGGACGGTGATGAGGACGATGAGGATGAATTACTAAATGCTAGTATTTCTGAAATTAATCAAACTATTAATGATACAATTAATAATACCATTAATAACACTCTAAATAACACTATCAATAATTCTACCATAAATTTCAGTACAACTACTACTGAAATTACCAACCCTAATGGCAACACAAATAGGGCGATTTCCTATAATATACCTCTCACCTCAGATACTTCTTTAGAAAGTCTAATCTCCAATATTGATAATGTTATTAATAATATACTAAATGAAAACCCATCCAATAATTTACCAAACTTAGCACAAGTAGTTCCTCTTCCATCGTCAACTGATACACCGGTAATAGCACCTGACCATACCTCCGCTAGTGTAGCTGATCATACCTCCGCTAGTGTAGCTGACCATACCTCCGCTAGTGTAGCTGACCATACGTCCGCTAGTGTAGCTGACCATACTACTACCGGTGTCTCAAATTTGTCTTTAACAACCACCCTAAACGATACACTTTTTAATATGGGTTACACCGATAGAAATTTAAACAACTTAGCTCTTGAAAGCTGTCTATATAATATTAGTGATGCTATTAATTGGATTGAGTCATTAAGGTAAGGGAGTAAGGTTTAAAAATATTTCAGATATTTTTAATAATAATTTTTTTTTTAGTCACTGGATCCATAAAAGCCTTGATGAGGGTAAGGATATTCTGGAAAATATAGGAACTATTTATAATATTACATTGTTCTAAATTATCAGGATATAAGGTCATCAACACTTTTGAACTATTGATAATAAATTCTTGGCGTATATTTTTAATACTATAATTATCTAAAAATACATTTATAATTATGGTTTCCTTGTTATTTAATTTTGATTTTTTTATCACCTGGTCAAATATGTCTACTAGATAATTTAAAGTGTCTTGTTCATCAGTTTTACTAATTTTATAACCCCCATTTATATTGATAATTCCATGTCCATCTATAGTGACATCATTAATAAAGGCGAGTTCATGAAATTTTTCTTTTAATTCCATATTTAAAGTCTGAGTTTTTTAAAATACTTAATTTTACGAAAAAAAGTATCTTTTAATAGTGTATAACAATATACTATGGATAAATGCCCCCCAGGAACTATCTGTTTTAGTAAAGAAATTTTCTTAATCTTAGCAATTGCTATACTATGTCTAGCTTATTATGGATTCAGAAATAATAACTACGATACCGTTGGTAGTGAAAGTAATGTAAATAGTATTAACAGTATTACAAGTTATTCTACCCCAGAGTCTGACGTCAGACTTAAAAACATTGAAAATAACCTAATGAGACAAAATGAAAAACTAGAAACAATTCAATCAACTAGACAGGAAACTATCATCTATCCAAATTTGGATCATCAGACCGTTCATACTAGGGAATTGGAAAAAATCAGAGATCCTCTATATGGACCAGAGAGAAAATATCCGTACGCCTATAGTGCTAATGTTATGCCTATCAATATTTCTACTCGGGCTAGAGGCTTAGAACATATCACCAGTGAATATCAACAAGTTGGTGCCATTTATGGTTTAAATAAAGTAAACGGACAACATAAGGTCTTACCGCTTTATGGTAAACCAACTTATCCAGGTTCACATAAATGGTTATACTATACTGGATCCGATGACTATCACACAGTTAAGATACCGATTTCCAAAGATGGAAGAAAATGTCAGGGTGATTTTGGATGTGATGAATTATACACCGGAGATCTAGTTAATGTCACACCTTATAATTGTAAATTTAAAGTAGAATTATACGATATAGACAAGCCAAAATATATTCCTAATGTCTTTTAAGTCATTATTAGGACTGAAATCCAAATTCTATAAAATCAATTTGGTATAATTTAGCTATTTTACCCTTTTGACTGGGGGTTAAAACATCCCTTTTACCTGGCGTGGCAGAATGCTTAAATTTTAGATTAAGACCTAGATTAGTATTAAGTGTTTCCATTTCATCATATTTTATTACATTAACGTTATATTTTGCTTGATCTGATTCTTCTAGATTTTTAATATAATAGTATTGGGGTATAACAAAGTATTTAATATCTTGTAAATTATGTGTCATATTTAAATAATTAAATCCAGAATTTTTAGTAGTAATACCATTAAATTGATAATCATCTATCTTTAATTTCTCTAGCACATTTAAGAAAATATCTAGGGTTTTATATTTTTTAAACCAATTTTTATAAAGACTTAAGACCCTATCATATGGATGCCTTACTACAGTAAAGATATATTGATTATTAACATTGGGTTTAAGAAATCCAAATTTTATCATCTCTGTTAAGGTAAGATGTTGTAAGGTTAAATAATTATCCTGTCTAACTTTATAAAGACCAAACAAATTTTCAATATTTGCCCGAGGCCAATTTTGTTTAATTTGATATTTATCGCATAGTTGTCTCTCTATATAGGTTCCTGCGGTTCTTGGGATATGGATAAAGATAACTTGATCCTGATTAAATTTCATTATAATTTAATTAATATATTTTAAATTATAATGAAATTTAATAAGCTAAAAGATGGAGTAGCTGGATTAGTATAGTAAAGAGTGATTATAGATTAAGGTCCCCTTATTAATGTCTAAACAAAAACAAAAATAATATATTTTGTTTATAATAAATGGGCTATTTTGGTATCTACTTATATAGTGATAAGGTAGTCACTCAGGAAACCTTAGATAATTTACAACGATTATTAAAAGGCTTGTTTGGTGAAGTTTTAAATACCACTGATCGGGATACAGATTATTTTTTTGATATTTATTATCGGGAACAAATTAAAGAATTTATAGATGATAAACATGATAGTGATATCTCTACTAAACATAGTTATGTGTTTCAAATTGTAAATATTCCAGAGGAACTAAAAACAAAAATAAGTGATGAGCGTGATAGAGATGCCATGTTAACTAAATATGAATATATGGTAAGAGACAGATTAAAAGAATTTGGGTTTCAAGAAATGTTTGGTATCCAACTAGTATCCGCTCCACATGGATTACATAGTGAAGAAGCAGTTTATTTAATAGCATTGTATATACCAAAATCACATCATGGGGGAGGTCATATTAACAACTATTATCATAAGTATCGGAAATACCAGGCTAAGTATAAAAATTTAGTTAACGATTGGAGTTGATATTAAATTTATCTGCTTAGAAAATAATCTTATTATTTTATTAGATGTTTACAAATTTAGATCACAAAACTTCTTGTAAAATAGCAATAGTCCTGTTTAGTATACTAGTTAGCTTATTAATTATTAAGAGGATTACTACTACACCACCAGTTTTACAAGAGGGGTTTAATACACTCGTTAAAAAGACAAAGGCTTCTGAAATCTATGATGATTTCTATGCTGAAATATACGATCAACTTTTTCAATCTGACCTTAAAAATGAATATGAATGTGTGCAAATACAAAAGATATTTTTAAAGGATTGGAAAGGTCCTCCTATTAAAATTTTAGATGCTGGATGTGGTACTGGACATCATATGCGCATTTTGAAAAGGTATGGTCATCATATAGAAGGGTTAGATCAGTCACCTCATATGCTAAAAAGGGCAAAAAAGCAATGTCCACAAGCCATCTTAAGAAAGGGTAGTTTTGACGACCCTAATATATATGAAGGTAGACGATTTACACATATTATGTGTCTATTTTTTACTATTTATTATAGTAAAAATTTAACTAAACTATTTGAAAATTTTAATAAGTGGCTACAACCAGATGGAATGTTATTTATCCATGTCGTTATGAGAGAAAAATTTGATCCAGTACTAGAAAGGGCTAGTAGTTTAATACCCCTATTTGATCCTCAAAGGCATAGCGATGAAAGAATTACTAGAACCGATTTAGAATTTAAGGAGTTTAACTATGAATCAGATTGGGATTTAAGTAAGAGGAAATGTAAATTTCAAGAAATTATTAGATTCCGTAATGAACCTTATGATAGGCAACATATTCATACTTTTAATATGATTAATCCCAAATCTATTATTACACGTGCTAATAAAAATGGATTTGTATTAGTGAAAGCGATTGATTTATTTTTAGTTGGACACGGTCACAATTATTTAATGGCGTTTAAGAAAAAATATGGGGAATAGGCTATCACCATTAATACTTACTGTTGGATTTCTCCATTAATTGGATTTATAGTACTAAGGGTTCCTATCCTTTCCGTAATTTCCAAGGTAAAGGAATGATTTTTACACTCAAAATCTACCAGTTGTCCATCCGGCCATAAGAAAACAAAATCAAAATGGTTAATTTCTCTGATTGGGTTATCACTAAAATCTGCGGTACATGGAACATAGGTATTATAGATGACGCCATCGGAATAATGCTGGTTGGTAGTATTAACTTGTATTTTAGCAAAAATATTATTTAATAGATTGGCATGCTTCATGGAATTTTGTCTCATATGTAATTCTTCATTTGGATAATTACTATTATTAAGAAAAGTCCATCCATCATGAGCTAAATAATTTCCAATAGCACCATTTACGGCTTGTATATTAGATAATTCTGAACAACAAATATAGAAATAACTATAATTTTTATCATCCAAACAAGTTCTCTTATTTATAGGTGTTACGGTGATAACCACTTCAGAGCTATCATTTTGTAGGGAATTTGGTAAAACTCGCTTTGATATATTATGACAGTTTGCTTCCCCAGAGCGACTTTGTTTATTAGCAATTAAATTAGCAAAGGATAGATCCGTTTCTAATTTGGCTTTCTGATTTAATCCCCTAATTTGCCCTCCTCGTCCAGAGTATCTCCCCTTAACTACTATCATATATCGTTGTAATAAATCTTCGGACTGATTAAAGAATTCCGGTATATCTCCGACTACTTCTAATATATCATCTGGGTTAGGGGCAGTCAAAAAGTCTGACAGGTGTTCCATATTACTGGCAATATCCAGTCCCTGAATACCACGCGTGGCGATGTCTGATTCAGATAAACCAAAAATAGGTATATTGTCACCATTCATCCCATAGATATTTATTTTATCTGGAAGTGTCGGAATACCCCTTTCATGATTTAAGTCCATTTCTAACCTAAAACCGGTGTACCACTCACCGTCATGGTTATAATTGATAGTTGTTGGAGATATATCTCTAATTTTACCATCCTTGATATCAGTAAATAATACTAGATATGTTTCACGCCTACCATATTGATATTTAATAGGC
>WLWF01002652.1_pt1 | contig 12603 bp, 14 predicted proteins | sample 6718331 | NCBI WGS metagenome assembly WLWF01 (sample SAMN12718692, study PRJNA515312) | sponge metagenome | isolation source: marine sponge | host: Mycale hentscheli | place: New Zealand: South Island, Marlborough, Capsize Point | collected 2003-05-01
CCATCAGTATATTTTACATCACAATTAAATCCCATTTTATCTACAAATCTTTTTAGCATTTTCATACTGCTCTTCATAACAGTTTGATCACTTCTAAACTTCATAGTAAAATCAGATGTAACTTGTTTTAACCCTTCATTTAATGAAACTAACTGCAAATTTAAATTCATAGGTGGTGTATACGGCACAGGACTCTTTACCACTATAATATTATCATCTTCAGACTCTAATGTCTCGTTATCCCAAGTAGATATAATTACTTTATCTATAAAATCTAAAGTAGTATAACACTTAGCTGTATCATAAGTTCCAGAAAAAATTTTACCTTGTATTACAACATCCATATCTACTCTATACTCCAATTTTTATTTTTAAATATTATTTCACCCTCCGGTAAAGGACTATGTAAATATTCTGTAAACAAATATGGTTCAAATCCCCTTTCATCTAATACTCTTATAAGCTCTTTTGGTCCGGAGCCTTTAGCATACATCTTATTAAAACTATCTAAACCTATTTCTGTTTCTATAAACAAAATATCTTTTAAGAAAGCTCCAGCCCCTTCAATAGCCTCAAGTTCAGCACCTTGTATATCTAATTTAAGGTAACCGGGTATAAGTGCTTTTGTTGTAAGAATTTCTTTATAAATCTTATCTAATCTATATGTTTTTATTTTGTCTATTTTTGATACCTTTCTTTTTTTAAACAAATATTCACTCTCTTGAAGATTACGACTTGGTTCTTTAAGAGAGCTACAACCTATTTCACTCTCAACAACAAAAAATGGAACTGAATGTTTGTTGTGATTAGATACCGCTCCTTTAACAAAATAGTCATATCTTATATTAGTAGGAGACTCAATTGGATCAATACCAACAAAAATAAATTTACTTTTACACCTTTCTAATTTTAAACCCAAACAACAAGTAGCTTCATGAATCCATTTACCATCTCTACAGCCAGCATCAATTATTATACTATTGTCAGGTAGTGAAGAAAATATTTTAGTTTTTAATGGATCCTTCCACAAATCATTATAGTTTGATCTAATTTTAGATAAACTATATTCTGTTTTACGATCCAGTCTCATTACTTTTTACGGAAAGGCATTATCCACGTATCAAGTTCTGTAGCTGATTTTGCGAAAGGTTCATCATATTCTAAACCAAATTCATCTAAAATTGGCTGTACTTGATGTGGATGAATTTCAATATTCCAATCATGCACTGCAATTCTGTCTCCGCTTTTTAATAATCTTGAATATAAATTTAATTCTCTTAATTTATTACCACCATCGCAAAAAATATAAGTTTTAAATTGCTTTACGTTTTCACCTATATGGTTAAATACATCTTTATCAAAAACGTTTTCATAATGCATGTTAATATATGGAGAAATTTCAGCCATTTTTTCAAACCAGTGACCTACACCTTCGTGTTCTCTACTAAACCAATGACCAGTTCCATTGTAACGTGTACGAGACTCTATATCACTACCATCTGTTTCTTCCTGTGGGTATGGAAAAGCTTCATAAGTATCAAAAATATAAGATTCGGTTATAGCAGCCATATTTGCTAAATATGTACTTAATGCCCCTTTTTGACTTCCTAACTCAACTATATATTCGAATCTATTTGACTCAACAAAATATTCTTGCCAGTATATAGCAGAGTAACTCTGCGACATTCCTGCACCCATAAATCTACGACCAACTGTCTTAAGATCTGTAAGAGGTATAACACTATTTGTATATACCTGCTTATCTATACCTTCATGCGAGCCATGAACCGTCTTTAATAACTCTTTATCGTATTTCATATATTTTCTTTTGTTACAACTGCTAACACCGGTAAAGGAAAAATAAATCCTCCGCCATTTTCTATAAATTCAGATTCTCGTTTAACTATTTCATCTTTAAAATGGTAAGGACCTACAAGATAATAATCTGGTTTCATATCTCTACTCTCTTCTTCTGATATAAGTTTTATACCGCTAATAGTTTCTGCCCCATGCTTTTCAGGACTCCGCTCTGACGCGTAAGGTATTAATTCCGGGCCTATACCACAATAATTTAAGATAGTATTAAGCTTGGTTGAAGCACCGAGTATATGTATAGTTTTCTTTTGCTTGTTTACTATATCATCAACTAACTTACATAAATCTTCTTTATGCTTTTCAACCTTTTCCCTAAACTCAACATAAGGCTTATCCGTATCTAAGTAAGCTTCATACTCTTCTATTTTTAAATTTAAAATATTCTGTCTACGCTCTCTACTATCGTATTCAAAATTATCTTCATGTGTTATATAACACATTATAGCTCCACCGTTTGTAGGAGTTTTTTGCACATCAAAAAACTTCAATCCAGCTTTTTTCATTATAGCTTCAAGTGGCTGTAAGTGGTAATGGACAATATGTTCATTTACAATTGAATCATAAGCCAAATTATCAAGTAATGACTTCCAATATGCTACTTCAAATATCCAAATTCCTTTTGTAGATAATAACCTTTTAATTTCTTTTGCAAAATTAACAGGGTCATCAATATCATAATAACAAGCAATTGATGTTACTATATCAGCTGAATTATCCTCAATTAAATTATTAACCTGTTTCGAAGGAAAGGTAGTATTAATAACCTGTATATCTTTATCTGTCTGTCTTGCAGCAATACTTGATGGATCTATTCCAATCTTTGTAAACTCCTTAGGATAATTTCTTAGAAGTGTATTATCATTAGAAGCAATATCTAGAACTTTTCCTGATTTAGAACCAGTTATATCTAGAGCTGTATTAACTATACCCTGTAAATGATCCCGCATCGTTTGACTAATACCACTCTCGTACCAATAATTGCAGTATAATAAATCAGTATCAATGCTATGTAATGTTTGAACCAACCCACATGCATCTTCATAATCTTCAGGGCAGCACCTTACAATAACATTAGGCATGGGTCGTCTCGGTGGTGGCTGTACACCATCTTTAACAAAACACCCTTGAAAGTATTGCTCACCTAAATCAATTACCTCTTTTAAATTAGGATTTCCACATACCCTACATTTTTGTTTATGAACTAACATATATATAATTAAAACCTAAATAGGTTTTATCAAGATGCTAAGAGTTTAATATCATTTTCAACCATACTATAAGCTAAATCTTTTAATGTTGAATCTAAGTTCCAATCTAGATCCTTTTGAGCCTTAGTTATATCCGCTGTTCGTATATCTTGCCATGAATTAATTGCATCCGGTCTGTAAAACTCTGGTGAAACTTTAATTAATACATCTCCTTTATATATATACTCTTCGTTTACACCTTCTCCTGACCACTCACCTTTAATACCTATACACTCAAAGCAAGGGTTAATAAAATCTTTAATAGTATACGAAATACCACTCCCTATTACATATTCATTAGGATTACGTAAATTTAAAATATCCCAAATTAATCTAACACAATCCCTAGCATCAGTCCAATCGCGTTGAGCATTTAAATTACCTAAGGTTATAGGTTCTACTGGCTTCTTATCTTTATATGCTTTATGTATTTTTGCTACTCCATTTGTAATCTTTCGTGTTACAAACTCAATACCTCTTCGCGGGCTTTCGTGATTAAATAACCAGCATTGTATTGCAAATAAATCAAATGAATCTCTATAAATTTTTATAAATTGTCTCGCAGAGCATTTAGAAACGGCGTACGGATTACGAGGTTCAGAAGGATGTTTTTCATCTTGAGGGGCATACTTTACATTACCAAACTCTTCACTAGATCCTGCATTATATAATCTACACTTTGGAGCATGCTTTCTAAGGCTCTCTAATATATGTAAGACTGCTGTAGCATTAACATCAAAAGTCTGTTGTGGAAATGACCAGCTAGCACCAACAAATGATTGGGCTGCAAAATTAATAAAATAACTAGGCTCATATTTAGTTATAGATTCATTAATACTATGTACATCAGATAGGTCTAAATCTATTAATTTAAACCTTTCGTTTTTAATATGGTGTATATTTTTATAATTCGGTACACTTAACCTTCTTACTCCTCCAAGTATATTATAATCGGTATTAGCAAGTAGATGCTCCACCATATAACTTCCATCTTGCCCTGTTACTCCTGTAACTATTATATTCTTCTTCATTTTAATCTCTCATATCCTATTTTAACTTCCTGAAGCTTTGTATCAAAAAACCGTTCTTGTAATTCGGTCTTGGCTAACATTCGATAATAATTAGTCTTGTCAACTTCACTTGCTAATAGCTTATCTTCCTTAGCAGCGTCTACCGCATCAAATGTAACACTATTTGCTTCATACATATGCTTAAATTGATCTGACTTTAAGATTGTATTAAACAACTCTTCACCAATTTGTTCTTTTAAATGATCAAAGTTTCTTTGTATATCAGCCCTATCCATATAACCTTTATCAGCTTTTAACTTTAAGATACAAATATAATCGAAAGCGAAAGCTTCATCAACCAGTAAATTTACCATACTATATTATACTTTAATTTATTAAAAATCAATCTATATGACCAAAATACTGACCGCATAAATTCCACTTATCATCGCAATAGCCTTTGCAGTATTCAAATGTAGTTTGAACTCCTCTACCATAAAGAGATAGATTAGTAATATTTAAGACTCTAAATATCCAACAAAAAGAAGTATCAACAGTATGTATTTCCTTGGCTTTAAGAGCTAATCCTATCCAGTCAAAAGGTCTATCAAAATCATATTCCTTTATAGTAACTTCATTATCAAACTTTGGAATATTAGCTTCTCGTCTTTCTTGATGAGTTGTACCATAAAATCTATTAACTAAAACAAAATCTTTTTCATTAAATGGTTTTTCTTTTTGTAAAAACTCTTCTAATTTTTTCTCGCGTTCTAAATTACGTTCTATAGTAGGGTACTTATACCAGTCCGTATAATCCAATCCAACAAATTCATATTTACAATATAACGGACCTGGCTTATTACTTCTAACTAATTGATCGGCAATCTGAAAAGGTATATAAAGAAGTTCATCATTATTAATAATCTCACGAGGTTCTTTAGTTTCTAAAAAGTCTTTAAAGGGGTAATCCTCACTACTATCTATAAAGTTAATACCCGGGTACTTTATATAATCACCTATGTAATTGTAACCACTATATACAGGCCATATTACTTTACTTACTTTTTTTTGCTCTAACAGCTTAACAGCAACTTTAAATAGATGTAAGATATCTCCTAACCCTGCTGGTTGCTTAATAATACATATTTTTTTCATTATTTAAATAGAAATGGATAATTTAAATACATCCAATCTTCAGGAATTCTATATTCCTCAACCTTGTTAAAATTATACTCAATAGCTTCTATCTTTGAATTGTAAATATCATTACCATTCTCTTTAAGATCTTTAATTATACTATCTAATTCTTTTTGATCGTTAAAATAAATAATACCATCTTTATCAAAATGATCATTTACTGAATCATCACCCCAAAAAATAGGAATAGTTTTAGTAGCAAAACAGTCTACTATTTTCTCCGTCCAGTATCCTGGCTGACGGCAATTTTCTATTGTGATAGAATACATATATTTTAATAATGATTCTTCTTTAAACTCTACAGGATTATAACCATTACCAAACACTTCAATATCATCATTTAATTTAGATATAACCTTATGTCTAAGTTGATGACCTTCTGTAGTGTTCTTACCTGACGCGATAGTTGATACTTTATTCTCTTTTTTAGTATCTTTATAATTATTAATCCAACATCTACCATGTGGATAATAGAGATAATTCTCACCTTTTGATAAAAGATATTCATCAAAAGTTAAAACAAAATCAAATAATCTATTATTTTGCTCTATCCATTGGTATATATGAGGATGTATCGCATTGGGTTCTAATAACCAAGCAACTTTTCTCTTTACACCAGATGCTTTATGAATATCGTTTAGAGACATATCTGTAATAAAACAAGTATCACTTACTGGTTTATTACTAAAGTTCCATTTAACATGCTTATTTACACCTTGATGACATGATGAAGGTTCACCACCAAAATTTTTATCTCTTATATTTACTTCTACCATGATTTTATATATTCTGTTAACTCTTCCTTACTCATTGCTTCAACTTTTTGAACTTCTTTTTCATTCTGAAGGTAGTATTTATGCTTATCTTTATCTTTTATAGCTACACCACCTTCTTCATGAGGTAAATGAAATAAAAACCAGTTAGGGTTATTGTTTCCTACTTTCGCAACCGGTACATCGAGTTTATCTGATCTAGAAATAATTTCATTATCTTCATACCCCCAACCTATAAAGTTAGGATTAAAACCATTAATTTTTTCAAATGATTTCTTACTACCTATTAAACATCCTCCACATGCCATTGTATTACCAACGCAATAAGCTTGTCTGTCATAATAACCAGTTACAACATTATCTTCATCTACATTACTCGATAAAAATTTAAATAACTGCGTACCTGTTTTATTATTAATCTTATCCTTAAGAGGATGCTCTACGTAAATAGCTGTTCCATTATAACCAACCACTATCATTCCTTTTTTAGCTAAACTGGTACTTTTAATTAAACTATCTATACTAACTAAACAATCTATATCTAAAAAGCATACTATATCATTAGAAGCTTTTTTTAATCCCATATTATAACCTATACACTTATTATATGTACTATCATTTTTATAAAATATATATTGATCTTCTTGTCTTACTAAATTTTTTATTCTTTCTTCTGAATCATCTTCCACAAAGATAAATTCACAAGATGGATATATAGATTTATAATATTTGTATACAATATCTAAATTATTCATTCTATGTTCAGTATCTTTTCTAAAGTGAACAATAAAAGATATAGCAGGTTTAGGTTTTTTTACCTTAAGATATTCACCTACATCTTGAAAGGTTGTATCTATTACAGATGTAGGCCCTATACCGTGCTTGTTTTCAAAATACCCCCAAGACTGATTAATATTATCTTGCCAATCTTCTCTAGGTCTAATAGCTGAACTTTTCTCAGAGCATGCTTGCTCTTCAACGTAATCTAAACTATTAGCTAAATCAGGCCACCACCAATAAGGCGTTGTAAAACCTTGTTTAGATAAATTATAAGAATGATCTACATGTTCAAAAGCATTAGTATAATTCTCATCAAATAAACCTACCTTTTCTAAACTATTACGCGTATAAAAACACACTGCACCAACACAGTTCTCATTAAGAGAAATCTTAAAATCGTAATAATCAATAACTTTACGTGGTTTAGGTTCACCGCCACTAACCATTCCTTTGTTAGCCGGCCCGTGGTAAGCGAACATAAAATGTTCTATTCCGGTTTTCTTATAAGCATTAATATATTGCTCAAATATATTGCCTTTAAACTTCATATCATCTTCTACAAGAATAATATAATCACATCCTTTATCTAATAGATGCTTAAAAGCTTTATTTTTTGCTTTACCAACTCCTTCACCTCCTGAAGTACGAATAAAATCAGCTCCTCTTCGTCTTAATGGACCGTCACCCTTACTATCATCAACTACAACTAATTCATCATACCACTCATCATTCAGCGACTCAAAACAAACATTAAACATGTCGTTTCTATCACAAGTAATAATACCTACCCCTATCATAATCCAAATCTCTTATAAAGCTCTTTCTCTTTATTTTCAGCATTAAGAGCACCTTCTTGTTGTAATAATAATTCTTCTAATTTATTAACATCGCTTAAAATAGATGGTTCATCTTCTAGTAAAGTACCATCATCTCCTACATATTGATGTACAAGATCTATTCTTTCTTGAGCTTTGTGAGGTAACTCTATAACTGCCGGTGAATCACCTTTAGGAAAGAAAATATCTGCTTCAGGATTTTGAGTATATTGCTGAAAGAAAGAATTAAAAATATTATCTACTTCAAGTATAAACTCAACGTTTGTTTCTCTAAATCCATCATCTTCTACTTTTTGGTTTACATCAAACCTACATAGAAAAATAATATCCAAATTCCTCATAGATTCTTTCATGAGATTTATTTGTTTTGTTACAAATTCACGTGTAAAGCCATCTTTCTTCTTCTCGTTACACCATATTGTATAAGCTAAATTATCTAAAGGACATCTATCATAAATTACCTTACTGTCTTTATCATAACTAGCTACCTGATCGACCATAAAGTCTAAAATCTTATTTTGTGTATCGGTAGTAGTTTCTGTAGAGTGTGTTAAATCTTCTTCTTCTAAGATATCTCTATAAGTTTTTTCTGGTGTTTCATACTGTTTCCATGTATGTAAGAAACTTTTTACCATTGTGGACTTACCACTATTACCTGTACCGGAAAACGCAATTCTCATACTATATATATTAAATTATACCTTTAATGCCATATCCCATATAAGCAAATGAAGCCTAGGAGAAAAATTAACATTCATAGCTTTAGCATATTCAGCTACAGCAGGAGCTCTTTCTATATGCTCTGCTCTACTACCACTACAAGGCATAAACCAGATTCTATTTTTAGGTAAATTAATATCACCATCATCAACATACTTACGCCAGATCTCATCTATATCTTCAGATGCATTAATAACAAACTTAAAGCCGGAGCCAACATCTTTATGCCATTTTAATACTTCAGGTTTATAAGTCTTCTTCTCAGGATCTCCATTAGTAGTTAACTTAGGTGATGTAGTAAAAGTAGCTCTATAATATTCAATCCATTTTTCATCAGGTTTAATAGTAGCGTTAGTTTCAAAATCAATTAAAGGATGAAAGTCATACTTGTTAATAAATTCTGCCATAAATTTAAGTAACTGCTTTTGCTGTACCATAGGTTCACCACCAGTTAACTTAAAAATAGCACCAGCCTTTAATTTATCTACTAATTTATGTTCCTCAAAATATTCAAATATCTCATTAAAGGTCATCTTATTCTTTACAGACCATGAAACAAAGGAATCACAACCATGAGGAGAATCTTCAGATGCAAAACCTTCACAAGTTAGGTTACACATTGACATTCTAAAAAATACTGAAGGCATACCTACAAATTCACCTTCTCCCTCAAGAGTATAGAAAGCCTTATCATCAGATACTAACAACGTTTCTTTATTACAATCTACAGACATCTATATGATTATATGGGTTTAGAAGCTAAATTCAACTAAATATATATAACATGAGAAAAAAAGCTACACGTCTTGTACGTGAAACGCAGTTGGATGAAATTAAAGAAAAAATGAAAGATAACTTTCTACTTGACTTTAAAATCAAAAAGCCTTTTTATCTTAACCACAACCATAAAGAGTTTTATTCGCAAATAAAAAACTCTACAACAAATATGGTATTTGTTGATGGACCAGCAGGATCCGCTAAGACATATATCGCTGTATATGCTGCATTAGAGGAGCTTAGAGATGAGAAAGTAGATAAAATTATCTATATTAGATCAGTAATTGAATCTGCCGCAAAAAGTCTTGGCTCTTTACCAGGTGAAGTAGATGATAAATTTTTGCCTTATGCGATGCCCTTACTTGAAAAGGTAAGAGAGATTACTAGTGATAGTACGTGTGGTATACTAAAAAATAAAGGAATGATAGAAGCAATACCAGTTAACTTTGTAAGAGGTTTAACTTTTAACAATTGTGTAGTAATAGTAGATGAAGCACAAAACTTAACTAAGAGCGAAATTACTACAATCCTAACACGGTTTGGTAGAAAGACTAAATATATTGTTTGCGGTGATACACATCAATCAGATATTAATAAATCAGGCTTTAATGAAGTATATCAAAAGTTCTCTTCTGTTGATTGTGTTGAAAATGGTATAAGTTCCTTTAGATTCGGAAATTCTGAAATCGTAAGAAGTAGAATATTACGATTTATTTGCAAGATACTTGGTGCTTAACTATTTATTACCCCATGAAGTACCTGCAAAAGGATCACTGAAGTTACCTTCTGTTTTATTTGAACCCACGTGAGCAGCTGTCGAAGCTGTTTTAGTATCCTCTTGTTGAATATCCTCTTGTTGAGTATTTTCTGTTACAGGAATACTACCTTTTTCTGACCACTCTTTCCAAGTTCTTTCAAACTCTTCATGAGATACGTAAGTTGTTGTACCTTCTTCGTCTTTAAATACAGTATTCTCTTTAACAGGTCGACTTACACTTGCATAGTTATTACTATGCTCGAATACAGTTACATTTTCAACCCATACTCTTCCATCAGTAGACTCATCAATGTAAGTATCGGCTGTCTTATACACCCACTCAGCAAACTTTTCAATACCAACGCCCCCTTCCATAATTCTAACATCTGCAGCTCCTACTTCACCTAGAGCAATAAATCTATCTCTATGAATATCATTACCTGCAATTACTAATGTATGATCAAATTGATTATTAAAGATACTTTTAAGTTCTTTTAAACCACCGAAATCATAAACCCAGTTATTACTATCTAACTCTTTACAACCAAAAGTTATTTCTGCATTAAGCTGATATCCATGTACAAACTTACAATGCGAATCAGCATTAGGTTGACGAAAGGCAGTTGATCCAAGTTCAATTCTTTTTGAAGACGTATAAATCATAATATTATTATAGCTTATAAACTTGTAATAATCAACTATATTTGTTCATGTCTATCTAATTCATCTTTAATACGCTGTTTATCCATTTCCTTAAAACTTGTTAACCAACCAGCTTCTTGAAAAGCTCCTCTTAAGATAAGTGAAGAACCGTTGTTGTATTTGACAATTTTATAAGGATAGAAGCAGAATGTTTTATTATACTTTTTAAGTGAATCATTAATAAACTTGTTAATATATTCTTTTATAGACTCTTTAGATGATCCAACAACTTTAGATATAGTTTCGGTTGTACCGATAGAAGTAGCTTCTGCAGCTATATGCTTATCCTTACCATCTATACATCGTGTTAAAGCGCTTACTGGTGTAGGCATATATTCATTATTACAAACCTCTAATAAAAGCTCATATAGCTCACTATCTGTAAATATTATGTTGCTCATTTACAAATTATAATCTACTATTTTTAAGAGTCAAAAAGTAAATTTAAGAGGCTTTCCCTCGTCTGGTCTCGGTTAATTAGCTATTTGGAAAGCAAAGTCAACTGTCGCAACAGATTAGCTTGTGAAGTTCCTTCTTTAATTCCAGTACTATAAAAATTAGTTGCTTCTTCAGCTGAAGATTCTTCAACTTGATCTACCTTTTTACCATATATACCTGGCGCACGTGCACCTTTAAATGGTTGTATACCGACTTGATCTTCTTCATACGTATACCCTATAACTGTACCGTATGCTATATCATTATTTTTTACTGTTCGATGTTTAACAACTTTACCAGAAAGCGGTCCTTTTTGATCTGGCTCTTGTACCTCTTGAACCTCTTCTTTGGTTAACATACTATAACCATCTTTTATTTCACGGGCGCCAGCAACCTTTTCCCAACCACCATCTTTGAATTTATATTTAGCTAATTCAGGCTTAGCACCTTTCATTGGTTCTTGTTTACCTTGATCGCTGTAATCATATTGAACTATATTTACAACTGCTAATTTCTTTTTACCACGTATTTCAGTACCAGGAAGTATCATTACACCTTGATCGTCTAAAGTCTTTAATAATTTTTCTTTTTTACCAGTTAATAAATCATCCGCTTTATCATATCCAGCACGTGCACCACCTACAAGAGTTCCTACACCAGCTTCTATACCAGCATCAGACGCTGCTTTGAGAGCGCCACCAACAGCTCCAACGCCTTTGCCAATACTTTTTCCTACGCTCTTTATCTTATCTACAATACCTTCACTTAAGAGCTCTTTTTGAGATAAATTATCCATATACAATATTTAGTCTTGAAAATAAAATATAGTAACTATAATATAGCTATAAATGAGTAAAAGTAAAGAAGATTCTAATTATGAGTGGTTAGGTGAAGATGATGAGCTAACTGGTGAAAAGGATATTATTGCAAAGGAACTTATGGGTGATGAATATAGTAAGAGTTATTTTCCTCCTATTCGTGTTTATGATAGCAAAGTTGACGCTACTAAAAAGTATATCTCTTCATTACCTGATCTTCAAAATGGTCCTTCGAGTTTAATTCAAGGAGCTGCTGTACCTATTCAGCAAGTTGGTATTCATAATTTTAAGCTTCCTCTAACTTATAAGAAGCGTAATGGTAAAACTATTGAGCTTGAAACTAGTGTTACTGGTAGTGTGAGTTTAGAGGCTCATAAGAAAGGTATTAATATGTCTCGTATTATGAGAAGCTTTTACGATCATAAAGATGAGACGTTTAGTATTGATAAGATTAAGGATGTTTTAGAGACTTATAAAAATAACCTTAAATGCTTTGACTCAAGAATAATGCTTAAGATTTCATATCCTATTAAGCAAAATAGTTTACGTAGTGGTTTAGAAGGTTATCAATATTATGATGTCGTATTTGAAGGTGATTTAACTAAAGATGGTGAGTTTAAAAAGTATATTCATTTCGATTTTGTTTACTCTTCTGCTTGTCCTTGTAGTTTTG
>WLWF01002659.1_pt1 | contig 12578 bp, 37 predicted proteins | sample 6718331 | NCBI WGS metagenome assembly WLWF01 (sample SAMN12718692, study PRJNA515312) | sponge metagenome | isolation source: marine sponge | host: Mycale hentscheli | place: New Zealand: South Island, Marlborough, Capsize Point | collected 2003-05-01
TGTTTCATGTAATCCCATGCAATACTTTTGGCTTGTTTGAACGTAGGAGCTATGTATGCAAATCTTGGGTTCTTGAGTTTGGACAGTAATGCTGACCTAATTAGGTGGTTGATCATGCATACTGTTTTACCGAACCTACGATGGCATACGAGTACATTCCATCTGTGTTTATCTATTTGTCTATGTAAGTGAGCTTGGTGCTTCCTAGGTGTATAGGGTATTTTAATATCCATTTTATTTCTTCAAAACAAAACAAGCAATATGTCTACCTGTTCCTTTTCCTTCTGATTTATCTTCTGTTGCTAACCATTTAACATCTCCAAGGTTTCTTATTTCTGCTCCAGCTTTAATCATCATTAATACCCATTTATCTATAGGATAAACAAATACAACATCTTTACCTTTTTCATGTTCAGCTATAGATTTTCTTACCCATGCTGTAGGACCTTTCTTTTTACCTTCATGTATTATTGATCCAAATGGTGGATTAACATAATTTGATTTACCCCATTCATTAGTCAATCCATCAAAATCTTCTGGTTTAGGATATGGACAAGGATCAAAGTCAAACTTAAATTCATCATTTAGTTCTTTCATTAAATCATCTGGAGTAAGCCAATAATGTTTACCATCATCTCCATTACCTTTGTGAAACTTATTATCTTTAGGTTTTAGTTTTGAAGCCATATCTAATGAATTGATTTACTGTGATTATCTCCATTAAAAGGTGTGTACTCAAATCCTAACTTCATCATAATGAAAGATGTAAATAGTTCTGCAGACTCATTGTTAGGCATACCAAAGAATTTAATTACTACATTGTTAGTTTTTTCTTCAATAAAGCAAACACAATCTAAATCTTCTGATGAAAAGTAGTTCATATACTACATATAGTTTATTTTGTGTGGAATGAAAGTAAAAGGTGTCTGTGTATAAAGGTGTCTGTGTAAAGGTGTCCTACAGTTCGGTATATATATATATAATAAACTGCGGGTGCATCTGGGGGTATAGGGGGGTCAACATTTTAAAAAAAAGCAATCTATCCTGTAAAAAATAGGTAGTGATAATAATGCGATAGCACTAGTAATAATATTTTTTTCTTATAACCGGAAATTATCGGAAGAATATAGGTCAGTATTGTTGACCCGTTAGTTATATCGCATAAAAAAATTTGACGGCTTGATATATTAGAATAGCAACTTTTAAACCCTCTATAATTTTAACTCTTAATCTTTTAAACCTTACAACCTTTTAAATTATACATTAGAATTATTATAAACTATTTATTTTTAGGTGTGACGTTTTGTCATCTATTCAATTAAAGCTACAAATACTATATTGATTTTATAAGTTAAATTAACAATAGAAGGGTTAACAATGACAATACAAGTAACAATTAAAAACGTTTACGGCAATGAGAGAATATATCCAATTAACCAAAAAGCAATTTGGTTTACTTCTTTAACTAACAAAAAAACACTTGACCGGGATGAGATCGATATAATTAAAAAACTAGGTTATCAAGTCGAAGTTGTAAGTGAACAATTATAATATGATATATAAAATATTATTCTTTGTATTTACTACAACTTTTTTAACTTCATTAATGCTTTATATCTTACATTTATGGTCAATCTAATATGCGACAATATGACCAATTATAAAAACTTAATGATAGTATAATTATAAATAAAAACAGAAGGGAATAAAAAATGATACCAAAACAAAAACAAACTTGTGATCCGGTTAGCTTAAATGTACCAGGAAACCCAAAATATAAAAAACAACCTACATACAAAGACTTAACAAAGTTGATGTTTACAAATGGCAATCCTAAGACAGACAAAAACCTTAAAATAGAAAGTTTAAAAAAATATTGGATCAAGCGTTTAAATCTTGCACCGGCTTCAATATCCGGTTTTAATACTTGTGCAAGTGCTTCAGAAGGTTGCCGGAATGCTTGTTTACATGAAGCCGGAAATCCGGTTTTTATGCCACAAAAAACACTTGGAAGAGTTAACAGAACTCAATTGTATTTTAAAGATAGAGCAAAATTTTTATATATGATGACTAAAGAAATAAGAAACCATGAGATCAACTGTAAAAAGCACGATTTAAAACCCGTCATTAGATTAAATACTACTAGTGATATTATGTGGGAAAATCACAAAATATTTGATCTATTCCCTAACGTGCAATTTTACGACTACACAAAGCATTTTAAAAGAATGATTAAATATTTAAAGGGTTCAATGCCTAAGAATTATCATTTAACATTCTCAAGGAATGAAGCTAACGACTTTCAAACAACTCAAGTATTGAAAGCCGGTGGCAATGTAGCCGTAGTTTTTAGAAATAAATTACCGGCAACGTATAAAGGATTTAAGGTTATAGACGGAGATTTACACGATCTAAGATTTTTAGATCAAAAAAATGTAGTTGTAGGTCTTAAAGAAAAATTAACTTTAAATAGTAAAGGTAAACTAGACCGGGATAATTCCGGGTTTGTGGTTGATCTTAAATAAACAATAACAAAAGGGAAAATATGACAATACAGTTATACTATAAAACAAAAAAAGAGCTTAAAAACAATATAGGGTCCGAGCTAGACTATTCGGAAACTAATATTTTTAAAGATGAGTACACTTCAAACGGGGTTGTGATTGGTTGCGATGTTGATCGTAAATGGTTCGCTAAAATTACAATTAAAAACAACATAATAGAGAGGGTTCAATAATGATTTATAGACCATGGAAGGATACATATTTAAACTTAATTCAAAAAGCTAGTGATCGGTTTGGGTGGTCCTGTTCGGATATAAACCCATTTTTTTATATAATATTTGATCACTTGCACAAATCAAATGCTAAAAGTTTAAGAGAATTTAAAAAACAACTAAAAGAAAGTGTGACATCATGACAAGTATTAATTTTTATTGCTATGTAATACTTTTATTTGTTATGATAGTATTTTTAATAACGTAAAACAAAGGGGAAATAATGCACAATAACAAACCAATAAAAAACCATGATCAAGGTTTTCTTTATGTAAGAAAAAAAGATTTAGACAATGCCATTACTTATGGCTTGTTTAATAATGTAAATGAAAAAGAGGAATACACAGTAGATAAACCTAAACCAAACCCAGATGATTATTACATCATTGAAGTTAAGGGATCAGAAAAAATAGAAAGTGAGGAATAAATGGAAATAAAAAAAAATAAATGGGTTATAGAGAATAAAAAATGGGTTGAATATAAATCTATTAAATTTATGGGTGCAAGTAAAAAATATATGGATTTACTTAGAAAAGCCTCAGAACTTCCTAACACAGAAATACATTTTTTAGTAAATACATTAGAGGATATTTTAGATAATAAAAAATATCAAAGAAATGAAAAAATAGAAAGCGAGGAATAAATGGCTATAGATTTTGACGCATTAGACTTTGTAAGAACTCAAAACAAAGCTAAAATACATGAAAGAAAGATGAGTGAAAGACAAAAAAAACATGAGTTGTTTATAGACGGCAGAAAAAAGTTAGACAGTTTGGCTAACGCTTATAACAAAGCAACTGATCAAGGTATCAAGGAAGTATATAAAAAAAAATGGTTTGAATTGGTAAAAATATATGCAAATAAACTTTAAAAAATTTTTTGATGATGAGTTATATATATCTGGTCGAGTGATGAGATTAATAGAACAAACTCAAGAAAATATAAACAATAACAATAAACAAAAAGAGGTAAAAAATGTTAAGCAAATACGAGACATGGCTACAAACAGCACAATCTAACGAATCAATAACGTATCATGAGGGTTATCTTGCAAGAGATAGATTTTTTAATAATACTACAAGAGATATTGCAAATCTTTTTATGAGGTGTGCAGAAAATAATTCAGTAGTATTATTTCAAAAAAGATTGAAACATGGATCAGCAAATCATGATCCTGTTTTTCAATATGTGGCAAAGAAAATATAACAATAAACAGAAAGGGAAAATATGTACATAGATAGATACGAGATTGTTTCATACAGTAGAAAATGGAACAATGGAAAACAAAATAAGAAAGCAGAAGTAACTAATTATTGTGATAATACTTATCATGGTATGGAAGGTAAAAAGTTTTTACAATTACTTTCTGATTTAGATGACGCATGGCACCAACATGAAGGCAAGGATTGTGTTGTTACTGTTAGCTTTGAAGATCCAAAGGAAAGGGAATAATGATAACAAAAAAAATGGTAAATAATTATTTAAGCGAGGATTACCATGAGTGGATTACAAATGTAATAACTGATATTTGTAATGATCCAAGTGAAATTAATATATTAAAAAAACAAATAACAGAAGATTGGAAAGAGCATTTAAAAAACTCTAAAGATTAATCTTTATTATCAGAGGGTGTAATATCTGTTACATCCTCTGATACATCAATCAAATCATCTTGATTATCTTCCCAAGAAATTTTTATAGATTGATCTGTCTTAACATTTTGTACTTTGTTATCAGAATAAAGATCAGTTAATTTGTTAGCAAGGAAGGTAATAAATTTTGTCTTCTCACGAATCCACAATATAGCATTTGGATCTTCTATTTCTTGATACTTAAAGACTTGAAGTAGTTTATCAATTAAAGTTTGAACACCATACTTTCTAGCTTCAGTTATCTTTATTTCTAATTCTGGATTTTTTTTTAAGTACGCATAAAACTTCATCAAGCTGAACGGATATTCCTTTGGGTCCTCCAGAATTTCGGTAAGGGTTTTTCCATTTGCTAGTTTGTCGCATATTATATCTACTTGGTTGGTTGTTATCAATTCTAGGTTTGATTTTTTGGTAGTAATATTCTTTGAGTTTTTCGTTATCATAATTTTTAAATTGTATTAGTTTGGATAGCTGTTTGATCCTAGTTTCATCTGTATAGTTTTCTTTTTTAAATCCCTTAACATTTTGATAGCCATGATATTTACACTTGTAAACATTATTTGCAAGTAGATAACCCTTCATTTTACAAGGTATTTTTTTACCTACTCTTAACCCGGCACGAGTAAAGCCTTGACAAAACACTTTCCGCATGGGTCGACCCGGCACTACTTATTTTCCCATGGTTTAATACCATTACGAATATTATATTCCTTTTTTTCTTTGTATCTATGATTTGTTTCTTTCTTTATTTTGGACAATGCCGACAATATTTTATCAGCATTTACATATGTGGCTTTGCTTTCTCTTTCATTATCTTCTTTAAGTTGAATTGCTTGTTTACATAAATAAACATTAACTTTTTCATTTCTTAAATCTTCGATAGGCAGTTTAGATAATTCACTAATTATTCTCTGACTATCCCCTGCAAAACTCTTAACTATTTTACCTATATTATTAATGTATATTGTTTCTTCTAATGTAGCCGTAAAACGGCTATCTGGTGTAGGTTTAACGGCTATCTGGGTTGGCTCGTAAGTTTTTTCAGCTTTTAAAAATACCTCATTCACAATATAAGTTTTACCAGATCGACCTCTAATAGATTTAACAATATTCAATTTATTTAAAGTTTCCAAACAAGATTTGATTGTAGTACGGCAAAGTCCTGTATCTTTATGGATTGTTTCATGCCTTAGATCAGCTTTGTATCCATTTTTCTTCCAAGCATATTTCATAACAGATAAAAATACATTTAAACAATGCGACTTTCTTTCTCCGTCAATTAAATCTAAATGGTGGTATAGTTTATAGGTAATATGTAAAAATCCCCTAGATGTATTCATTTATTTTCCTTTCTTACAGTTTTTACTATGGTTTATATGTAGGTTTCGCAAGGTGTCGACCCATTGATCCTCATTCATTAGTTGAAACTCGGTCTTAGAGCTTCGTATACGCTTGATTCTAAAAGTTAGGCTCCCATGTGTCGTTTGTTTATAAAATACTAAAAAGCAAGGTATATTTAGGCGTTCAGCGATGATCTTTGAGAGGGTTGTAGCCTTATATTTTTGGTTTTTATCGTAACAAGTTTCGATTATAGCAAGTGGCTCATAACAATACTGACAGCACTCAACAGAATCAACATCAATCATGGCAATTCCGTCATATTTTCTATGCCAATCATTATAATCGCCATTACTGAAAGCGTATGTGTATCTAGCCATTATATTTTTTTTTATCTGTATAAATTTCGTACCATGCACCACAACTTTTGCAATCGTAGTATGAAATTATGTTGTGAGTTGAATCTGGATCAATATCTTCCATATCATAATCGTTTTGCCATATCACATCATCATTACAATAAAAACATTTCATTTTTTATTTATCCTTTCCTTTTATTATTATTATTTCGTTTTCTTTTTCTTCTAATTCTTTTTCTAATGCTAAAATTATATTAGCTTGTTTTTCTATATACTTCTTAGCTCGTTCTAATTCTTTTTTACAATCAGTTTCGTCAAATATTCCAGAATATGTCATTTTTCATATATTATTTTTTTAACTACAGATCTTGGATAAGCAGTTATGTTTCCAATAGATAGTTTATCTTCATCATAAAAAAAAGAAGTAAATATTTTTAAAACTTTAGAATCTTTATAATATAAATATCCTATATCCTCACACCAAGTATAACTAAACTTATCTACATCAGATAGATCATCATACCATTGGGAAGAGGAGCAAATATCTTGCCAAATTACACGCACTTTTTTATATGGTAGTTTTTTCTTAGTCATTTTCCTTCCGTTATATACCTTTTAGAACTATTGACAATAGCCAAAAATTGTACTAGTACCAATAAAAAAAATGGAAAAAAACAAAATAGAAAAAGCATTTTCGATATTTAATGGTGGAGAAGGATTGGATCATTGGTCCTATTCTAGCACCTCAACACCCTTTGCAAAAAATATTTTAGGTTACTCATTCCCTCAAGAAGTTAGAAGGAAGTTTCCATTTAGATACAAAGCAAACTTTGGCAACCTAGTAAACAATGTAGTTCAGAAACAGATCGCAGATGTAATTTATAAAACTAAAACAATTAAAGAGACAGAGTGGGATCGAAACTTTAATGTTTGTTTTAAAGCTGAGCAAGAAGCAATCAATAAGAACCCACCAGTAGACGCAAAAGATAAGTACGGCAGAGAAGCTATGATTAGATTTGCGATGGATTGTATTCCTATTACAAAAAAAGTTGTGCAGCAAATAATGGGTAAAGATAAATTAGTTTGCGAAAGATATGTAGAGCTAAAAGAATTTGACATGATCAAACATATTCTAGGTAGAATAGATTATGAAAGTAAAACAAAATTTATAGAATTAAAAACTAAGCCACCTAATTTAAGGAAGGTTAAAGGTAAAGAAGAGTGGAACATGATCACTCAAGAATTACCTACAGAGCCTACGATTGAAAACCTTACACAAACTTCGTTCTACTACATGGCAACAAAGAAGATACCTTACTTGGTATATGTTAATGACAAAGACTATGTCATCTTTGATAAGAGCCATGAGTTAATGAAGGCAGATCACTTGCAACATCTTTATAATAAAATGATTGATAAAATTTTATTGTGGGAAAAGATGATTATGTTTTGTGAAGGCAACATTGAAAGATTAGCTTTGATGATGGAGCCACCAGATCTTAATCATTTCTTTTACTATAAAGATTTAGCAGATGAACAAAAACAACTAATCAATAAACTATGGGGTATCAAATATGAGTAGTGAAAATAATAACGTATATAGAATGGGAAATAAAAATATGACAAACATACATAAGAAGTTACACAATGCTTGTAATCATGCGAGTGGTGTAAAGAAAGCAAGTAAGGTTAAAGGTATGCCTTTTAATCCTTTACTTCATGATGATGTGCAAAGAGTGGCAATGGCAGCTCTATTAGAAAATGGTTTATATCCAACCTGCAATTACATAACAGATGTTACAGATAGATTTGTAATTGTAACTTGCACTATGAGAATAACTGACATTGATGATCCGGCAAGTTTTGTTGTGATCGAAGGATGTACTGCAATGGGTGGTTTAGATAAATACGGAACCGGTCAAGCCATGTCATACAGTAAAAAGTATGCATTCTTAAATGCATTAAATCTAAAAACAGGTTTAGATTTAGAAGATGGTTATAACGCAAAACCATTTGAGCAAAATTCTGTGGAGAAATCTACAGAACCTACCTATCTTGATGATGAGATAGATGTAGAAGAGATCATTAACAGGATCGAACAAACTAAAACTGAAAAACAATTAGCTTCGGTTAAAAGTCAAGTGAGATCAGTTGTTAATCATCTTAAAAATAATAACTTCAAAGCATACGAACAAATTAGAGATTGTACTCGTGAGCATGAAGTCAAACTAACAAATAATCAATCATAAGATTGATATAACTAAGGAGTAAACATGGATAATCAATCCGATAAGATATACATCAACCTAACCAAGAATAAAGATTGGAAGTCTCCAACAGATAAACTTCCAGTTTACATTGGTCCTAAGAATATGAAACATCCAGATAAGAACTGGACCATTGGGGTCAATATTGGTGGCAAGTGGTATAACCAAGCTGCGTTTCCGTCAAAAGATCAAGACGGCAATGTCAAGGAAGGTGAATTGACAGTAATTTTAACACCGAGTGGAGCAGGAGCAACTAAAAATGCCTTTGCAAAACCAAGTGAAGGTGCTAATAACGAATATACCTTTTAACTTAGGCTAAAGGGTATCAAGCAGGGTGGGGTTTTTTTTCCCTTTCTAATCGTTTTCCCCACCTTGCTAAAACAGGATTTAATATGACAGATAATATAAAAGAACCATCACACTACATAGCAAACAAGATTGAACCTATTGATTTTATAATTAAAAATGAATTTGATTTTTGTGAAGGCAATGTAATTAAGTATATTTCTAGATACAAAAGAAAAAATGGTATTGAAGATCTTAAAAAAGCTAGACAGTATATAGATTTTTTGATTAAAAAAGAAGTTGAAAAAACTAAATAAGTATGACAAAATTTAAAAGAATTATCAATGGAGAGTGTCATTTTGAAATGATTGAACTCTTTGATGATGTAGAGAAGGCTAGTAACACTCAGAATAGAGGTGAGTTAATAGAATGTAATATCGACAACTTGAGATTCGATTTTACAAAAGTGAAAAAGGAGCATGATGGAAAACATCAAGATGCGTCTGCAGAAGCTAAAGGATCAACAAGAGAAGAAACACTCGAAGTATCTGGAAGCAAAACACAAAGTAAATAAGTATCAACAAGATTCTTATAAATTACTTTGGCAAATAGAGCAGACAAAAGAACAGTTAATGGCATATAAATAGTCATTAACGTAATGATTGAAAAAAAAGAAAGGAAAACTGTAGGGGATCTATGACCATAAATGTAAGCACACACTATAATAAACACATAAAACACTTAGACCAAAACACATTTATTTATAAAGTTAAGAAAGCATTTTACCTTCTTACGAACCAAGAAGAAAGATTATATGAGGTAGGGTTCTCGGAAGGATTTTTATATGCTGCAAAACTTTTACAACAACAACCGATTGATGATAGTAATAAAAAAATAATTGGAGTTGTTTACAAAAACGCAAACTTAAAAACTGTTAATACAATAGTAGATAAAGTTTGTGAAAAATATCTTGTAAGTAAACATGATGTGTTTGGCAAAGGTAGAACTAGAGATATAGTTAGAACAAGAAGTATACTTTATAATCTTTTACATGAAGAATATAATGTAAGTATCTCATCTATTGGAAGAGTGTTTGGTCAAGATCACACTACAGTTTTACATTCACTAAACAATAAACAAAACAAGTCTAGATATTGGGGTAGCGAATATTCTATTTGGAAAGAGTATGAAAATTTAAAAACAGAGTTGTTGCCAATAACTACTTCTTCTTAAATCCAGACTTCATATTTCTATAAGCCTTCGCAGATATAGTAGACTTCTTTTTAGAGTTCGAAGTACCGGCTCGTTTTTTTTTATTGATGTTATAGTAAAGACCCTTCTTAGCCATCTTACCAGATTTAGTTTTGTGATAACCTTTTTTCATTACTTCTTCTTCTTTTTAGATTTTTTAATTTTATTTTGTAAAAACTTAGGCAGAGTTTTCTGCTTAGCTGTTAGTTTGCTTTTACCTTTTGACTTACCATACATAGTTATTCTCCTGTTGTTGTTTTAATTTTATCTCACAATAGTTATCAAAGCAAGAACCTTCTTTACCATCATGACAAAAATATTGTCTTTTAGCTGTGACAATCCATCCACCCTTATCACTTAATAGTTGTTTGTTACATTCCTTGCAGTAACCACAAATAAAAGATTTGACTTTAGATTTTACCCAACCTTTTTTCTTCACTTCTTTTTCTTTCTTCTTTTGCTAAAGTTAGTAAAATCCATAGTAAATACATCTTCTACTTTTTTAAATTGATTGTCTATCCAACCACAAAATTTATAAATTAATCTATCTAGCATTTCCATCTTCGTCTTGCCTGTCTTATTCTAGAGTTAGGATCATTCCTAGTTTTAGCTGATGATCTTTTTAATTGACCTGCTGATCTAGCACAATAACTTTTTCTACGTTTGGCAGCTTTAGATCCTGCTTTAACTTTACCAGTTACTGCTGTCTTTAATTTACTACCGGGATTAGCTCTTCTATATCTTGCAACACCTTTAGCGGTCATACCAGCTCCAGACTTTGTGGGTCTGTAGTTTGCGTTCTTACCTTTAGTAGTTTTTCTGATAGCCATTATTCTAGTATAAGTTTTTTAATAGATTTTGCACCCATATAAATTTCTGTTTCTGCTTTACTTTTAATACATTGGTACTCTACACTTGTACCTGTGTTTGTTCGCATAGCAATTCTTTTACCTTTTAAACATTGAGACATAGATTCTTGTATTCTGTGTTCTTTAATTTCTCCATTCACAATCATCAATAATGCAACTACTACTTCAACCATGACCATTACCATTTGCTCTTACTTTATCTTTTAAACTTTCAATATCTTCTAATGCTTTTTCCATTTGTTTTGTTAAAAACTGTATGTTAACTTTATTGTGCATCATATCTTCTATTCTCTTTTCAATCTTTTCTACTGTCTTATATAAATCTTCAAGCAACATAAATTGTTCTTGATCTGTTGGTAGCTGCTCAGATTTTTTAAGTAAATCTGCTTGGAATAATTCTCTTGATGTCTCAAGAGATGTAAGTCTACTTGTTACTTCTGTATATGCAAAGACACCCATAGCAACAGCTACAATAATACCAATCATATTTTTCATTGGCATACTTACAGATGTATTTTCACTTATCTTCATCTAGGTATGTATCCCGGTTGTATAAAAAAAGCTAACAATACAAAAGCTATAATCAAAGCACCTGTAAAATAATAATTCATATAGGCGTACTCCATAATTATCTACCTTGACCCAAATAGCGATTAGTATTTTTCTGACGTTTTTCATGCTTACTCATAGACTTTTTATGTTGACCGGGTCCACGCTTCTTAGGTTTATCTCTAGGTATAAAGTGTGTAAATTTTTGTTTAGCCATAATTATAATCCTGTTTGCTCTTTATGATTATCACCCATTGTATTACCATCCCAATTAGAGCTTACATGAGTAGGCTCTACACCATTTAGCCATTTTTGTATAGATATAAAAGAACCTCCATTTTTAGATGCAGTTCCACCATGAGGATCATTTGGTCTAACTCTTATAGTTTCGTAAGCATAACTTGGCATACCTTCTATTTCTTCTTGTGCTTGTTCATCTGTTATTACTGTTTCTCCACCATGAGTAAACTTCATGCCATATAAAAAACATTCATAACTATCTACATCTGGATGAGTATGTTCTGGTATAACTGTGTTAGGTTGACAGATAAATAACTCTACTTGAAAGTTATCTCTTCTATATAAAACAACACCACTAACTCCTTCTATAAATAATAAAGGATTTTTAAATGGTGTGTATAATCTTTTTATATCCCCAGAGTTTAAGTACCAATCAGCAAAACTAGACAGATCATCTTCTGTTGGATCAATCATTTCTTCTTTTTATATTTCTTTTTTTTTTTCTTCTTACCTGTTTGCTGCGATAACATAGTTACTTTCTTGCTGTACTGTTGCGAGTATGAGTTAGATATACTTTTCATTTATATTTTTTCTTCCATATTTCTTCTTGAGTTAATCCTAATTCATCTTTTTTTTGTTTTAATTTAGGATCAATATCAGATACATTTATAGTCTCCACTAAAGCATATCTATATACTCTTTCCGATCCATCATTCCATTGGAAATGTAAAAGATGTTTAGGTTCATTATAATTTTTCATCAAAACAATATCGAAAGCAGCTAATGTCATTTTTTATTATTATATATTTTTGTTATAAAATTATTGCAATAATTAAAATAACAACAACAACTGCTATTGCTTTTTTATGCTCTTCCACAAAATGTGGAATATGATCTTTTAAGTTCATTTCTTTCCTCCTTTAAATATTTGTGTTCCTTTTATACCATAGATACTTGCCACGACAAGAATCCATAAATTTGTAAACCATTTG
>WLWF01002660.1_pt1 | contig 12576 bp, 8 predicted proteins | sample 6718331 | NCBI WGS metagenome assembly WLWF01 (sample SAMN12718692, study PRJNA515312) | sponge metagenome | isolation source: marine sponge | host: Mycale hentscheli | place: New Zealand: South Island, Marlborough, Capsize Point | collected 2003-05-01
CGAACCGATACGAGATCGGCTTGAAAAGTCTTTCGATGGCGGAAATGAGCGATGCTCTTGCATCACACTTGCAACTCGCCCTGCCGCCTTATCATTCGCTGACATGTTCTGCTCCTCACCCAATTTTTTCAATAGAACTCTCGCTGTATATCAGCATGTGTCCCCAAAACTTATTCCCAACCCACGACCAGTTCGCACGGCCGAACCATTCGGGTCGACTCGGGAGAGTCGTTTGATCGCCGAAGCAATGGGCACACTCTCAATTTCTGGCGGACGGTAGCATACCATCTCACCAAAACGCCCTTCATGAATCATTTGCACGGCTAAAACACCGAACTCTGTTGCTAGAACTCTGTCGAACGTCGTTGGGCTTCCACCACGCTGAAGATGCCCGAGAACAACGGTTCGTGTCTGCCTGTCTAATCGTTGTGCGATTTCCCCGGCAACAACTTGACCGATTCCACCAAGTTTTACCTGCTCGTTCACGTTTATTGATGTCCTACAAACCATATCACCTGTCGGCAATGTCGCCCCCTCAGCAACAACGAGTAACGAGTCTCGCCGACCTACTGATTCACGATCCATGATTTTCTGACAGACGCTCTCGAAAGTCCATGAGATTTCGGGCACCAAAATAACATCGGCTCCCCCGGCAAGCCCAGCATGGAGTGCGATCCACCCGGCATGACGACCCATCACCTCGAGCACCATAATTCGTTCGTGACTCGCTGCAGTTGTTCGTAACCTGTCTAACGCGTCAGTCGCCGCTGATACAGCAGAATCAAAACCAAACGTAAATGCAGTAGCACCCAAGTCGTTATCAATTGTTTTCGGGACTCCAACTACCGGTATACCGAACTGATGAAACTGATCTGCAATTGCAAGTGAGCCATCTCCTCCAATACAGATTAAGCCACAGACATCAAGTTGACGAACAGTCTGGGCAACACCAGCCAACAAATTTGGATCAATAGACAGACGATTATCTTCACCAGTAGTTGCTGCAAATCGCCCACGATTTGTTGAACCAAGTATCGTCCCTCCCTGAGTGAGGATGCCACTGGTATTCGCCGGTGTAAGTGGCATGTATTCAACCGGATCAACAAGTCCTTCATATCCTCGCAGAAAACCAATGCATGAAAAACCGAGCCGTTCAGAAGAGAGGACAGTTGCTCGTATAACCGCATTGAGTCCCGGACAATCACCACCACTGGTGAGGATGCCAATACATGGTTTCTGATTTTTCATCAACGTCTCCTTTATCAATGCACAGGCATCAACACAGGCAAACTAATCACTGCCGTTGGATTCAAGATGTTACGTCACGTGCCAGCAAACTGGATAGCTCACGAGAAACAATGGCCTACGAACGAAAAAAGTCCATTCTCCGCCAAGCACCTGACACAAAAAAGACGAATCGTTTAAGCATTCGCGCTCACCGTCCATCTGACGCAGTGACTCAAATGATTGATCCTACTAACTCGACGACTCCATCTGTCCGCCTCGGCGAAGGCGTGCAAAAAGCCGAGAGTAGTCACCAAGTCGTACAGCAGCAACGGTTGAATTCGTACTATTTGGATCGGGATACCGATCCTCCTCGATGACGACCATATCGGAATCATCTAATCCGTCTGGGGCATGCTGTTCCTTGATGTGCTTAGTCGCTTCAAGAGAAGTTGATGGGAGTGCAACTTTCTCTTTTGCCGAAACGTCATCTTGTTTCTTTTCGAGGGGGTCGCTTGCGGACAATTCTGAAATCCGTCGATTGATAGACTGCCCTTCTCGACTGGCAACATGCAGATGACGATGGAAATCATCCGGGCCCTCCATGACGAAACGCTCAATAACCTCCTCTTCTTCTGCGAAACATTCTGCAAAGGGATCGGGGCGTTTTGCTTCAGTGTCTGAATCGAATGGAGGATCGAATACGAGTTCCACATCGGATCCAAGGCACAAATCATCTTTGGGAAAAGGTGATGATTGCTTTCTTTCCTCATTCGTATAGGAATACTTTTCAAGCCCCTGCTGTGCCTCTTTGATCAACGCTTCGACGGCAAACTCCGTAGCTCGCTGAGATTCTTCAAAGCCGACAGAAGACGGTTCGTCTTCTTCCCCCTGCTGTTCTTCAATTTCTTCCTGAGTCGTATGGCTCTCAGCGGAAAATCCCTCTGCAAAAGAGAGTGTCGTGCTATCAGCTGATAAATCTCTTTCCATTTGCTGGTCATCTGAGTGGCAATCTTCCTCAAGAGTTCCGAACTCAATGACCGCTGCCTCGTTGTCATTCCCGAAGCAACTCTCTTCAACTATCTCTTCCTCAGCATAATCTGCTTCGGCAGAACACAATGCACCGGATTGCTCCATCTCATCAGCATCAGAGCGTACGCTCGTGCCTGAGATTTCACTTTGTAATGATGCTGGTGCAGGAAGGCATTGAATTTCTTCCCACGCAGATGCGAGGTCATGTTTGCCGGCCTGCTCTGCATTCCTCTGCTCGGCCAACCGCATGGCCTGATCACAGAGTTGATTGATGAGTCGTGGAACACCCTCTGTAAGTGAAAACACTACCGCGTCACACTCTGGCTCAAACTTTGTATCCCAATCGAGTCCTGCACAGTACATCTGCGTGCGAACATATCTACATGTTTCTTCGTAGTCGAGTGCCTCCAAATACCCACGCACCGCTATTCGCTGCGCAATTCCCTCTAAATCAGGCTCTCCCAACATTTCCTCGAGACGGATTGTACCCGCAAGCACGAGGTGGACTGCAGGGTACGCAGTCACAACCCCAGTGAGTAATCGCAACTCTTCTAAAAGTCGACGTGGAAGAGTGTGTGATTCGTCTACAAGAACAACCAGACCCGAACCTGTCGCAGCAAGCCCACGAATGCGGTCAACAAGTCCAATCCGTAACTCTTCTTCATCGAGACCACGGTAGGCTTCATCAAGATCTGACAAAATCGACTGCCATAATCCGCGTCGAGTACAAATACGTGCTCCAGAAAGAATCGCCACAGCATAGTCACTCTCAAGCCGTTCCCGAAGACACGACAAAAGAAGAGATTTTCCGCATCCTGTTGGGCCAACAAGCAGGCCAATACCTTCAGCCCGTTTCACAACGCGAAGTAATCCATCAATTGCCTTGGTGGCATCCGGAGATGGATGAAAGGAGCCCACGCGAGGAACAGTCATAAAAGGACGACTGGCCAGGCGATAAAAACTTTTCGGTGATGACATATATATATAGTTGCGAGGATGGGCTCGACACGTTCGAATAAGGTGACGAGCTATCGAGAGCACGACGGGCCTGATTGCACTGAAGTATTGTCGGCCGAATCTGGTGTCTTCCTGTACCGTTGGCTCAACGCATAGACTTTTCCGGTTGGGTGAATCGACTCGGCTGGGGAGACCCACGCGGAATCTGCGGATCATTGCAGTTCAACAGCACTGCAATGCTGTTGATGAATACGAGGAATTTTATGTTTCAGGTCAAAATATGTGGGGTGACCTCAGTAGAGGACGCCATGATGATCGCCGCTTCAGGAGCTGATGCTATTGGCTTGAATTTTATTACGGGCTCTCCGCGCTGCCTCGACGTTAAGCGAGCAACTGAAATTTCCCAAAACCTACCCGATGGGATCGTTCGAATTGGTGTTTTTGTGGGACGGCCTTCGAGTGAAATGCTTTCGTTCGCAAAACAGATTGGTCTTGATGCGATCCAACTTCATGGTCTCTTTGATGGACCACCAGAGAAAAGCGACCCTCCCTGGCGGTGTGATGAATTACAACCGTACCCGGTCATACGGGTGGTACGACTTGAGAAGCCATCTATAGATCCAGACCGATTCGCAACCGCTCGTCAATGGATTGATGCAGCCATCGCGTGTGGTTGTAGTCCGGCGATGGCATTACTTGATGCTGGTGTTTCACGTGCTGCCAATCCCGGTTCACTTGGCGGGACCGGGCAGACCGTCGATTGGGAGGCCGTTGCAGACGCACCAATTCTTCCAGTTCCGATAACACTTGCTGGTGGACTCACACCTGATAACGTCACGGCTGCGATACGAACGACACACGCCATCGCCGTCGACACAGCGAGTGGTGTCGAATCATCACCTGGCCGGAAAGATCCCAATTTAGTCAGGCGATTCGTTGAAGCGGCCAAACGGGCATTCTCTGAGCAGACCGAGGACTAAGCACGGAACTCCCTACAGTCCCGTTAATCGTTGCTGCTCCTAGACCTTCCTATTTGCAGGTTCGTACGATCTCATCGTCCATATGGAGATTCGGCCTGTGCGCACTGCGTTAAAGCGTTACAATTTGTACGGTTACGAGAGTTGTAAAAAAGCAGAATTGTTACCTGCTATCCCGTCTAACAATGCCTGAGGAGGTTCCTGTGGCTCAAGTTGATACCCGCCTGCCATACAAAGTTGCTGACATGTCTCTGGCCGAATGGGGCCGTAAGGAAATCACACTCGCCGAAAATGAGATGCCTGGGCTCATGGCCCTGCGAGAAAAGTATAGTGATTCGAAGCCACTTGCTGGCGCCCGTATCGCTGGATGCCTCCACATGACAATTCAGACTGCGGTGCTCATTGAGACACTCGTTGAATTAGGTGCAGAGGTCACATGGAGCAGCTGTAATATCTTCAGCACCCAAGATCATGCAGCCGCGGCAGTAGCCGCGAAAGGCATTCCTGTCTACGCATGGAAGGGTGAGTCTGATGAAGAATTTGAGTGGTGTATCGAGCAGACCCTCATGTTTCCCTCAGGGCAGCCACTGAACATGATCCTTGATGACGGTGGTGACCTCACCGCCATGGTTCACGAGCGATTCCCTGAACTTCTTGCAAACATCTACGGTGTCAGCGAGGAAACAACAGCTGGTATTCATCGCCTCGAAGTGCTGAACAAAACTGGTGCTCTCCAAGTTCCAGCGATTAATGTCAATGATAGTGCGACAAAGAGCAAGTTCGATAACCTCTATGGCTGCCGCGAGTCTCTGGCTGATGGTGTCAAGCGAGCAACGGATATTATGCTCGCTGGCAAAGTGGCTGTCGTCTGTGGATATGGTGATGTTGGTAAAGGGTGTGCTGCCAGCCTGAAGAGCTACGGATGCCGTGTCATTGTGACTGAGATTGATCCAATTAATGCTCTCCAAGCGGCCATGGAAGGCTTTGAAGTTGTCACCATGGAAGATGCCTGCAAAGAAGGGAATCTATTTGTCACCACCACTGGCAACAAGGATATTATTCTTGGCGAGCACATTGAGCACATGCCGAACGATGCAATTCTTTGCAATATTGGGCATTTCGACACAGAAATAGATGTCGCGTGGCTTGAGCAACAAGTTGCTGATGGCAAAGTTTCAAAGGACGAAATCAAAGCCGCCGACATTGGTGCTGTTGACCGGTATACATTCAATGGGAATGGCCGAAGCGTCATTATCCTGGCAAAGGGCCGCCTTGTGAATCTAGGATGCGCGACTGGCCACCCAAGTTTTGTAATGAGCACATCCTTCACGAATCAGGTGCTTGCACAGATGGAACTCTGGTCGAACCGTGAGACAGATCACTATTCTGTTGACGTGCATATGATTCCCAAGAAGTTGGATGAGGAAGTGGCTCGCCTTCACCTGGAAAAGCTCGGTGTCAAATTGACTCGGCTTACTAGTGAACAAGCTGACTACATCAATGTTTCAGTTGATGGTCCATTCAAGCCGGACTATTACCGCTACTAAAAACCTCTAGAATTCCCTTGAAAAGGCTGCAGGATGTTCTTTCATCCTGCAGCCTTTTTCTTTTCTCGGATAGCTTCCCGATATTGTGTTTCATGTGAAACAACATTCGTCTGCATTGACGTACAGGACAGAAGGACTGCTCAACGGCACGCTGTCCAGTGTTTTATTGAGCGGTACAAAAACTGTTCTGGTTGTTACACGCCCTGCCGAGGCACTGCACGCCAACCCATTTGAAATCAAACCTGGCAATGTCACCGACAAGCGGTACGCATCGCACCAAAGGAATATGGCAATGCTCCAAGCCCCTCTGGTGACCAACAGAACCTCTGTTCATACCTTCCTTGTCAGGCTGTCAGAGCAGGTGAAATCACTCAAGCCATTCCCAAAGAAGCAGTATTCTTTGCACCAGATCACAACGGAACAAGAGAGTTCACACACCTCTAGCAATTGATCCAAAAAGAGAATCATCCTGAGGTGTTCACCCCTACGACTCATCAACAAGTCTTGTGAGGCCGAACCGATCCTGAAAAGAACAGGGATTACGGACAGGCGATTGTTTCTTACCAGAGCTTTCGCTGTCAAAGCCTCAATGCCTGATACGCTTTGACACTGATGCCACTACACTTATGGCAAAAGACCGTGGGCTGTCCGCTTACGTTCTTTCCAAGGAGACCGATACCGGATCATGGCTCAGCCCACGATTGAGAAAAACTGCCGGCCGGCTATCTGACCTATTAGCTTCTCCTACTCGGCGGGCTTGTCATTGTTTAACTCGTTTTTCTTGGCACCTGGTTCAACCCGTACTCAGGGACTTATTTCGTAAACACAGTTCGTTTCACGTGAAACAGGTAAGACTCGTAGTCTGCGCAAAGTTCGTCGGTTTCACGTGAAACACCACCCACGGAAGTCCGATGATGACGAACCCACCGGTTCGTGCCGATACACCGAAAGCACGTGTTGTGCGTTGCAAAATCATTTGTAGGAATACGCGGATGGGCCGGATTGTGTGTGTAGCAAATCAAAAGGGTGGCGTCGGGAAGACAACGACTGCTTCGAACGTAGCAGCCGGACTTGCCAAGGCGGGCATGCAGACATTGCTGGTCGATCTCGATCCCCAATGCAATGCAACGACTGGACTCGGTGGTGTGCCAGCGATGACACACCCCCTGGTATCGGAGGCAGCTTTGAGCGAGAACGTTGTGAGCACAGCAGTCACGAACCTGTCGCTCCTTCCAGGCAGTCGCAGTGTTCGTGATGTGGAGCGGATAGCGGAACAGGCACGCGCCGGTTCAATGGTTCTCTCAAATCATCTTTCATGCGGACTCAATGCGTGGGACTACTGTCTGATTGACTGCCCCCCTTCACTGGGGGAGCTTACTCGTACTGCACTTGCCGGTTCAACGGAAGTACTTATGCCAATCCAATGCGAGTATTTTGCGCTCGAAGGATTGACCCAAATGATCGAGGTGATCCGAGATGTCATGGCCGATCAACCTGGCCGGCTTTCCTTTAGCGGCATTGTGCTGACGATGCATGACGCCAACCTGGAACTGACTACTGAGGTTGAACGAGAGGTTCGAGATTTTTTTGGTGAAATTGTTTTTGACACAGTCATCCCGCGGGATGTCACTGTATCGGAAGCGCCGAGTCACGCATTAAGCGTACTCGACTACGCACCACGCTCTTTGGGAGCACGGGCGTATACAGAATTGTGCATGGAGGTACGCGACTGTGAGTAGAGAACGACGGCTAGGGCGGGGTCTGGAAGCACTTCTGGGCAGAGCTGGAATGGATCAGTCGGTACCACCAACTGACGGTACAGGTGCGTTGGCTAGTCGGCCGGAAACCCCTGATCGTTCACAATCAGCAGCTGCGCAGCTCATCTTACATAAGGCTGAAGACCTCGAACAAGCTGCCGCCGAACTTCCTGCGAGTGAAATTTCAACTGCTTCCATTGATCCAAATCCTTGGCAGCCTCGCAGTGAAATGTCTGCAGATGATCTCATTGATTTAGCAAACAGCCTTGAGGAGCATGGACTTGTTCAGCCCATTGTTGTGCGATCAAAAGATGATCGATATCAACTGATCGCTGGCCAACGTCGTTTAGCAGCAGCACGTCGCTTGGGTTGGGAAAATGTTCCGGTGCGTTTGCTGGAAGTTGACGACCGTCAGATGTCCGAGATTGCAATCGTCGAAAACCTCCAGCGTCGTGATCTTGACCCTCTTGAAAAAGCAACAAGTTTTAAGCAATACCTCTCTACATGGGGTGGCACTCAAGAGGAACTTGCGAAAAGGCTATCGGTCGATCGTTCGACAGTCGCCAACTTAATTCGTTTGCTGGAATTGCCCGAAGTTGTTCAACAGAAACTTCGTGCCGGTAAAATTTCAATGGGTCATGCCAGAGCACTTTTGCCGTTGGGTGATGAACACGAACAGGTAACGCTTGCTGAAAAAGTGGTAACGCAGGGGCTGTCTGTTCGTGCTGTCGAAAGTGAAATTCAGGAAATACTCCGGGCTGATGAAGCTGAAGAGATCACAGGATCTTCAACTGCTGCCGTACATGATCCACAAGCCTCTGGAACAACAACGAAAAGAAAGCCGGGGCGTCCAGCTTCACGGCGTTCGAGCCAAATTGTTTCGCTTGAAAATGAGCTTCGGAGAGCTGTTGGTACAAAAGTCGTGATTCATGCAAATAGTAAAGGAGCAGGAAGAATTGTCATCCCATTCGGTAGTCCAGAGGAATTTGAACGCCTGCTGGAGTTCCTCAAAGACTAAAAACGTGCCTTGTTCCCGGGATTTCTCTTTACTACTCTGCCTTTTATCAGTCTTGGCTATACTCTGAGACTTCGTCAGCGGTTTTTAATAGAAGCCACATTCGGGGCGTAGCTCAGCCTGGTAGAGCGCTTGGTTTGGGACCAAGAGGTCGCATGTTCGAATCATGTCGCCCCGACTGTTTGACGCGGTTGTAGATAACAACTACAAAAAAGTTGTGAATAGCACCACCTACATTCTGTGGGTGTGCCGTCTGGAATCCGGTTCGGTTGAGTGAAACGGAAATATTCCCGTTTCTGTTCCCGATTACGAAAGATTCCGGAGGGTTTTCTAATGGTTTGCCGTAAACAAGGCACATTGCCAAGCCACGATTGCACAGACGTGGACTTTTACGATTGAGGGTGAACGGTCGTGATTTCGTACTTGGACAACCGGGAAGCCGGCAGGCGGACGAAAGGTACAAAGCGATACTGGCGGCATAGGGTGCCGGCGGTGGCAGTCTTCCTGATGATTTCCAATTGGAATCTAAGCCGGCAAAAAAGAAATCTTTCAAGCCAAAGCAACATATTCCAGACTCAAACCCAATTTGTGTGGCAGATTTACCCTGTACAGCATTCGTGAACGTGAAGGAAAAATCATGGCGTTGGTATTTATTGCGGCGTGTTGCGGTCTGTTTGGAGCCATACGCAAATCTTCCCGCCGTTGAACTTGGACCACGTTTGTTGGGGCAAGTTGCTAAGACAATTGTGATCGCTCCAATGCAGGCAACCCGCAATGGTGAAAACAGACGTATCGTTGTGCGGCATGGTATTAAATTGACACCAGTTGGCACCATAATTTCTAGCGAGTTGGTCTCCAAAGAATTGAACAAATAAGAGTTTCCGAAAACGGCATGCCAGTGATGGCACGTTTGACAGTTCGGGAGGCGGCAGCCCACCCCTCCAAGGGGGTTTGCTCAACCGAGTTTCGGTCGTTGTAACGCTGATTAATTCACATTATTTCTACAGGGGTTCTGTTCGCCTTGGCACCAAAAAACCACGGAAACTCTGGCTAGTCTAGCCGTGCAAAAACTCAGAACGTTCCGAGGTGGTTTACGCAGCTTCCCTGTTCTTCTACAGGCAAAATCTTCGTCAAATGCCGCTGAAGTTGCCAAAATGAATCGAAGACTTTAAACAGGAGCATCGTGAATGCTTTTCGGTTGCATTTATCGCAATTAATTACGACCGGCCCGCCGAGCGTGGTAGAGCAGCTTGATACGAATACCGATAAACCGACCCTGACAAAATCTTTACAACAGTGGGGATGGGAACAACAAAGCCAACGGTTGGGCCTTGGCGATTCACTGACAATGCTAGACGCATATTTCTAAGTGAGCGTTTCTTCATCGCATAGTCTCCTTATGGGTTACTACTCGCTAAAGAACTATTACACATTACGGAAGTCGGGGCGGTTGAGTTCTAGGCCATAGCATGAAAATGCTTTTAATCCTGAAAAAACAGGGCCAAAAAATCTTGTTCTGCAACTCGCCGCAAAAGAACGCATAGAAACTGCAAGGAAAAAAGTTCGGCCTACGGGATGGTAAGAACCCCATAGAACCATGGGATTGGCAGAAGGGTGAAACGGTAGCTATTCATCCCCGTATGGATTTGGTGGCGTGGTGGATGCGTCGACCAGAAAGTCTAAGCAGTCATCGTATTCTTAAGGTGGATTATTTCACACAAGTTAAACATAACCACAAAACATGCAGATCAGAAAGATCGCACTGATCACCATGACAATGAGGCATGCGAAGAGCGAAAAAGTTGTCGACAAGGAAAAGTTTGGTTTGAGATTAGTTCTCGGTGTTGGTGATACTATTATCCCGTCATCAGGAAAGTCATCGTCTTCAACAACATCTTGTAGGAAATCGTCTCGCATAAGAGCAGTTTACCAAACTGCGAATAAAAAAGCCCACCCGCAGGCCAATGACTACTTACGGATCGGCTCACACTACGGACGGTTATTGAGAATCAGCAGGTTGCTCGACATTACTCATGAATGCATGTTGGCATCCATGAAAATAAATTCTTAAAAACCTTTCTTTCTGTTCATCTGTCAGCGCCCGAACACGTTCGATCTGCTCACATATTGCTGTTTTCATTGTTTTCTTGCCGTAGAGTAAGAAAGCCCGCCCGCAGGGAACCATGAAACCTGCGGACGGGCGGAGGTTGCGTAGGGATACTACGACTGCAAAAGTGGCCAGTTCGGACCGGAGCAGGGGTAGCCAGAACACGCATCAGCAGCTCCCACATTTAACGCCACCTAATTAGGGTGTGCCGGAAGTATTAGCCAGAAAGCGAATGTGAGAAAATACTGTTCGACTCATATTCCCACAACGCCGGTGCATATGATTCCTAGGAAATGACTTCCGTTCATCTGAGGAACAACGTGCCAATACTCAAAAAAAAACCAATGGTGACAAGGCCCACCGTGGCCCAGTGAAGCTTCTTGATTCTTGAGAGATCACCTGGTGGCGAACAATTCAGTTTGTAGCAACTTAAAGCCAACGGGAGTAAGGCACACAAAAACCAGATACGGAATGTGGACGGGAAATAGATGAAAGTGATTGTCAATCCACCCTGATCATGAAAAGTTCTCTCCGGACGGGATAGAATCCATGTCCCAATGCATACTGAGAAAAAGACGGATACGGACGCAAGAAATGCTGCTGTTCGCTTTGAGGTGAGGATAGTCATTTTGAGATTGTACTCATTTTCTTTGCTACGGTTTCTGATTCATTCTTCGCTCAGGCCCTACCCAGTTAGCGTTACGTACGGGAGTCGCTAGAGAGATCAGTGTCGAGAAGAGAAGAAGAACACGAGTCCGAACAACGCCACCACAAACACGACACCCACGGCTAGCAAATAACTCACCGGCATGTGACACACTCCCACTGGAACCAATAAAGCTAAAGCACCCTGAACCGGTATTGTCTTAAATGGAATGGCAGACTTTGGAAATCATTGCTGCTCACCAGCGTTATATGAAATCATTTGTGCCTTATTCTACTCCCGTTTCTCACAACAAACGAAACGTTTACTCCGCCGCAGCGGTTCGGCACATTTACACACGTTCATTTTTTCAGTACGTTCGGCGTTTCGGTAACGGCTACACCTAGGAATTTGTGATTAAGAAGTTGCATGGTCGAGTCATTCCGAGACGCGTCAAAAGACTTTATTCTTAAATTAATCCGGCTTGTTTTAAAAAAGACTAGGCCGCAGACAATAACCATTCAATGCTATTCGAACTGTCCCATGATCTTTTAGGATAGCAAATTGCCTACAGCATGAATTCAAATCAGACCAGCACTTCTTTCAGACCACCATGGTGGATGAAAAACCCTCACTTGCAAACTATTCTGCCGACCGTTGTGCCGCAGAAACTTGCCGACCACAAAGCCAAGCTACATAGAGTTGAATTATCTGACGGCGATGCGATTGCTCTTCATGAGGATTGCCCAAAAGAATGGAACTCTGGCGGAAAAGTGGCAATTCTCTCACACGGACTCACCGATCATCACCGTACACCGCTTCTTGTCCGCCTTACTGAAAAGCTAACCACCCGAGGAGTTCGTGTATTTCGCTGGGACATGCGTAGTTGCGGCGCGGGCATTCAATGGGCTCGAAACCCCTACCACGCAGGCTGCTCTGATGACCTTGGTGCAGTGGTTCATGCGGTCATCGAACAATGCTGCAAAACTACAAGTAACCTCCACCCTGATATCACATTGTTTGGAGTATCCCTTTCTGGAAATGTCTTACTGAAGTATCTAGGAGAGTTACCAGATACCATTCCCACATCGATACGACGCGCCGTTGCCGTAAATCCTCCTATCGACCTTATCGCTGGCATTGAATCCATCAGTAAACGCCGTAATCGTGTCTACGATCGCCATTTCACTCGAATGCTTTTGAAGCACCACAAACAATGGTCACGTGTCCGGCCAGATGCCTATCGTCCTCCGCATGGCCCACTGCCACGAACACTCGAAGGCTTTGACGACTGGTTTACGGCTCCGGCAATCGGCT
>WLWF01002661.1_pt1 | contig 12574 bp, 26 predicted proteins | sample 6718331 | NCBI WGS metagenome assembly WLWF01 (sample SAMN12718692, study PRJNA515312) | sponge metagenome | isolation source: marine sponge | host: Mycale hentscheli | place: New Zealand: South Island, Marlborough, Capsize Point | collected 2003-05-01
AAACCATTTGCAATAAATCAGTATGAGAATCTTTAAGATCAAAAGCTATAACACCTGCATCAATAAACACCATAAGAACAGTAGATACTACAAGAAAAATTAATACGATTGGTCTTACGTTTTTACTCAACCAACTATCGCTAGTCATATCAGTTTTCCAACGCTCTGTTACGTTTTGTTGCATATCAGCTTCTGCGTCTATTAACACTTTTGTCATTTCATTTTCAAACCTTGCTCTATCTTCTTTAGAAAAAGTATGTTTTGCAATGATATTACTTATTTTCTCTGCTACCCCTCCTGCTGCTCCTCCAAATAGTTTTGCTAGTATTTTTTTCATAAATGTATTTTAAAATAATTATTGATAAAATTACTGTGTAAATGTTTATATGGCTTTCACCACATATTCCAAGTAAGTGTCTAAGTGTTTCTATCATTTTAGTTCTTTAAGTATTATATATATTTCTTCTAATTCTTTTTCCATATACTCAATTTTTAAATCTTGTCTGCCATCAGCAGGTAAAGCACCTAATTCTCCTCTTGGCCACTTTATTCTAAATTCGTCATTTAAACTTTGATTATATTGTAGTCGTGCTACATCCATTTGTAGTGTAGCAATTTCAGCAGTTAAAGTGAACCAAACACCCGTTATAGACAATATGCCTAATATTATACCTATTAAACTTTTTAGGTCTAATTGTATTTTAGAATTTTCTGCTAATTCTATTGGTTTTGTCATATTATTTATGATAAAGGTAAAACTGTAAATGAGCCAATTACTAATATGATTACTATCATAAAAACAAACTCAATTAACTTGTTCATCTTTTATATATTTTATCTTCTATTTTATCTAGTCGTTTATCTTTAGCTTCTATTTGTCCTTCAAGAAACTCTATTCTTTGTTTTATAACTTCTAATGATTGTGCAGGTGGTAGCTTTTTAGCAACCTCTATTTCTTGCTTATTAAGCTCTATTTGTTTAGTAAGGGTAGAGTAAGTCATAGTTAAGCTAATAATCCCTCCTACTACCATTATAATAGTTTTTAGGTCTAAGTTTAAATCAGGTTTGCCATCTCCGTCAATATCTACATTGACTTTTTTATTCTCTATGCCCATTACTTATATTTTTATATTCTTCCTTAGCATCAAAACAAGGACATACTTTCTTATTAGTAAAATCTTTATGTCCATATATTGTAGCTTCTGGATACTTCTGTTTTAAATCTTTTAATAGTTGTTCTAATGATTCTTTTTGCTCAGGTGTTCTAGTATCTATCCAGTTGTCCATCGTTCTATCCATACCTCCTATGTAACAAATACCTATAGAGTTTCTATTGTGACCTTTACAATGCGCACCTATCTTTCTTTCTGGTCTAGCATCTTGTATCTCACCACTAAGAGTAATGACATAATGATAACCACAATCTGACCAACCATTTCCAGTAACGTGCCACTCTGTTATGTCCTCTACATCAAACTCTTTATGTTCTGGTGTAGCTGAGCAATGAACTATGAGCTTGTCTATTTTTCTCATAGCTTTTTAGTTTTCATTACTGTATAAACGATAGTACAGAGAAGAAGAATTATCTTTAACCAAGTTTCTACTTCAGTCATAGTAACTAGAAAAGCCATTGAGTTTAAAGTATAAATCTTCATATCTGCAAAATCCATAATATTATTTAGTTTCTTCTTTTATTTCTTCGTAAGAACCATCCTCTAAGTTGATGTTTATTTTACCATACTTATCTTCTAGTTCTTTTTTATCTTTATTACTTTCTTCTTGCAATTGTGCAAAGGCGTGTAACAACCCGTGCTTCTGTACTTCTAAAGTACCTAAGTCGTGTTTGATAGCAGCAAACTTCTTTTCTGATTCTTTTAATGATTCTAATTCTTCTTTACTAATTTTTGACATTTTTATTTAATTTATAGTTATATACAAATATACTTATTTACAATTACATTTGTTTTTTAAATCATCTATTTCTGCTTTTAGCTCTTGTATTGACTTAACTAATAATGGAACTATTTTAGAATAATCAACACCTTGTGGACTAATACTTTCATCTTCATTTACAGCATCTTTTTCTCCTGTAACTGCTTGAGGTAAAACTTCTTCAAGTTCGTGAGCCATAACTCCATAACTTCTGCTTTCATCAATTTTCCATTTGAAGTCATATACAGGTATTTTTGAAATCATATCTAATCCTGCAAAATCTTGTAAATCTTCTTTTAATCTATAATCTGATGTTTCATTATAAGAAGTTGATGTATTACTCGTGCCAATACTACCAACCAAAGAACCTGCTGAATTAAAAAAACCTGCGGGAGTACCAGTGCCACTTACTTGCGCCCTATCAACAAACCCATAAAATAAATTTGAAGATATCAATTGCAATTTACTAACACTCGTAACTGTTTGTGTTCCAATTAAAACTGTCCCCCCAGATGTTATACGCATTCTTTCTGTTGTTGATCCAGCGAGAGCAGTCCAAAATTCTAATCGATTACTGTTATCAGCACCTTCTCTTGACATTCTCATTATGGCTCTGGAATTTACAGTAGTACCATTTGATGCCATATTTAAAAAATTAATATCACTTACATAACCATCAGTACCATCATCTCTTTGCCCTGCTAGATTTACAACTACTGGTCTTTGTGCTGATGCAGTTCCAATTATACCTTGTAAAGCAAGAGCTCTTGAAGTATTTCCATAACCTAAAATATCAGGCGAAGCCGTTCCGATACCCACATTGCCAGAAGATGTTATTCTCATTTTCTCTGAGCCATTAGTGTACATCTCCATAACTTCTGACCTTCCACCAATATATACTCCTGAACCTCCTGTATTTTGAAAACGTATAAAACAACCAGTTCCTGATGTATTATTCATATGAAGCATTTCAGATGGGTTAGTCGTTCCGATTCCGACGTTGCCAAGATAATTAATAGTAGCAACTATGCCAGCAGTATTTACGGGATCACCTCCTCTTGCTGCACTTTTAAAAATATGAAAATTACCATACTCAGTGTCTGCAGGACCAATTGCCCAATTTCTAATATTAGAGCTATCAGTACTTGTTGAATCAAATCTAACAACAGGTACTGTTGTATAACTACTAGTATTACCAGCTAAAGTTAAAAGGTCATCAGGCGAATTCGTTCCGATTCCGACGTTGCCTCCATATTTAACTGCTAAACCTTCAGTTAAAGAATTATTACCCCAATGACTTAAAGTTATAACACCTGTTCCACTTCCATTACCTTGAGTATATTTTAAAATACCTGCTTTATCTGCTGCAGCATCTTCTCCTAAATACATTTCTGATAAACTAGTACTTCCATAAATATGAAGTTTAGCATCAGGCGAAATCGTTCCGATTCCTACGTTTCCTCCATTTGGTTGTAAGTTTAAAGGATACGGTACAGCTAAATTATTATCACTTGCTTGAATATATGCTCCATAACCACCACTAACTGTATTTAAACCTAAATTTAATTGGTTGCCTAAACTGCTTGTTACTTGGATAGCAGAATTAGATGTCGTTCCTGATGTTGGTAGTTCAGCAGCAGTATAATCTATACTTAATTTACCCTCTATTGTGCCTCCTCCTATTCCTACGTTTCCTGAACTGTCTATAATAAGGGCTTCATTAAATGTACCATCCTTTCTAACTGCAAATCTTAAATCTGATGTTCTATTTGCTGATGTTGAAAAATCTTCAATAGCTGTTGATTTTATATAAGAACCTGCTACATTATTAGCAGGTGCAAAATATAAGTTTGCAGTATTATTTGCAGTTGCATTTGTGTTTGTTATATATACGTTTGTAGTTGTAGCTTGTGAACTTCTTAAAAATACAGCATCTGAAGCAGTACTTGTAACATCTAAATTTCCTGTAACCGTAAAATCACCTGTATAACTACCAGACATAGTAAGTGTACCAGTGCTTGTAATTGTTCCACCTGATAATCCATTACCTGTAGCCACAGATGTTACACCATCCACTGTTCCTGCTGAAGCATAGTATCCGTCAGTTACTCCTGTTCTAAATTGAGCTGGTGTTACATATCTTAAATATGCATCGTTGCTTGCTGTAATTCTTGTGATTGATCCTGTATGGTTTCCAGATACTGAGTTTATCCAACCAAAGTTTACATAACCATTACCTTGAGTTCTAACTATCTCATTAGCGACATTATTAGTGCCTGTAGAATTAATAGCAAAGCTATTAAACGTAGCAGCTGTTATATCTCCAGAAAGCGTTATATTGCCTGTTATGGTTTGTCCGCTAAGAAATTTTATCGCCATGTAGGTAAATTAAATTTTTACACTACAGATATCAATATTCTAGTACCAGTAGTAGCAGGAGTTCCTGTTACATTTGGAAGTGCTGAAGTAGTACTTATTACAACTGTTGTGGTAGAATCTCTTTGAACATCACAATAAACAGTATCTCCTGTTGCAATATCAAACAATTGAACTATAACATCTTTAGTGTTTAATGAATGAGTTACGGTAATAGGATTTGTAGTACCATCTCCAATATTAGCTGAGAAATTTAAATTTGTTCCAACACATGTTTGAACTGTTGTACAAAAATCAGTCACTTGAGATGCTGTAATAGCAATATTTTGGTCTGACATTCCTGTTACAATACCGTCTGTATTAATAGTGGCTGATAATGATTTGGCTGCACCTCCATAAGTTCCGTTTGATGTTTGTGGTGCTATAGAAACTGCTCCAGCTGTAACAACTAATCCTCCTGCTGTAGGAAAATTAGCAATACCTCTTACGGTTGCCGTAGCTACATCAATATTATTCTGAATTGTTGTCCAGTCAGATAACGCGGTTGGTGAATCTGATTGAGCTATTAAAGAATCTCCTACTTCAACTGCTTCTGTAAAAAAGTCTCCCGCATGTGTAACAGTGTACATCCATCCTTTTTTAATAGCTGCACTTGGGCTGCTATCTAAGTCAGGCGTGTTGGTTGCTGCGTTATACCCTCCCTGAAATATAACTCCCCCAGCTGTTGCCGCATCAACATACGCTTTTGTAGCGGCATCTTGAGCAGCAGTAGGATCTGTTACACCTGTAATTTTATTACTTCCTATAGCTAGATCTGCATTAGGAGTTCCTAATAAGTTTATTGCAATTTCATTACCTGCTTTTCTTTTTTGATCCGTTCCATCTAAAACAATAAATTCATCAGCCGCAACCCAATCTTGAGTCATGTCTGGTAAATCTTGTAAAGCTAAATTAATTGTAGCCGCCTTATTGCTAGCATCAACACTTGACGTTACAAGAGTAATTCCTGTGTTAGAAACAAAATCAATAGTAACTCCATTTGTAATTGTTTGAGCATTTGCTCCATTACCTTCAATATCAAAAGAAACAACTGGTGATGCTCCTGAAGCAGCGGTCAATAACCTACCTTGCCTGTCAACAGTTACCGTAGCATTTGTATAAGTTTGGCCAGTCATGTCTGTGGCCGTGTTGTTTAAGGTTATAGTAGTGTCAATAGCAGCGCCATTAGCTGCAACATTAGTTGTAATACCTTGTGAACCTTTGAAATTTACTACTTTTGAGTTTGGAACTGATAATGGACTTGAATTATCACCGTCAATTGTCCAGCTATACAACGATCCGTCTAGTGTCACCCAAGTAGTACCGTTATTAAACTTTAAAACATCTGTGTCGGTTCTGTATATTAACTGACCCTGTACAGAATTTCCTTGTTGTGGATCAGAACCTAAATTGTCAACTGAAAAAGATTTTAATTGATTATTGTTAAGGTTTATATTCGATAAATATGATATTGCCATAGCTTTTTGTTTTCTTAATTAAAATATGCTTCTCCGTTGTTAAATGTTGTGGCAAAGTCAATAGTGACAGTGTTTATATCATCATACGTTACGTCCGCATAAACTTCTTTATATGTTGTTGTTCCGGTAACTAATGAAGCAACTGAAACAGATGGATATTTATTCAATCCATGTGTAATGGTATATGTACTCGCACCATTTAATGTCACCTTTTTTGTCGCATCTCCCGAACTACCCGCAGGTGTTAGCAAAGATATGAAATATTCTTTTTCTAAAGTTAAGGTACCACCACCCTGTACGAAGGTTAAAGGTATATTATAAAAATCATCATGTGGAACTGGAAGCTGTGTGCTTGAACCCCATGTAAAAATTCCGAAATTATTTACATCGTCGGCTTGTGTAATTAATACATCGGCACTAGCTAGTGGATTTATATAGAATGGAGATATATCCACTCCAATTTCAGATAATTCACTTTTGCTTAATGCTATGCTTACAGGCTTACCTGATACACCGTTTCCTATTTGATCAAAATTGATATTTCCAACTGGAGTTAACTCTCCTGTTGACACATTTCTAAAACTAATAGTTCCTGCACCTACAGGAACGGTTTGTGTATATACATAATTAAGAGCTTGTCTAGCAGCTCCTTCTCTATTCATGTAAGCTGCTACAGAATCAATTGTGAAGTTTTTGGTAGCATACGCACTGTTAGCGTCTGACCCAATCCAATAATCTGTTCCTACAAGATTTGTGTCTAAGGGGTAGGTACTAATTCTAGCCATAGTAATTTATTATGAAACAAAGATAATCAAAAAGATTTTATCCTTTTTTTACTTTTTCAATCGACCTTCCTCCGAAATAAGCCCCAATCACGGTAATCAAAGTGAGCTGCAAAAGATCCGTCCATTTTTCTTCAACATCAAAAGCAATAAACCCACTATCAATAAAAACCATTACAACAGTAGATACTACTAAAAAAATTAAGACTAAAGGACGTACTGATTTGGTTAACCAGTTTCCATGTTGCAAATCTGCCTTCCACCTTTCTGTAACATTTTTTTGCATGTCAGCCTCTGCATCAATAAAAACCTTATCCATTTCTTGTTTTAACTTTGCACGCTCTTCTTTCGAAAAAGTATGTTTATCTATGATACCAGATATTTTTCCTGCAATATCCGCACCAACACCTCCAAATAGTTTTGCTAATATTTTTCCCATATCTTATTTTTTAATTTCTTTTATAATTAACTGTAATTCTTTTATTTCTTCACCCATATACTCAATTCTTAAATCTTGTTTAGCATCGTCAGGCAAAGCCCCCATTTCACCTCTAGGCCATTTTATTCTAAACTCATCATTTAATGTTTGATTGTATTGTAATCTAGAAACGTCTCTTTCAAGTTTTGCAATTTCAGCCGTAAGATTAAACCATATGCCTGCAATAGACACTATTCCAAAAACTATTCCTATTAATGTTTTTATGTCTAACTGAATTTGCGAAGTTTCTTTTAACGGCTCTGACATATTATGTAAGTGGTAAAATTGTAAAAGAACCAATAATTAAAATGAATAACATCATAAATATAAGTTCAATTAATTTGTTCATCTTCTGTAAATTTTATCTTCTATATTGTCAAGACGTTTATCATGGTCTTCAGCTAGCTTATCCATCATTTCTTCAAGATATAATAATTTTTGTTCTATAACTTCGTGAGATTGTTGAGGAGGTAACTTTTTTGCCTCTTCAATACCTTGCTTGTTTAACTGAATCTGTTCAGTCAAAGTGGTGTAAGTCATTGTTATGGATATTAAGCCACCTAGTATTAATATAATAGTTTTTAAATCTAAACTTAAATCTGGCTTTCCGTCACCGTCTATATCTACACCTACTGATTTTTTTTCTACACTTTTATTACCCATTTGTTATATCTATATATATTGTTTTTCCTTTATCTCTTACGGCTTTTAATATTCTGTTCCTGTTATCATCTTTGTTAACATACGATACATGAACCCAATCTGGGTTTTCTTCGTTTCCAAATTCGTAGATGAGTTGATCGAAGTCTAATTTTTCTTTTATAAAATCAAACATTTCTTTGTTTGTTTTATGACCATAGATGTCATCTACATCCATAGCATTTCCTTGGCAATGTTGTGATCGACTTGATCCACCAATAGCTTTGTTAAGAGCTTCGGATCTATACATGCTGTTTATTTTTATAGGGCCTCCAACATATTCTCTGAGTGGTTCAAATATTTTTTCTGCTAACTTTTTCATGTTAGCTAAAGCTTCCCCGTCTGGAGAATTAGCTATACCTAGTCTTAAAGCCGTAATTGATTTTGTAGCTTCTTTTTCTGATACATGTTTGCTTATCATAGTGAAATTATTTTAATTTTTTCCACTTATGAATTGTATACCCAATGGATAACAACAGTAATATAATTTTTAGAGTAATTTCAATTTGAGTTAAAGATAAAGCTAGCGCAATGCTATTTATTGTATAAAGTTTCCAGTCTTCCATTATCAACGATTTCATAAGTTACATTTATGTTTGACAGCGTAGAGTTTGTTTGCACATAACTCTCACGCTCGATATATCCTATTACCATATTCCTATCAAAGAATTTGCTGAAGTTCCACTTGACATCACCTGAACTACCTGTATAGGTAAATACTCTCCAACAGGGAAATTATTAAATGATATAATTTCACCACTGACAGTTCTAACTGTCACATTCTTAAATTGATTAGAAGTTGCATCGGCCCCTGTGTTTATAACACTAGTATCCCCTACATATATCAAACACCCTGGATTATTAGTGGTGGTTGAAGACCCTCCGTTGTTACCTAGGTAAGGTGGATAATATTCAGACCCTTCTTGTTGAGAATAAATTCTAAAATTATCGTCAGCTGTTGTTAATGAACCAAAAATATTAGCACTCAAAGTAAGTTGATCTTCGTTTCCTACAGCAGTTACTGTTGCAATTCCTGCATTGTCAGTATTCACAACAATATCTCCAACTTTTACACCTAAATTTACAAAGTTTATTTCTTCATCGATTAAAGAATTTTGTCTTACTATCTTATAATTCTCGCTATTACCTCCTGCTTGAAAAGCATCAGACGCTAAACTAAGTTGTGTCCCACTATCTACAGCAGTTACAGCTGCATTTGCAGTATTGGTGATATTATAAGCAACATCTCCAATAATAATTGGAAGTGGCGGGTTAGCCGCCTGAAATGTCGCGGATGCGTCAATTAATTTATTTGCAACAGTGTTTGTAGTTGTGCCAGTTGTAACAAAATTACCTGTACCTATTGCTGCTAAAAAATTTGGGTTGGGAATTGGAATCGAGTCACTAGGAGTAACTTGAATCGCTTGTGTGGTGTTAACCGTTATTTTTGGATATGCCATTATTTTAATTTAGAGGGTTAAAAATTCTCTTTTATTTTTTGTAAGGAAACATTCTATTTAAAGAATCCTTACGTTTGTTGCACCCGCAATCGCCATTAGTGACTGACTCTACAACTCTTTTTATTCCTGTGGCTTTAGTAAACTTTTCTATACTATCACCTAATCCTTTTGATTTCATTTTTTAGGTTTAACAAATTGGGCCATAGAATCCATATGTTTCTTTGACTTGTTATATAAACTTTTTCTAAACTTCTTCATTAATTTAGACGCGTTTTTATTGCTAAAATTAATTGAATCTAATTTAGACATTTTTTTCTTAACTTTCAATGTGTCTGATTTCTTGCTTCCTAACATTAATTATTATTTAAATGAGAGCCATCGCAATTTCCTGAAGGATCTTCAGTGTGACCGCATTGACAAGGTTTTACTTTATTCTTCATTTAACAGTGCATTTCTTCCTTTAATTCTTTCTTCTATTTCTTTAGCTCTTTCTATCATTCTTAATTGATATTCTTTTTGAGCGTCTATAGGATTTTTCTTTTCTTTTAAAACTAATTTTTTTTTCTTTTTAGCCATTTGATTTGATTTATTTCTTTGCTTTTCCTTTAACTTTTTTAAGTTTAGGATTTTTTCTTTTAGCTTTAGCGCTAGCTTTTCTACTAGCAGAGGCTAATATAGCAGAAGCTGCTTTTTTAGAGTACCCTCCTTTTCTTGCAATTTTTGCAGCTACTTTTTTAAAGCTCATAATTTTACTTTAAATGATCGTGCTTAACAACTTTAGGCGTATGTCTGTATGACATAGACTTGTCAGCGCCATAAGCATGACCGTACATTTTTTTAGACATTGCTTTAGACTCATCTCTACGATCCTTCATAGATTGAGACTTCTTTCCGTTTCTAGAACCTAGAGACTCATCTAGTCTAGAATTATATCCTTGTTTTTTCATAATAATAATTTAAGTAACAAATATAATAAATATTTTTTAGCATCTCCAGCGTCTTCTAGCCGCTCTTCCTCGTTCTCCTGTCCAACTTCTTGATCTTGCACAAAAAGCTTTTCTACGTTTTGCTGCTTTACTTCCTTTTTTTACCCTACCTGTAACGGCTGTTTTAAGTTTTGATCCAGGGTTAGCTCTTCTGTACGCAGCCACCCCTGCTTTAGTCATACCTGCACCTTCAGAAGCTTTACGAAAGTTTCTTCCTTTACCTACAGTAGTTTTTCTTATGTTTTTTTCAGGCATTACTTTTTCTTTGGTACGCAGTTTGGAACTTTTTTACCATTTTTCATTTTCATGCCGTAAGCTATAAATCCTTTCCAGCATGGATTTTTCATTCTTTTTTTTGCCATTATTTTAATTTTTAACGATGTTTTTCCCAAGGCAAATCATTATCTCTAGTATTTATTTCTGATACTGGTATTACCTGTATTGGAGAAACATTACTAGTTCTATAATAATAATTGTTATGATCATATCGTAACCTGCCTTCTTTTATTTGATCTAAATGTACTTGTTCATGTGCAACCGCACGCTTTTTATTTTTATTAGAAATGTCTTTGTTTATTTCAATAACTCCATTAGGATTTATTTGACCGTAAACATCTTTAGGTAATTTTTTTTCAGTAACGAGCCTATCTCCATTACTAAATTGTTTATTATACCCAAACATTTCGTAAGTGTTTTTCAGTTTAAAAGACATTTACTTTTTCTTTTTTTTAGCCATCATCATAGGCTTTTTTTTGATTGACATTTTAGGCTTGCTTTTCATAACTGCTGCTTTGAATTTTGGATTCTTGTCTAACTTACCAGACTTAGCTGCTGATTTAAGTTTTGCATTAAACTTAGGTTTTTTCATAGACATCATAGGTTTTTGAACTGCATTTAGCATTGGTTTTTTATAATTCATAATTTATCTGTTTCGGCCTTGCCCTCTGTATATATTTTTATATCCGCTTTGTCCTCTAGAAGCGTTTTTGGAATGTACTCCAGGACGTTTGCTAGATTTAGATATATACTTTGATACACTAGGTTGAGCCATTTATATTATTTATGTATTTTTACAAATATACAAATTAAATTAAATGAAAATTAAAGGAGTTACTAAGAGAAAACCTACCACTAGAAGAAAACCTAGCCATGATTATTTAAAATATTGGAGAGTTATTAGGTATTGGGTAAAAGCTAAATATGGATTAACTACTCCTGACTTAGAAATGTTATTGTTTTTATACAGTGAAGATATATTTAACAAAACTGAGTTTTTAAAATACGAGGAGGTAATGAGCTGGGATGTTAAAAGATTTAAAAGATTACTAAGAGATGATTGGATACATGTTTGGAGGAAGAGAAAGGGCAAAGAGACTACACTCTATGAACTAACTTATAAGGCGAAACGCATAATAACATTAGTTTATAAAAAATTAAACGGTGAAGAAATTGCTGAAACAGCGCACTCCAACCCTTTATTCCGCAATGATGCTTCTTACATGGATAAGGTTTACCGTAACATGATTGTCGAAATAAACAACTTTATAAAACAACAACGACATCTCTCTCAAGAATAATTGTGTAGGGTTCATCGTTTATAAGCATGCTGTGACCTGAGCCGCTGTCGTAATAAATTAAATCGTTTTCTTTTATTACGCTTACCTCACTGCCTGGTTTTACAACTTGGCCTTTTATGTAACGAAACTCTTGCACATCGGCTGCTGATAATAATAACCCTGAATTTGTTTTTATTTCTTCATCAATCTTGTTGATGATAATATACTTACCTATTGGCTTCATATGTATTGTCCTTCTATCTTGTTTTTTGCTTCAATGACTATGTGGCCATTGTTTTTCAAAAGTTTTTTTGCTTCCTTCAATCTTTTTTCTTTTGTTCTGAAATGTTCAAAAATTTCATTTTCGAAAGCATTTGGTGTGTGTGCCATAATTTTAATTTTAATTTTTTGCTCTTGCATGTGTTACAATCGCATTAGTTGATAATATGGTTGTTGCTACAGACACTGCGTTTATAAGCGCATTCTTCGTAACCTTAAGGGGATCTATCACGCCCATCTTGAACATGTCTCCCATCTTTTCGTTCTTAACATCATAACCGTGATTAAATTCGTTATTTCTATTCAAAAGAACTATTATGTCTTCAGGATTTTTTCCTGCATTAATTATAATTTGTTGTAGCGGTACTCTAACGGCATCTCGCAATATCTCATACGCTACGTCTTTGTTTTGATTATCGGTCTCACTAAACACTTGGTCAACACAATTGAACAGTGCCAGTCCTCCTCCCGTTATTATGCCTTCTTGTAAGGCACTGCGCACGGCGCAC
>WLWF01002663.1_pt1 | contig 12573 bp, 15 predicted proteins | sample 6718331 | NCBI WGS metagenome assembly WLWF01 (sample SAMN12718692, study PRJNA515312) | sponge metagenome | isolation source: marine sponge | host: Mycale hentscheli | place: New Zealand: South Island, Marlborough, Capsize Point | collected 2003-05-01
TAACAGATCTATTATTCGGTTCTACAGCCAAAAATGCTAAACGAGAATTATTGACTTATGATCCTGAATTAGGTGGAAGGCAAAAAGATTTAGGCGACTATTTAGGTGATTTATTCACAGGACAAGGTGCTGTGCTTGACAAAGCAACAGAAGATGCATATGTCAAGGATTTGCAGAGAACTTATGGAAACAGTCTTTCTGATCTAGAAAAATATGGTTTATCGTCAACAAAGATAACAAAAGATACTAATAAGACTGATCTAGATCAACTTATAACAAAATACGCTGATGAAGTTAAATTAAATAAAACAATTGATCAGCAAGCTGCCTTAGCAGGCTATGTCCCTGAAGCAAATACTCCATACCAGAATAAACTTAAAGGGTTAAAAGAGTTCAAACAACAAGAAAAGTTAGCTGAAGAAGAAAGGCTACGTGCACTAAAGAAAAAAGCTTCATTAGAGCCAGGCGGAAGCGTAGAAACCGCAATGTTCAATCGTGGGATTCAAGCTCAAAACCAAGCAATCCAGATGCAAGGATTACAAAATCAATTGCAGTCTGCATCAGATCAACGTGCTATTGATAATAGAAGATTAGACCTACAAGAGTCACGTGATGCTAGGAAGGGTCAACGAGAAATGTTGATGTTGATTATGTCTGGTCTAGATAACATCGGAAAAGGCTTTGCTTAATTAATTAGTTATTGTAAATACTCCATGCCTCATCTGGAGTTAACCCCCCTTGCCCATAAAACGAAGTCCCTGTTTTAAGTGTGGGCATGCTTGCCCACTCAGGAGCAATCTTATCTAGAGCCTTTAAGAATGATTCTTTTGTAGTATACACTTTATCTACATCTAATCCTCTTTGCTGAGCCAAGTATTTACCAACCTTTTCCTGACTTTCACGGCTAAAATCAGTGATGCCTAATTTTGCAGCGGCAGGATTATAGGTAGTAGATAAAAATTGATATGCACCGGCAGCATCAGAACGATTTTTGCCACTGACATTAATTTGTGCTGGATGCTTACTCAGATCAGAAAACTGAGCTCCTGTAAACATTGTTGTATAACCTTTATCACCTAATGTTCCTTCACCAGTTTTTATGAGCTTTGACCATTTAGCCCATCCTGGACTTTTGGCTCCAGAGGTACTTGTAGTCGCAGGTGTCGTACTTAAGGATGAATCAAGAGAAGAAGTAGGACCATCAGTAATAGTAGAAGGAGTTTGTGTTGCACTTGCACCTTTTTTTATTAACTTCATTAATTCATCATTCTTTTCCATGAGTGATTTTGTCCTTTCCTCAGCTCTTAAAGCCGCACCTTCTCGTAAACGTTTTGTCTCAGCATTCTCTGCTGCAGTGCGCTTCATATCCTGATGAAGCATTAATCCTGTATTACCAAGGTTAACTGTTGCAGCCAATGCACCAGCCATCTTTGCAGGCTTCTGTATCTTTGCAATATCCTTCTTAAGCTTTGCATCCATATCTGTCAGCTTCATCCCAGTCTGAATATCTACCGCCGCATCTCCAACAGTAGTTACTTGATTAATTGCATTAACCCTTTGTTGGTTCCGTCGTTTACTCTGAGCTTGAATCAGGTTATTAACATCAGTACCAGTCTTTTGAGACGTATCGTAGGTGTCAATTAAAGTATTAGATACCTGTGCACCACCAGCAAGGTAGTTTGCAGAATTACTATAGTTAAATTGCATGACATGCTTACGCCTGATATATATCTATTGTAGTTAGATACAATATTTATATTAGTGAATAGAGTGAAGATGCTTAGGACACAAGATTTTCGAGATGCTAATCGTAATGGCACTGATGACCGGGATGAGGGAGGTACATTTGTAGATACAGATAAAGATGGAATGGATGATAACAGTCAACAAGCAGATGCGTCTCAAGACTTTGACAACATCCAACAGGGATATGAGAATTTTCAGAAAAACTTTGGATATCAAAATAGTGGTAATTCTTTTAGTGATAATTTCTTCCAGCCAGTAGATAAAGACAACGATAGGATTAATGATTTACAGACGGGAATTTATGCAGATCAAGTAGGTAAAAACTTTGACATGGCTAGGTCAGAGCAACAAGCAGACTTTTCATCCGGCCTTTACAAAGACAATGCCTTGTTTGGGGCGAATCTTGAGCTGCGCAATAATAGGGAACTAACGGCAGATCAATTTAAGTACACTCAAAGAGACAAAGATAAAACATTTGAACTTACTGATGAATTCCAAAATAGAGAGTATGGGAGAAATATAGGAACAATGGCAGCAACGGGAGAACAGACCCGTAAGAACTATGCTGCACAAGGTCTACAAAATAGGCTTGGTTATATTACCCAAGGCGAACAAAATAGGCTACAGTCAGCAGCGGATGGAGATCAGACACGTAAAAACTATCGTGTAGAAGGAGACGAAACACGTCAAACTGATAGCAACAGAATTAATACTGAAGGAGTAAATAATCGGAAAGGTATGAGGGTCTTCGGAGATGAAAGCCGGAAGACTGATACCAATAGAATTAATACTCAAGGTACTCAAGATCGTTTAACAGATACTAATAGAATTACAACAACAGGCACTGAAAATCGTTTAACAGATACTAATAGAATTAATACTCAAGGTACTCAAAATCGTCTAACAGATACTAATAGAATTACAACGCAAGGTTCCGAAGATAGGAAGAACTATGAGTTTGAAGACAACATCAATGCACGAGGTGAAGCTCGCAGTTCTGCAAGAGCCAAAGGTTTAGCTAGAGCATTCTAATGGCATCATCTACAACAAATAAGACTACTGGCAAAGTCTATATGACATATGTTGATCAGTGGCTGGACACATTGCCAGCTTCTGAATCAGAAGAGTTCAAAGAATTTGCTGAGGTAACTCCATCAATTATTGAAATTTGGGTATATGCAGGAATCCTGAACTATCCAGGTACATTTAATGATATGGCCCGTTGGGTCAAAATGAAATTTAAAAAGCTTAATCGCCGTGAAATACTCAATAGCGAAATTGCTGCTCTCCACTCCGATATACAAGACCTACGAATGGCCATTACCTCGGGAGAGATCAAAGGCTCGGATGGTGCGGCACGTCTTGCTTCGCTTGAAAAGGAATTACGTTCGCACATTGAGACGTCTGATCGGATGAACCGTACAACTGATAAACGTGGATTAATTCTTGCTGGTGCTGATCGTGTGATGCGAGAGATGACCTCTATCTTTAAAGATGATCCACATTTGGCTGAGCCAATTGATAATGCAATCAACGCAGTATTTGCGAAGATATATAGTGAATTAGGCTGATGAGTGCTTCTCCGTATCTTCCAGAATCGAGCCCATTACCAGAAATAGCGGATGCTTCAGTATCCACAGTACGTAGAATAAATAACTTAGCTAAAGCACTCCCTGGAATGCCTGATGGTGGTTCAGGATCTAACGCACGAGCAGAAGAAGCTGCAATCTTCCTACGTGACATGGGCATATCATATGCAGAAAGTAAGGCTAGAGAAGCACGAGGTAGGGCAATAAGTAGGATGAAAAATAAAGCTGCTGATCGGATGGCTAAGAACTTTGGCTTAGCATAAGATTATTTATTAGTTAGACTTTAGGAAAGGCTAACTTATGGCAATACCTAGCGCTTCATTAGCATACAGAAGAATTGCGTTGATGAATGCAACGAAGGTTACTGTAAAACCACCTAGTGAAGAAGTCTTAAAAGCAAGAGATAATTTCCAAGACTTCTGTAAGTTCATGGGCAAAGCTCCTGCAAAACATATGCTGGAGTGGCATGCGCAGTTATGTACCGGCGAAGATAGTGAATGTTTACTTGGAATCGCAGGGCCTAATACATCAATACTTGCACCACGTGGCTCTGCCAAAAGTACTGTCCTTGGTTTGTTTGCCGCATGGATGATTGGACGACATGCAGCTGATAAACAGATGCTACGTATTCTTTATATTGCGTACATGGTTGACATCAGTCGTGCCAAGTCAGCAACGATCAAAGGAATTCTTGTAAGCAACAAATATCGAGAGATCTTTCCGATGGTAAGGCTCTCCAAAATAAAACGTTCGGATGAGTATTGGTCTATTGATTATGAGTTTGCAGGAATTGACACAGCAGGTGAAGAAGCTTTTACTATTGCGTGTGGTGGTCTCAAAGGTGCAATCACCTCTAAACGATCGCAGTTGGTGCTTATTGATGACCCTATCAAATCTGCCGCTTCGATCAACAACCCAGACATTCGCCGTGAGATGGAGCAGACATGGTCTAACGTTATCGCACCAACGATGTTTCAAGGTGCACGGGCTATCTGTTTGGGAACCCGCTTCCACTTTGACGATATTCACGCCACGTTATTCGTTCCAAAAAACAACTGGAACCAGATTGTTCAGCGAGCAGTCATAACAGACGCTGACGGCAAACAACGATCATATTGGCCAGAGTTCTGGTCAATGAAATATCTAAATGATCGAAAGCTAGAAGATCGTGTTGCTTTTGCATATCAGTATCTGAATACAGCAGTCAAGTCAACTGATGTTGGTATATCACCTGAACTTATTATTAAAGGAGAAGTTCCAGAGGATTACGATTGTCTTGGCGTTGGTATTGATCTCAGTGCTGGATTAAAAGAGAAAAATGACTGGACAGTCATGACTCTCGGTGGAATTAAAGAAGGCAAAATTTACATGATCGATCAACGGCGTGCTCGCACGATGGGCAATCTCGATAAGATGGATCTGCTCTGCCAAATGCTTGCCGATTGGAATATAGTCCTTGAGAATGACGAAGGTCAATTTTTTCCATCAATGTCGCCGTGCATAATATGGCCTGAAGCCGTTGCTTATCAAAACTCATTTGAAGGTGACTTTAAAAGAATAATTCTTGAACAGCGTGCTCTATACAATCTTTCAGTTTCTCCAGTCAAAGGTTTTAAAGGAGATAAACTCGCAAGGCTTCGTGGTGTACTTGGTTTATATGAACACAAAAAAGTTATATGGAACAAATGGCGTAAGTGGGATGTACTAGAAGAAGAGCTACTTAACTTTGGACATTCACCACATGATGACGCAGTAGATTCAATGGTACTAACAATGGGAGGTCTATTAAGAAGAGGTAGTTTACAGATGGACTACAATAGTGACAGCTTTAATTTATAGATAGTGAGATGGCTCGTAAAGCAGGCGGCGATGGGTTTCGTAACGAATTAGAGAAACGTCTTGGTACTGAAGAATACGATCGCATTTCAGCTGAAGGTAAACAAGACCAAACTAAAGGTGGACGCTATTCAGCTAAAGAAGTTATATCAGAATTCCGTGAGCGTCCAAAAGGAGTATCTGTAGACGAAGGTTCCAATAGTATGGTGTCTAAATATCAAGCGCTAGTAGATGACGGTGCTAAGTTTAATAACAAAGCAAAATCATATTTAGAGAACCGTGGCGTAAACTTTGGCGTAAAAGAGGGTGGCGAAGATACTGCAACTAATACTCCAACACCTGCAGCATCAAATACTGGAACTGCATCAGGAGACAATTCTATTAACTCACCAATTTCGCAAGCTAATCCTCAAACTGTCAACGGCAATAACAACCAAGTAAGTCAAGACAACTCTATTACACAGACTGTAGATAATAGTGTTGACAATTCTGACAACTCAAGCCGTTTTTACGGTGGCAGTACTCGTACCTTTAACTATACGGGTGGTGATGGAAAAAGTAAGCTCTACGACACTCCTGTTTCCAGTGCAACAATGGGAGGATTCTACGACGTAGATGATAGTCCTGCTGCATCTCAAAAGTTTATGGATATGTACATTGATTCCAATCGTCTTGCACAACGTGGCAACCGCAGGGAATATGATAAGTACAAAAATACTGATTACAGTCCCAATAATTCAGAACGAGATGCTGAGTTAAATTCTGAATTAAAGAATTCAATTCAAGAGTCACGTGATCGTGCTGATAAAGGACGCGATGCAATGTTTAAAGGCAAGAGCCCCTTTGATTTTAATTTCACTCTTCCTGAAATGCCCACACCTATTACATCGGATGCATCAAAAATCTATGAGGATACATTAAACAAAATCAAGTAGTATTGAACTATAGAACAGCATGAAATATGCCAATGAATTCAATTAATAGCGAATTTCAACAAATACTACTAGCAGCAAAAGAGAGGCGAGGAGATTTATCCGTTGACTCAATGATTGTGTCATCTCATTTGGCACAAATGAGGACATTCATGCTTCGTAGAGGCATTGAGTTTTATGCAGAGCAAGATTCATTTGGTAAACGAAGAGATTTTATAAGCAAGCTCTGTGAAGAGAACATGCTTGAAATGAAGTTTGAAAGCATTGTTGATTATTTCTTATGTGATGGTCAAGGTCTATTTTATTTCAGGCCAGCAGGTGAAAGTTATCAAATTCTTTACTTTCCTAAAGATAGTTATAGGGCATATCGTGATCAAGCTGGTGACTTAGAGTCCTTAGTACTTGTTTATTCGTTCAATGTCCAACAATCTACTGGATTGGGAGATAATTTACCAGGTGCAAATGGAGTAAATGGTAAGAAGAAGTGGATTCAACTAAAAGTCTATAAAGATCGAATTGAACAAACAATTTCAGACGAGAAAATTGAATTCTCAAATCAGATGGGTGCTATGCCCTTCAAGATGCCTGGTCAAACAGAGATATTGACTAATAGCCTTGGCTTTATTCCTGCAGTTGAAATGTTTAATCACATGGACTGTACAGGCGAAGCAACAGGTAATGGGGAGTTTGATTGGTTAGCTCATCAGATCTTGTATCACGATGAGTTGGTGCGAAACATCCGTAAGAACATGAAGTTCTTTGGAAACCCAACACTTATCTCCAGTCGTCCACGTCATGACATCCTTGACAGTGGTGATGACAATAGTTTCCGTCCAACTATTAGCTCACAAGCAGGGTTTGCTCCTATTGGAGGAACTGGTAGATCAAGTACTCGTGTAAGTCAGCCATTTGGGTCAGGAACACTTGATGGTCAGATTAAAGTTCCACGAGTTATTGCAAACCTTGAGCCAACTGATCGAGTTGGTTATATGACACCAGATAGTGTGTCTGGTGACCAGAATTTATACGTTAAGCAATACCGATCTGAAATTCGCCTAGCACTTGGTGGAGTAGATGATATTGATATCAATACTGCTGCTACTGCATATGAAATCAAAACACTATATGGACGAGTAGCTGCAACCGCTGAAAAGAAAGCAAGGGCATTATTTACATACGGTCTATGTCCTCTCTTTTCAATGATGATTTACGCAGAAGAGCGTAACTTTAATGATTCATTTGCTGCTGCAATGAAGCTCGAAGAGCCTATGTTGCCTTTGCCTGAAGAGTTTGAAGACAAACAGGAATATGAGAAAGCTTATGGTAAATATCAGAATAATTATCAGAAATTTCTCAAAAAACGTGATAATGAGATGCGTGCTAAACTAGACGCAGGTGAAATACCCCCTGGTGTCACTGGTCTTGTTCCTGATGGAGCATCAAAAGTCAGTTGGCGTTGGATGGGAGAAGTTTTTGAAGAAAGCACTGAAGATCTGCTTAATAACAGTATCGTTGTTCGCAACCTTCAAGAATTGGGAGTTGATTCAATTGAAGCTCTCAAATATCTTTTCCCTGGAAAAACTGATGAAGAACGAGCTGCAATGTTAAGTGGCTTCCCCTTCAGAATGGTCCAACAAACACAACAAAGTATTAGCAGTTTTATTAATTTACTGGGGCAATTCTATCAACTGCCCCATCCACAAATGCCAGATGTTCCTTTGGCATCTGACCCGAACCTTGATATGACAGGGTTCTTATATCGATCTTTAGAATTCTTACGTAAGGAGTTAAGTTACAGTGGAAGTTACAAGCCAGCAAGCACAAGCAGTATCCCCGACGAGCTCCTCAGGTACCGGTTTACCAGGCATCGGCCCAGGCCCCGCAGGCTTCGGCAGCGACTCAGGGCAATCCATGGCAACAGGCGTTTCAGGCGCTCAGCGCAAGCCTGAATACGTCCAGCCCCTCCCAGGCCCAGGTTTCACCCTCGGCTTACCAGACAACACCAACGCCGCAGGCAACTACTCAACCCAGTTGGGCTTCAATGGCCCCACAGGTTCAGCAGATTTCGCAGCCCCAAGTTTCAACCCAGAGCTATACGGAATCCGACGTCAGCAGCCTGGTGCAGCAAGCGGTGCAGCACGGAGCCAGTCAGGCTCAGGATCAGTACCTAAGCGGAATCAGCGGAGAAAGTCTTGAAGTTCTTGAGCACTTTGGTGCTGAAGCCCCTGCTCTCCTAAACACCTATGCCTGTGCAGTTGAAGATGCTCTGATTGAGCAAGTTCAGCGTGGCAACAATGTCCTCAGTGCATTCGAAGCTTCCACCGAAGAGAACGGTGCAATGAACCTGATGCTCACCAACCCTGACGTTCTTGCTGATTACGTCAATGAGTTCTTCGGTCCACAGGGTCCATACCCAACCGAGACCGCTGAAGAGACACAAGTCCGTCAGCAGACAGAAGCTCGTGCACAGTTCGAAGCTGAGATCCAAGCTCAAGAGCAAGGTCAAGTCCCACAGAACTTCCAGCGTCCTCAAATGGACATGCCCACCCCTGGCCGTCAGGTCAACCAGGCAAATGACTTCTGGGGCTCCTTCAGCGAAATGATGGATAGCTCCCCTGAGAACGCATGGCGTTATCTCTCACAGGCTCCTCAAGGTGCCTTGCAAGCTAAGGCCCTTATCCAAGACATGTAATGGGATACAACTCTGGCGCACGTGCAAGAGAACTAGGCATCGGCTCTCCGGGGTCGTTGCCTTCTAATCCAAACTTGGATTATGTCTTTCACGGCAAACTAACTCCTGAGGTCCTAGAAAAGGTCTTAGGTCGTAAGCCAACGTCAGAAGATATGGCTCAGGCTCTAGAGCTTGCATCTAGACCTGAGAACAAAAACCTAGACATTTTTGTCAAAGAGTTACTTAGAGAGGGTGGAACATATGCTTTGAAGAAAGATAAGGAGAAGCGTATGGCCGGAGAAGTACTAGCCGGTGCTGGTGGACTAGCTGGTTTATTAGCAGCTATCGATTACGTAGATGGTCCCGAACAAGGACGTATTTAATTTACGTACAATATAGATAACAGATTAAAGTTAATTGTAGACATGCTTAACTCACAAGAATTTCAACAAGGTATTCAGGCTCAGCAACTTGTTAGTAATGCTGGTCAACAAGCGATCACCAATGAAACCCAAGGACGGGCTGCATTGGAAGGCATGCAAAAGGTTCAAGGACTTAGTAATGCACAAATGGCTAATAAGCAAAAGTCAGGTCATGTTGCTATGGCAATTCTTGCTTCAAAAGGCCAAGACAGTGAAATGGCAAGGATGTCAGATCCAAACTACGCAGCAGCAAAAATGGCATCTGTTGCTCAACAGTCTCGACTTAAAGGATTAGTTTAGAAGTAATTGATAGAATAAATAGAGATTCATAGTGTTGCCAAGTGAATACAAGAAAGGCTGGTGAACTAGCAAGTGATCCTGATATTTTTCAGGCTATCTGGAAACATCTGAAATCAGATGGTGTGGAAGATCAAGCGGCCAATCAAATGGCAGCAGAGATGATTCACAATGGTGAAGACTTTGAAAGTTCGATTGAGCAATACGAACGTAATCTCACAAACTATAAAGAGAAAGGATATAACGAACACGCTGCACAAGCCATGGCAGTTGAGTCACTTGAGTCAGGAGAAAACCCAAAAGAAAGTACTAGGTTTGCTGGAATCTATAGTTGATAAATAACAATTAGGCTGATAGAATTAAATATAAGCGAAAATAAAATATGGCATCTACAAAGAGTACAGGAGATTCTGTCCGTGCATATCTCCGTGATATCGGACGTATCCCTTTACTTGAGCATGACGAAGAGATTTTGTTGGGCAGGCAGGTGCAACGAATGATGGAGATCAAAGCTTGCAAAGACCTCCTTCATGCACCCAGTAAAGAAGAGTTGGCTGATTCTCTAGAAATTACAACAAAAGAACTTCGCAAACAATTACGTGATGGAGAAAAGGCCAAAGACAAAATGGTTACTGCCAATCTCCGGCTTGTGGTATCGGTTGCAAAGAAGTACACCAAGCGAAACATGGACCTTCTTGACATCATTCAAGAAGGAACAATCGGTCTCGTACGTGGCGTCGAAAAGTTTGATCCTGGTCGTGGTTACAAGTTTTCTACTTACGCCTACTGGTGGATCCGTCAAGGGATCACTCGCGCTATCGCTGAAAAATCGAGGGCGATTCGTTTACCAATCCATGTTACTGAGAACCTCAACAAACTTAAGAAAGCCCAGCGTGAATTAAGCCAGATCAATGGACAGTTGCCAAATGTGTTTGAATTATCGGAATATCTAAATTTAAAGGTAGATGAAATTAAAGATTTAATGTGTAAGGCACGCCAACCAACATCATTGGAAATTAAAATTGGAGAGAACAGGGATACTGCATTGATTGATCTATTAGAAGATAAAACCCAACTACCAGAAATGTTGCTAGAGCAGCAGTTTATCAAGGATGATATCCGTGAATTGATTAGTGAATTACCTGAAATGCAAGCTGCTGTGATTAGTATGCGATATGGAATTGGAGAAGATATTCTAGAACCAATGTCTATGACAGCAATTGGTCAGGTGCTAAACATGAGCCGCGACCGAGTAAGAACACTAGAACATAAAGCTTTAAAGAATCTGCGTGAGGAGTCTGAATCTGTAAATGAGTATCTTTAATACAATAGAGAGAAAGTAGTAGTTAGACCATGGACGTCACAACTCAATTGCTGAAGCAATATCAAACATATTCTGCAAGTGACAATACCAACCCAGATAGATATTCTTCCAGTAAGTCATTAAATTATGCAACTGGTGCAAGTATTTCAAAAGCAGAAATTGCTGAAGTAAGTACTGTTCCCTTTTCATTGAGGTATGCAGATTCTGTTGGATTGTTTGGAGTTGAGAACCACTTCATCAAAGTTAAGTTGAATGTTAGTGGAAACAATGTACAAAAAGAATACATGGAGATAGGGTATAACAAAGCCGATATTAATTTTTTCGAAACTGAAAATGATGTGGGGTTTGTGACTAGCAGTGTTGATCAAGCCGGTGCAGAGCTAGATTCCGGATATGCTTCTGCTGCAACACCTCCTCTAACGTTGCCTGCAATTGGTTTAGATGCTTACTTGAGTATTGATTTAACCAATCTTAAAATATCAAATATGTACAAGAACGCATACCTAGATGTGCGCTTATATACAAGCGAACATGAAGAGCATCCATTTGATCTTATGTATATTCAACCACGAGATTTCTTCTATGTAGGTGTACATGCAAGAAACACCAAACAACTACCTTACAGTATTCAAATTGATATAGGTAACGAATATAAATCCCTAGATTCTATTAGCGACAAAAGTTATATTATGAAGCACTCTAGTCGTCCGAATTTTTAGGTTGCTTTTTGATAGGAGACTTATATTCTTTAGTGACTACTTTTTTTGGAGCTTTTGCCTTTGGAGGAGTGGGTGGTTTTAAAGCTTCAGCAATCACAAAGATTGGTTTAGTAACTGCACCATGAGGTTTAACAGTCATGACTTTTCCGCCACTGATTCCAGGTAAAACATAATGTTCTACAAGCTGAAGATCTTGAGTAAATAGTGCTGCACGACTTACGTTGCGAGAGCCATAGAATGCAAAATTAAACTCACCATCGTGATCAATACGAACAAAAGTACCATTCGATGAAGCAACAGCGAGCTTCATCTTTTGTCCTTTTGTAGTTACATCAAAAATAGTGCAGTCAACATACTGAACACCATTTGTGCCATGCCACCATTCTTTAATCTTGTGAGTATCTCCACCTCGTTTGGGTCGAGTAAGCAAGAGGTCTTTACCAGTGTGTTTTTTGACATCTTTCACACCAGTAAGAATAAGACTATCAGCCATTTTTGCTATTACAACTTTCTTCTATTTTAGTCCATTTAAGATTACAAGCGGAGTTGTTGCTTTTATGACCATCAACATGAGCTACACGACTGCATGCTTTCGTTCTTCCAGGCATTGTGAGTGGAGGTTTTAAAAATGCAAGGGCGACTAATTTATGAACCGTGACGGTTATAGTTTGTTTTCTGCCAATTCTTTGCGTCAGATTAACCTGCATATATCCATTTTTATTTTTACGCTGCTTTAGCAGTTTTTCAGCTTTGCCTTTTGTACTTTTGATTTCACCAAGTGAGTTAATGTAATATTCAATACAGCACTCATATCCAGGCAATAAATGAATAGGTGTCCAAACTTTATCGTCTATAAATTCCATAACCACAAAATATTGGGGTATATAGTTAAAAGTATAGCAATAACAAGTACTATCGTTATATGTGACTAAGTCGAAGTCACTTATAACTTTTTTAGCTTACGGAGTTACGATCCTATGTGGATTGATAATGATTTTCCGAAGCTTCTTGGTGCAGAACTTTACCGTCCTCATCCT
>WLWF01002666.1_pt1 | contig 12561 bp, 14 predicted proteins | sample 6718331 | NCBI WGS metagenome assembly WLWF01 (sample SAMN12718692, study PRJNA515312) | sponge metagenome | isolation source: marine sponge | host: Mycale hentscheli | place: New Zealand: South Island, Marlborough, Capsize Point | collected 2003-05-01
AACAAACCTCTCAGTCTGTTAGCCTCAGCAACATCACCTTTCTCATCTGCCTCTGCAATCTGAGTTTGAAACTCCTGAATCTGTATCAGGTTCTTCTGTGCAGATGTACTCTTGGTTGGGTCATCTTTATTATCTAGTCCGGCATTGAACGTAGCCACGCCTGAACTATCTGTCCAACCTTCTGGTGTCACCTCATCCTTTCGGACTTGCTTGGTTTCAACCTTACCGTCAGGACCAACCCTGTATATCTCTTTGTAAGATGCTTGGTCTGGGTGATAGCCTGAGATAGCACTGGCTTCAGCAGGCTTGACTAGCCCTGTTCTCATCAGTGCTTCAAACACATCAGCCTGTGATCCGGGGTTAGCGTACTCACCATCAGGGTAGTACACTGCATTAACAGCGTCATCAATACGCTGTTGATCGTCGAACTTCATCTCTGATTCAAGAATCTTTAACTGCGTGTTCATGTAGTTAGCGGAGTTAGACTTTACACCTAGAGCAGAAGCGGCCAGATCAAGAAGCATACCGCCCATCATAATCATGTTCATCTGCTTGACGTAGTTAGCATGTCTCTGTGCTGAGTCAGTCTCAAAGTTCCGCATGATAGGATCAGACGTAAGATCACGACCACTCATCTCATTTGAAGTAGGTACAGTAGCCTTGACCTCATCTAGCGCAGCCTGTGTCTGCTGCTGTGAAGCCTTGGGTACACCCGCTTGATCCTGAATGTCTACCCACTCTGGGTCATCAAGCATACCCACTGAGTTCAGTTCACCTGCTGTTTGATCAACCTGTTGAGGTGTCATCTGATCTGCGACCATCTGATCACTGCTCTGATACACGCCATCAAACTCACCCACACCTGAAGGTGTGACAGCCCTTGGATCAGTGCGACTTGTCTGCAACACAGGAGGTATCGTGCCATCAAAGTTTTCTACAGCACTTTGTCTTGTTTCAAAGCCTGATTGTGGGCTACCTTGTGGCGTATACACTGGGGATGGCAACCAAGAAGCACCGGCTGAACCCTCTTGCATTACCCCGCCTGAAGGATCAGTAGCAGCCATGATATCATACTGGTCTAACGCAGGCATCTGAGGAACGCCCCCCATATCCTGATTGAACCCACTAGATGGGGCCGGACCTGCTGACTCAGGAGTCATATCATTGTACATGGGACCATTAAGCCCTACATCCTGTGAGAAGCCACTGGATGGCGCAGGAGCGCCACTAGGACCAACAGGCTGTGATGTACCCTTATCGAACTCAGCGTCCACAGCGGACGATATACTGTCCCACCATTCAAGTGGATCAAATGCTCTAGCCTTTGCCTCAACTCCAGATAGGAATTCCCCTACTGGACCAAGGGTATTTTCTCTAGGCTGATATGAGGATGTAATAGTCTGCTTGTCAGGTTGCCCCGCTTGCCTTTCTATCTTGACCTCTCTGGATTCCTGTGATGGGTTAGCCTGCATGCTTTCATTCCGCAGGAAATTACCCATGTTGTATCCTGATAGTAATCCTAGTTCTCTTTCATCCATTATACTAATCCTTGTGGTTCGTAACCGTTATTATTTCCACCGCCAAAACTCCATGTCACTTGCTTCTGGTTTGATCCTCCACCACCTTGATAGGGTGCAGCCATACCACCGCCTCCACCTCCTCCACCACCACTTGATCGTGTTGGTCTTGGTTTTGGTTGCTTGGCTAAAGCCAGTTCATACTGAAGGAAGGTATCCATCATGCTAATACCTAGCGAATCTGCCGTTGACAATCCCTGACTTCCATCTTTCTGAATTCTATCAAAGAACGGAGCCTTGACTTCAGCGACAGCGGGACGCTCTATAGGGTTTGGATTGTAGTAAGGCTTTGTCCCCATTGAGGGAGTCTTATGTAGAACAGACTGACCCGGTTGAACACCTTTGACGGGGTGAAAATTTGATGTGTCTGGAGCATATGACCATGAACTTGGCGCTAAAGAACTTGCACCACTTATTCCTCCAGAAGCAGCCATTCGTGCAGCCTGTGCTGCCTGACCCGCTTGAGAGCCTGCAAGAACTCCTGTAGTAGAAGGATTAAATGCGTTGGTTGCAACCCCCGGAGAAATAGCAGCCTGTGCTGCTGTACCGCCTGCAAACGCACCAGACATCATGCCTCCAGTTATCCCCCCTGCTGCTATACTAGCCACCGCCGTTAGCCTTGGATCCCATCCTTGTTTAGCACCAATGATCTGTATCCCTGTGCCTACCAAAAGTGGAATTGCTGCTTGAGCCATTATATTAACTTAGTCGTTGAGGTTGAAGACCCACTTTGATGACTTTCTTGGGTTGATGTGCCACCCATATTGCCACCAATGAAGTTAGCATACTGAGCCAGATTCTGCCACGGACGCATTGCATTGTAGTCGTACCTTTGCTTCGCATCATTCATGATAGCCTGATTCAATTGCTGTTGTGGTAGTCCAACATTATTGTATAGAGCCTTGCTCATATTAATAGGCATGTTCATAATGTTTCCATACTGACCTAATGCCTGAGCCTGTGTCTGCTGTGCTTGATTGTAAGCGTTGTTAAACATGTTCGCTGTGTTGCCTGAGATGTCCTGTGCGACCTGTCTCTGAACTTCATTGCTCAACATGTCCTGCCTAGAGCCAACACCGTCCTGACCAACTGACGCACCCTGAGTGCGCAGTCCTTGCATAGCAAGATTACCTGCATCGGTAGCCTGCCTAGTGTACTCAGAAACCATGTCGCCATAAGGGGTGCCTTCACCAGTTTGAACCTGACCGCTCATCATTTGCTGGAAGTTTTTATTAACTCCCTGCATCATATTCTGAGCATCACCATTGATATAGTTCTGCGTCATTTCCATTGACTGCATCTGTGCAGGCGTAAAGTTAGCAACCGTAGCACCCTGATAGTATTCAGGTAAGCCATGTTGGTAAAGGTTGTTTGCCTGACCTAGTAATTGGTCGTAGTATTTTTGCTGATAAGGGGTTTGAGTTGCAATACTGGAACTGCTACCACCCGAAGATGATTCAGTAACCGAATCTCCACCGCCTTTATTACCTGATGATCCCATTTATTATCTCCCTAAACCAGTGGTCGCCACTGTTGATTCGTGTATGTTCCCAAGTCTGGGGCTACTTGATGATTTGGATTAACCTGATAAATCCACTCTTCCTGACCCGGATGAAGACCGCCTACTATTTGATCAGTTGTTAAACCTTCAGCCAGTAGGCCACCTTGTTGCTCATTTTTGTAGACAACATTGTCTGGATTATAATCGGCAAGCAATCCTTTTCCTTGTGCCTGCTGTGTACTACCACCTCCACCACCGCCTCCATCTGATGACTCCTCTGGTGTTGATGCTGCTACATTATCTACTAAGAGATAACCATGTCCGTATCCGGGTATAGCGTTATATCGTTTACTGTACGAATCCCACTTGTATCTTTCGTTTCCGTTGTTCAATGAGATTACATCATCGTGAACAACATACTCTTTACCAAGCAAAGGATCATCACCAATATTTACATCGTATCTGCCAGAGCCAGTGTTTCCACCAGTGATCTTAACTTTCTGACCGTCTTCTCCTTTTTTAGAAGCGCCACCTTGCCCTTCTATTCTTTCTTTCTTTGATGTTGAACTACCCATAATTAATCTCCTTTGTTACAATATGATATTGATCGTTCCACCCATACTTCTTTAATGTTCTTGCCATTCCTGCTCTAGTCTGAGCCTCAATATGATCACACCCTCTCTGTTTTCCAAAATCCTCTATGTCCTTATAAAACTCATACCAGAGTTTCATCGCCAACATTCCGGATTCACCCCCTTTGCTTTCACATGTTAAAATCCTAAGAACCTTTTTCCTAGGATACTTTATTATCTGTGTGATCACATGTCCAACAACTTCATTAGCATCTTTAACTAGCAGCCAGAGTTGACAGTTCCCTTCGATCAACTCATCTCTAAAGTCATCTCCAAGCATGGAACAATCTGAGTGTGTCATTGCTTTGCAAACACTGTCTCTAATTGTGGGCCATACTTCCTCTACATCCTCCTGATCTACTCTTACAATGTGGTAAAAATTATTTTTGTGTTCGTATTTGTTTCTCACGTGCTTCCCATTCGATGTCTGGATATTGTTCTTTGATCAACTCCAGTTGTCTTATTACTCTATTTAAATGTACTGCTATCTGCTGTAAGTTTCTCTGTATATACAATGGCATATGATCAGTATCAAGAGGAGGTACAGCAGGGGTATAGCGTGGCAGTCTTGAGTTATCTGTCATGTATATACCCTGCTTCCTCTTCGTCCTGATGTGGCTGTCTCCCATTCCAATCCAGAAAGCAACCAGTCAAAGTCTCCGTTCGATTCCATTCTGATTCCAAAGAACTTACCACTGGTTCTCACACTGATCTTGTTCATGGTGTCAGGGTTAAATACCTTTGGCCCCTCCCAAGATACAGCATCCTCAGTGTTCATCTGATGGGCTGTCCAAACATTGAACGTAGCATTAGCACTGGAGGTCCACATCTTAGGGTATACCGCAGATACATACTTAACCGTTGAAGGGTCACCAAGATCAATACCCGTCCTCTCAATGGAGGTTTTCATTGTTGAGCCTAGTATAAGATTGCCTGACTCATGTCGTTGCAATTGCTTACCCTCAGTCTCTGTCCAAACCAAATGCTCTACCGTGTCATCATAGGACTGTGTGCCCCAAGAGTCCGTAGAGGTGTCCCAGTTTCCTGTGTAGTAGTTGCTAGAGAAAGGTCCAACTTCGTGTGGATCAGCAGCAGCATCACCACCCCATTGAACGCCTTTCTGTACGGGGGCAACACCGTATTTGATATGAGAGGTTTTATTGAATAGATCACGGAATGAGAATGTGTCATTTTTGTAATTCCAGATCAGCGCACGATTAGGTCTTGAGTTCCCGACACTTGGGTAGCAAGTCCATATCTCATTGTTAGCCCAGTCTGTCACACAGTAGGTATTCACAGCGTAGTCACCATCAATATCTTTAAACATCTCAGACTGTACACGGTTGGTTAACTTAGTTTCAATTGTCTGACCGGTGTTGATATAGCAATCAGAGCGACCAACAAACCAATGCCCACCCGGAAAGTCTGCCACTGCATTCTTGCATAGCACACCAATCTCAGGAGCAATAGTTTGAAAGGTAAACATGAAGGGTGCGCCAATGAAAGTGGACACTATGATTGAGTCAGACTTGTAGATCATCATGGACTCACGCAGTTGCTGCATATGAAGAACTTCACCCATCGAATCAAGCAGTTCATAATAGCCTGCATCAGACTCAAGCGTGATATCCCACTGAGGAGGCGTATAGAAGTTGGTCATGTTCGACCAGTATACTGAACGCTCAAAGGTTCTGTTAGGCTTTGAACCTACATCATCAGTATCAACAAAAACATTACCTGCCCACAGAAAGGATTTGAATCCTGCCAGTGTTTGTACTGCACCATATTTGTGCGGTGATGGTGGTTCAGTTTGAGATGTCCAGTTAGGGAGAGGTTCAAATTTTTTCCCACTATCTCCTTCCCAATAGAATGGAGCATCAATACCGTTGGTTGCGTACACTAGGCTACCCAGTTTGGTAGTCTGCCATTGACCCGGGCTATCAACATCCATTTTGCTTATGCCACCATTAGGGGTTACATCTTTCCAATCACTTCCATCCCAAATTTCTATATTAGAAGAACTGAACGACAGCCACATAGTGCCAGTGTCATTTCCTGACTGGTATGTTTCCAAGTACATAGGGCTATATGTTGTACTGTCAAATATTTCTTTTAACCCCTGAGACTTTCTAACAGACAAGTCATCAAAGCGTACGTTATTGCTGTTAGACCACACATTAGGTGGTAACTGCCATGCGGGTACGTCAGTGTTGACCCCCATCATTCCTATATTTTCTACCGGAATTAACTGCATTTAAATACCCCGTGGAAGATAGTATCCATTAGTAAAAACTTTACAACTATTACTTGCAGAGCCACCGTGTTTAATTATGTAAACTTGCATTGTCGAACCGCCTTGCTTATAAACTACAACTCTTTTGGAGTCACTAAGATGGGCATTGTCTGACGGCCCTCCATCTGCTTCTACCCTACCAATAAAATGACCAGAACCTTCTAACGCACTTACAAAAAAGTCAGAAGAACTTGTTGCGCCTGTATCTGCGTGAAGTTTAAATGTAAGTTCTCCAAATATTTCTCTTCCTCCTACGGCTCCTAAAGGTGGAATGGTTACATTTACATAACTAGTTGAAGAAACTTCTCCATTATCCCAACCATTCCTATACTCAACATAAGTAGAACCGTCATGATAGAATGGAGTTAATGCGCCTCCACTAACATGAAATGCAAAAATACATCTATCATCTCCATTATACCAACCATGTTTAGATTCAGAATAAGTAGGAACTGTGCCGTTTTCTGTAAAATTAGTTGCGGTTACTGTAGTTTCTGATATTGAACTATAATCTAAATAAAGATATCTCCATCCATTTGAACCGCTAATCGTCCAATCTAAATAATTATCCCAAGACACATATGTTCCCTTTGCTGTTAGATCATAAAGTCCTGCATGAACTCTAAGTATAGAGGTATTACGATATTCAAACCAAGGTCTTTGTATTTCACCTTTACGCCTAGTTAAAGACATAACATCTAAATCTACCCACTCAGTAGCAGTAGCGTCATCATTAACACGAAGATACTTTAGTTCGTTATCCGATACGTCAGGCACAATCTTGCCATCAAGGTCTGATGGAAATGATTCCACCAATAACTTCTTGACAAGTCTAATGTGGTTGTCACCCTCAGAGATTGGATCAATCGGTTTAGGATTGGAGATGTCCAACTCATGAATGTATTTGGCGTTTTCTATTGACATTACTATTCCTCTATATTAATAAATGACTTCACTTCTTCCACGGTTAGACCTGCGCTTTCAACCAACTTCTGCAATGCAGATGCTCTGATTGCTTCCCTTGCTTCTTCTTTGGCGATCTCTTCTGCTTCTGCTTGATTGGCTTTCGTTTGATTCACTTCGACCATGCCATTCTTAATTTCCCAAAACATACGATACTTGCGGTCAGCAGGTATGGTGGAAGCATCAACAATGTAATGCTCTGCACCTTGTGGAACGTCCTTGGATGCCAACTCTTCCATCGTTCCAGTCCATTCGTTTGTAGGCATCAGAACTGCTACCCCGTTTTCTTGAGTTTTATATATGATTACTTTCATCTTGCCACCATAAACCCGACATATTCTGTATCTTGATTATTGTTGGAAACGTCTTTAATATAAATCACAAAATTATTTGAATTCTGGCTGGTAGCATGAAAAACCTTTGCTTGGGCGTTCGATTCATTACTACAACCTGCAATAGAGTAATTTGCATCAGGCATGGGGGTTGAAAAATTACAAGTAATCACCCCAACTCCGCTATCAATAATGCTTGAAAAACCGCTATTAATGTTTAGACCGAATGAAGGAGTTTTTGAAACTGATGCAAATGCCTTTATTGGTGACTCAGTTGGCTCTGGTATGTCCAACCCAATAATCTCTACGGAATCCCCGTGACGGGGTTCTATCCGATTTACTTTAAGGGTACTCATAGGTTCTCCTCCAACCATGCCTTCTCTTCTGAGGTTAGGTTTGCTGTGATCTTGTTTATAATAGAAATTTTAACGGCTTTTTGCTCTGCCTCCATTGCATCAAGTTCTTCTTGGGTATACTGTGGAATGAAAGCACCGCCTTCGTAAGACCCTCCTACCCATGCGTTCTCATCAGCCAAAATTATCTCACCTTCAATAAAGTCAATAGGTGAAATGCCGTCCCATAAGATAAGGTTCTCTACCTTGTTGTTTATAATTTGTCCGTATGTTTGCATATTAGCCGTACCATTTTATGTAAATTGATCCCGGCCCAATAGACCCTTGATCATATGAATTACCGCCAGAACCGTTTTCAGGGTCAATCAGTCCAGCATTGTTTGGCTCTCCGACTTGGGCGTGTGAACCCATCGCTGATCTCCCTTCATGAGAAACGGAGATTCCACTTGGGTCTGAGAAATTTCCTACCCCTGCTGCTCCTCCACCGGCCCCTGAACCCGCTCCGGAGACTCCTCCTCCTCCTCCACCGCAAGTAATAGAAAGGTCTTTATATGTAAGCGTGGTCTGTCCTCCCGGTCCTCCATTAGCCATACCGTTGTATGTTCCTGCTGCACCAACTACAGCATTCATAGTTTCGTATTGATTTACGTCAATGTATGTTCTGAGTTGGTAGCCTTGTCCTCCACCCGCTCTGTTATGCGAACCACTTCCGTGGTTTGCCCCTCCGCCTCCTCCGCCTGATACAAATATCTCAGCGTTATTTGCAAATTGAGGAACGGTAATTGTTCCGCTACCGTATCTTGTTTCGTTGAGGAGTGCGCCTGCTGTGATTATCTGCCAATTGCCATCTATCCTTCCGTAAATATTTCCATTTATAGGAGCCTCTGGAATTCCTGCTTCAAGCCCATCAATAATGATCTCCGACGTATTCGCAGGAGAGATACGATCTACTTTAAGTTGTGATGTCATAGGTTTTCTCCGTGTCCTTCTGAATGCTCTGGCTCCACAAACTCCTTTACCTTGTCTTCGTACTTAGCGATCAGAGTGTCGGATATTGATTCAATTGAAGAGCGCATTCCCTCAACTGTTGTCTGAGAATTCACTGCGTCCTTGATACCTTTAAGAAGGTCAACCATATCTTGAGCGTCAAGCATTTCTCTGGCCTGTCCGTCAACTACCCTTGAGATTGTTCCGTCTGCGCTGTAGGTTTGTCTTGCTGACCCGTTTGTTAGAATGTAAAGAGGGTGTGCAGTAGCAGTTCCCAAATATAATTGACCGTTGGAGTGGTCAATGTAACCTTCACCAGTGGGATAGCAGCCTAACCTTGTTAGGGCATTGCTCTCATTGTGGACTACTTGAAAAGTGTTGAACCCACCTCCTTCGGATCCAGCATTTCCACCGGAAAGAATCAAAGAGCCGGATAAAAGGTTTAACCCACCATTCTCATTAACTTCAGAGCCTGCTCCATCCGGATTATTGGTGGAAGTTCTCTTCCTGATAAACGTCGGCATGATTGAATCGGTCACCAAAGGGTCTGAGACTTTAACTTCTGTCTCTCCTGAGATTGCTCCGATCTCTTTAACTTCTAACTTGCTCATAATGTCTCCTAAACGATTGCCCACACTGCGCCATCTTCAATGGTCACAACATGGTCTAGTTGTATTGGTCCACAGGCTATGGCGTTGTGGTCTGACGTAATGGTTTGATCCTCAGTACTTGCATTGTCATGCTCACGGTAGACGCCAGTCTCAGTGCCTCCACCTAAACCTCCGGGTTCACCCAAGTAGTTAGAACCGACTTGCTTCCACTTGCCACCTTCAGATAGCAGTCTGACGTACAGCCACTTATCTTCGTCAATGTCGTTTACCAAGAAGTTGTTGACATCAAACGTATAACTGGCAACAGGGTCTAACAAGAGGTTGGCATAGATGCCTACCTTGGTAGGGGAATCTCCGAAGACGTTGCAGATTGTGAAGGCTCCACCACTGGAAGGAGATATCTTCTGGTTAGGACTAACCTGAATGCTTCCAAGCATAGCCCTTGGCATTGCGGTTCCATCACTTTGAATGTCAGCATCTACCAGAGTGTTGTACTGTGCGTGTTCCCACGACTCTGCGTTGTCAAGAAGAACACCACCGTCATGGTCATTAGGCGCCCAAGTCGTGCCGAATTTTCCATTACCTAAATCTACTGCTGTGAATATAGTGTCAGCAGAATCGGGTGTGATTTTGGTATTAATGGAAGAGATATCATTTCTATTCTGAGTAATGTCTACTACATTCTTAGCAATGTCAGATGCATTGGTTGAGATGTCACCTTCGTTAACGGTGACACGACCATCAAGCAGACCGATGTCTATCGCATTCTGAGAGATGTTACCTGCATTGGTTGAGATGTTGCCTGCATTGGTTGAGATGTTGCCTGCATTGGTTGAGATGTCTGTGGCGTTATTTGAAACGTCACCTTTGATGACATCGATCTGATCCTGAAGTAGTCCGTCAGCGTTATCAATGTATTCCTTGTCGGGGTAAACGCTTGTGTCAGGCGCAGGCGCTCTAAGGTCTTCAGTGGAAAACGTAAGGAATCCAGAATCAGAATCGCCAGTGAACGTCACAACGCCTGTAGCCTCATCGTACACACCTGAAGCCCAACCGTGGCCCTGCTCACCCTCTGGTCCATGAATGGCTCCTAATGAATGCCATACTCCATCCTCACCCCAAGCGTAAAGTTCACCGACATCTTCAACGAAGTAAGCGTCACCTATAGTAGCCCCTCCCGGAAGCGCTCCAATAGAAGCAACATTTCCTTTGTATTCAAATCCGGGTCCGGGTTGACCATCCTCTCCCCTTAAGTCTTCGGTGGTAAACCCAAGACCATCATCACTTTCAAAAGTTATGATTCCGGTATCGGGATTGTACAGGCCGTCCGTCCATCCCTTGCCATCAACTCCATCAACTCCAATAATGCCGTCAGTACCGTCCTCACCCTTTAGTGAGTCAAGCCATTCAGCCTCAGTGCCTACAAACCCATTCTCCACGGCTAACTCATATGCAGACTTACCGTCAGCACCGTCAGCACCGTCATTACCGTCAGGTCCGACAGGACCGTCAGGTCCGGCAGCAGGAGTGCCTGCCTTCCATAGTGATATGGATTCATCATAGATGAGAGCCTGTCCATTTATGGCACCTGTAACGCCAGTATCCACGTCATTAAGATCACGAAGATACTTGACATGTACAACGTCATCCTTTTCTATGTTTATCCAGTCTGAAGTCTCAGGCACTGTGATAATGCTGTCAGCATCTAGGCCAATTGAAAGCGCATTCTTACCCTCTGGTATTGTGTAGTCCCAGTTGGTAGTGGCGTCCCCAATAAGGAACGCTCTGTCTTGGTAGTCATCATACGGCTCTTTAACTCCAGACTCTACTTCAGGGTCTTGACCACCTGTCATTGATCCCGCAGGCCAGTAGCCTTGAACCTTACTGTTATCTAAGTCTTCAGGGCCAATAGGAAATACATCATAGATGGCTTGCCTAGTCTCCCTTATTCTTTCAGCACCTTCACCAATCGGATCACCGTCGGCGGGCTTGTCTACTCTTATTGTTGGCTTTGTCATTATTGTCTGGCTCCGATGATGATTGACATACTTATGCTGTCTCCCGGTATTACGTTATGCTTTGATTTGAATTCGGTTACTCCATATAACTGTCCTGAGTAATCGTCCTTAACCTCACTGGTCGTCATGAATGCCCCACTGATAGAATCAGTAGTACCCATAGTAAATGTTACCGGTCTTGATTTAATGTTTTCTTCTGCTGTTCTTGGATTGTGTTCCTCAAAGGTAAGCAATGGACGCTTTACATTAACCCAGCCTAAATACTCAATGAATGAGTGGTTATCCATAGTGTCTTCTGGTAAACCATTCCCCTGCTTAACCAGTCCTGCATACCATTTGGTTGTTTCTCCATTTAGAAACGCAGAGTTAAACAAGTAGTCAACACCTTCGTTTACCACAATGTTAGGAGTGCTTTCTGACCACTTGAGGAAGCCATCTTCCCCATAGCAATCTACAATGTATGTTGTTATAAGTTTAGATGTCTTCATTATTATTTCCAATTTGCGTGTATCTGTGATCCAACCTGTTCCCATGTTCCTTCTTGCTTGCTTGTATCACTCCAACCATGAGGTGAATCGTTATCTATTAATAACTTATCAAGAACAATGTTCCCCTCAAAATCCTCTACAGTTGAATAATGCGTAGTCCAAAGAATACCAGAGTCAAGCACATCGGGAATCCAATCTCTATCATCATCATCCCAAGGCCACTGATATCGTGGAATAGAAGGGTCTGAGGCAATGTCCATGTTAACGCTGTCAAGCCAATTTTGCCACCCTGAGTAATCAATGGGGGTACTCATGATCTAATCATTAAATTGGACGCACTATGTCTATCTTTGTCATCCTGTAATTGAAGGTCTGTCACTGCCATATCAAAACCCTGCTTCCATAACTGTATGCGTGGGTCATTCTGAAGGAATGCCTCAGCCTCTAATAGAGAGCCATACAAATATATATCAGGTGCGTTAAGTAGTATCCAGTTAGTTGGCCTTGTGGCACCAAGGCTAGGAACTCTTGCATAAAATAACATCTCCATTTCTGTTTCTTCGGATGGTACTGGGCCAAGTTTAAGTTCGTCAGCAACAATAGTGTAGAACTTTGGAATACCGTTTCCAAGGTGCCACGCATCGTAAATCTCTGGGGTAATATACTGCAAAGATACCGACGGATTTATATTCAATCTAAACTCACGACCTTGAAGGTAGTCTGTGGGCAGTAAATAGTTTGATTGACCACCAACTGTGTTAGTCTTTTCCATTCTCTCCATAGAACGCAGACGAAGTTGTCGATTG
>WLWF01002667.1_pt1 | contig 12561 bp, 8 predicted proteins | sample 6718331 | NCBI WGS metagenome assembly WLWF01 (sample SAMN12718692, study PRJNA515312) | sponge metagenome | isolation source: marine sponge | host: Mycale hentscheli | place: New Zealand: South Island, Marlborough, Capsize Point | collected 2003-05-01
TTATTGTAGTAATTTAGAGCATAAATATAATTTATTTTACTAAGAAAAACCTAATCTACTTAAATTATGAATTTATATAATCATGATATTTCTTTACTGAAATCTGTTGTTGGACTCATTAATATAACTAATGGTAAGATGTATCATACCAGTATATTCCTGATAATCTCACCTTAATTTTACCCCTTTTGTCTACATCATGGTTTAAATCATAATAATCTTCTAGAGAAGAGTCATGAATTCTACTCAATAATTTATCTAGCCGGCGTCTAAAAAAATTCATACTATAGCTATATATATATAATAACCTAACCTAGCTATTAAATTTTTTTTTAGACCAGACTAACATTATTACTAGCAACAATGGGTTGACGATCATCTCCATGACCATGACCATCGCCATCTCCATGACCAGTACCATGACCATCTCCTTGATCTTGAGCTAGTAAATCCTGATTTAAACTTGGTCTCTTCCTTTTCTCTTGTTGTGATCGTCTATAGTGGCACAACATAATTATTAAGACTATCAAGGCTAACCCACCAAGAATCCAGGGTAAAATATGTCCCGCAAAATAGGTAGCTCTTCTATTAACTTCATCATCATCACTAGTCATCTGTTAAAATAATGCTGCTAAATTATGTAAAATATAGTGCTATCAATTTTTTAGCTTTTTATTAATAGTATAAAATTTACCCAATATTAAACTAAGCCAATAATAATTTAAGATAACAATTGGAATACTACCTAGATACCAACTTAGATAACAAAACCCACTATCTTGACAAACCTTATTAAGATAAAACCCTTCTTGATAATTATCTAGTAGAATACTGGTCAGCCGGAAAATTCTAAAATAGATAAACAGGGCTAAAAAACTAAGTTTATTGTAAATGGTTTTATAGCCCAAATGAATTTTTGCTAGAGCGATAGTTGATACCTCTACATCAAAAAAGGCTTTAACAATGTTTCCGACTTTTTCACCTTCTATTCTTGTAAGTGCCTGTTGATTAGCGATGACATAATAAAAGGTAATATTCAGGAAAACCGTCGCCAGATGATGTAGTTGCATATCACGGGAGTTTCTCATATCAGCTAGACAATAGATAATTAAAATAGGACTTATCATAGTTAAATCACTTAATTCCCGATAAAATAACATTCTAAATAATATTACTAGACTACTTACTAATAAACTAACATAAGCTTTAGTGGTGGAGACCATAATGTATTAGATTATCTGTTCACATTGTATTTAAATAATTATTAATTATAGTTTTCTTAGATTTTGCGGTCTAACTTGAAGAGTTTTGTCATTACCATCCCATCTAATTTTAACACCCAGACGGTTTTTATCTTTAAAATAACTAGTGATGGTACCCTCTTGTCCATTATATTTTTTCACTGATGGTTTTAATAGACCATTTATCATAACTCTACTATCAATATTAAAATATTCAGAAATAGGTACTAGTTGATCGTCATTTATAATTTTAACTAGATCGGATCCATCCGCATCTACATCAGGCTCATCTAGTTGTATCTGGTACTCATGATGAAAACGTTTCTCTAAAATGGTCACGATTTGCCTAGTTGGTAGATAAACTACCAAGTCTCCTATTTGGTAATCATTAGAAATACTTAATTGTCTGGGCATTGCCGGGAGTGGATGTCTGGCTTCTTCTGCCGCTAATTCTGGATCCACGTGTCCCCTGACTGGAGAACTACTTCTTGGTCTATTTAAAATTAAACCGTGTGTAAAGAGACAAATTGCGGTAGTAATTTTTAGGACGGGTTCTGGATTTCTACTGCTACCAGCATATAATTTGGGTTTAAAATACCCGATTACCTGTTCACGACCTTGATATAATTGACTGTGTTCCTTATCTTGACCATGAATAGACCCCGCTTGTACCTCTATAATATTATAACTTCCCGTTTTAGCTCCACGATAAAATAAAATGGCATGACCTCCGGAATCAAGTATCTTACCATTAAAATCCCTGTACTGGAAATGAAAGGCACCGATTGTTAATAAACCCTTTCCGATTTGTGTAAAAATATTATCCACTACTGTCTCAAGATGTGTGATTTCGTCATCAGTCACCTCTGGATTCTGATAACCAAATATTTTAATATTTCTATCAGAAAACAATTTCATAATTTTATACTTAACGCTTGGTGATAAGCCCTTATTAGTTGTAATTGCCGTTTTCTCTTTTTGACTAAAGACTCCATCTGGAATTCCTAAATACTCTAACATTTTGCGATAGTCTGGACTATGAGAAAGTTTATAGAGATACATGGTTGAGGTACCTAAATCTCTGTCAACCAAACCACTGTCTGGATGTCTATCTACATATTCAACAATTTTAGCTTCATACTCAATAATTAATGCTAATATCTGATCAAAAGGGAGTCCATCGTCTCCACGTCCCGGAATCTTTTTTTTAAAGCCATTAATTAACCAGTTATCAAGGCTAGTAATCCCAGTTCGTAAATTAAATAAACTACATAAGACACAATGATTTTGTCTATCTGCCATATTACCATCTACATCTACATCAGTAACTACTGGTTCCATTAATTCCGTAAATTCATCTTGGGTCATCTTTAAAAAGGGTCCACCACCAGTTTTAATGTACATATTATATCAAGTTATTATATTAAGTTAATATAATAATTTTATTTAGACTTTAAAATAGCACTAGTTAACTCGTGGAAGGTATTAAAATTACCAACCTCTTCTGTTATTTGATCAATAATTGACTGTGTCGCTTTATTTATCCGCTCATCAAATCCTTCTGCCCTTTCAGTTACCGCATCAGTTGTTTTATCTACAATATCATTTAGTACCTCTTTAAAAGAGGTAATCTTGTTTAATAACATGGTATCGGTTATGGTTTCAGTTGCTGCGGGGTCTGTGGCGGCTTCTTCACTCTCGTCATCTGGTATTTCCCCAATGGTATTACCAATTGCAATCTCTTTTTCTGCCTCACTAGTAAAAAATAATAATAATTCTACATCTTGTTTTTGTTCAATTTCACTAATCTCTGCTAAAATATCATCATTAATATGACGTTGATATATTTCCTGATCTGTAGTTGGTAATTGATTACTAAGACCAATCCAATCACCATCGACATCATTCACAACAATTGGTATTGCCGTTGAGGGTACTTTTGCTATTATAATTGGATCTTGTCCATCACGTCTGTTTAGATAATAATATAAGATTTGATTAAATTCGGTTTCTATTTGTATTTGGTCTCTTAAATCATCTTGAGTTAATTTTAATTTACTATAGATGGTTTCTAATAATAGGGGATACTGAACCAATACATACTTGATAATATTGACTTGTCCAAGATTACTAAGTATAACACCTAAATTTGGTAAGATATTTTCGGTAGCATAATCTAAAATACCCTCTACACTTCTACTAGTAACTAAGCTATCTAAATCTTGTTGATATCGGGTTTCTAAATCCCTTATTTTACTTAATTTTCTTCTATTTACACTTGAACGATCCATCCAATTATCTGCCCCCCTCGCATCACCCGGTTCTCTAAAACTTATCTTACTTAAATCAATACCTGCCACAGCTCCGGTATAATAAGCTCCAATAAAATTGCTGATATAGGTTTCACATCCTCGGGCAATTTCCTGTAAATCCATGGTAATAATCTCAATATAGGTTTCAACTATTTCTACAAATAAGTTTAGTTTTTTATACTGATATATTATGGTCTGGTATAGTTTTGTTTCATCATCAGTGTCATCTTTATAATTTGATCTTTCCGTAATCTTAGAAAGACTAGTTAAATTATCAAATAAATTAATAAGATTGCTGTAATTTAGTCGTATATAGGTTTCTAATAGGGGATAGGAGCTTTTATGTCCACCTCTGTCAGGTCTCGCAATAATATAGTTTTTAAAAAATAACAGGAAATGATATAAACGTCCATCTGGTAAAATCTGATAACTCATAATACCGTCCCCAGCATCAGTTAACGAGATACCTAGACTATGAAAACACCTATTTAATTCATCTACTAAATATTGACTAGAATAGTGTAACTCTTCTCCAATATAGATCCCGATAATTGAACTACGTCCAGCGTTTTCTATTACTCCTCCAAACATGGTAGGATTTCCAACCATGATATTAGCCAGGGCACATTGTTTATCCCCACTTATCAACATCATATTAATGGCATTTTCTTCTCTCATAAATGAAATATACTTTACTAGCCCCCAATCTCCAGATTTTTTTAAATCAAGTAATAATTGTATGGCATATTTCCACCAGTTTTTTGGATCATCAAATTTAGTATGTGTTGCTTTTAGATAGTCTTTAATAAAACTGTTTAGTATATTAACTCTTTCACCAGGTTCCATTGTATCATCATTCCGGGGATCTTCTCCTTCGTCAGTAGAGTAATTAGTTGTAATACCTTTGGTTATTTCCCCTATTTCTGTTGACGATAAATTCCAATCAGAATATCTTGGTAATTTTCTATTATCATAAATATTTTTCATAAAATGTGCTAATTCATTAACACTAAATCCATTATTAATAATATAGGGGGTCGTGGTAGTAGTTGGACATCTAAGATTAATTTGACATATTTTCATACCCACATTACGGGTTGGAATAATAGAGATGTTTTCTGCGACAATTGGTCTTAGGGGGGTATTTGGTGATTCAGATAAAATGTTTGCTTCATCATCACTACTAATAACAACTAATTGTTTCTTTTCTTGAGAAAAACTACCCGGATCCCAAATATTAACCCATGCTGGATGCTGTTCAACACTTGCTTCACCAAGAAATCCTTTTAACCCACTTAAGTGAACATTTTTAATACTGGTATCATAAACATAATTGTTAATCTCACCACCACCCTTTAATCTTGGAGCCCTAATAAAATATCTAATAAGCTGGTGAATATTATTAATAGCGGGAGCCGCAATAAAATCACCATCAACATTAATGGAAAATAGGGTCACGTCAGATTTATCGGCATCACTTTCAAGGTTAGTTATTCTAAAAAACTTAAACCGCTGTAGATAGTTAAAACGATCAACTTTATCATGACCCATTGGGATATTGTAGAGCAGATTAAAGATATCCTTTTCACTTGATTGTTGCCCTAAGATAGACTTAATTCTACTACTAACCTTATAACGGGTTAATTTATTTTTATAAATATCGGAAACATAATCTGTAATACTAGATAAATTAACACAGTCTGGATCTCCTGATTTTCCACAGATCCAGTCAAAATCAAAAGATACCATCTTAGGATTAAATCCCGATTTTCTAGGTGGATATTTCTGAAACAGTTTTTTTAATACATTTCTCCGTTTTTGGTTACCACCGAAATCATGTTTGGGCTCTAACCCCTTTTCCAACAGACGTCTAACATTATAGCAGACACTTGATTGATTTCTTAGACAGTTTTCATAGGTTCTATCGCCACCACTCATTACCTTAATTGCCTGTTTAGGTAAAGAGATAACCTTCTCAGATCTATCACTGGCATATCTACTTGGCACCAGATATAAATCTTTATTATTACTGATTACCCAGTCTGGAGAAAAAGTCCGATGTTGTTTATCCATCAACACGTATCCCTTACGCAACCCAAGTATTTTAGATAATTCACCAATAGTAGTCCCCAGCCTAGGATAAAATGATGTATAATGTATTTGACCACTATCTCCTAGATGATGGAGACCGATCTTAATCATTTTAATATCTATACCGGGATTAGTTAAGGTTTCACAAAAAGCTTGATAATTTAATTTGGATAAAACATTTGGTGTCACTAGGCTACCATCCCGATATTTTACAATTAAGTATAGTTTAAAAAGTTTTAGTAGAAAACCGTCTAATTCCTCTACATTACCCTCTAGACAATTGGTTTTTAAGTAGGTAAAATTATCCACCTGTTCTATATTTTTAAGATCGGATAATGTAGAAATGGGGGATTTCTGGTCAAGATCATGATCCGACGGTAGATCAAAATCTAGGATTTTCTTTTGAAAGGTTAACCTTTGTCGTCCACTTGCCGCTCCCCCAAGTTGATTGGCTAATAAACTGACTCCATATTTTTTAGATAGCTTACGATCTAACTGTTCCATGTGATGGGAATAGCGATTCAGTAACTGATCTACATGTTCCAGTTTATTTGGAGCGTATCTAGTTAAATAATCAGTCAAATTTGCTTTCTGATACCACTCTGTCGGAGAAAATCCGTATTTTTCCTTTAGTAGATTATTTAACAGTTCTGGCTGGGTTTTATATTTTGACCAGATTAGCTCTATATTTTTAACTTTACTGGGTCTAACCTGTTTAAAATATCCCCTTAAAATATATTTATAATCCATCTTATAGTATTAGTAGATAATAATCCGATATAAAAAAAATAAAACAAGTGAGATTATCTTACCAACTTGTCTCCCTATTACAAATACTATGTTACTTAAATCCACTTAATTAGACTGGAACACTAGTGGCAACCTTATAGTATTTTTTATACCGATCCAAATGGAGACACGCTTGAAGTAGTAGACTTGCAATACAAATGGAGAATGAAACCAGGCATTCATTCAACCAAATTTGGGAATTCCTTGTCCGATCATAATTGTAGCCAATTAAGGTAAACATTCCATAAATAAGAGCCAAGAGAGAAACAACTTGAAGATAATGACCAATTTCAATTTTGGAAAGCATGAACGGTTTTCTTTAAAATATTTATCTTAAAGAAAACAGATAGATTTCAAATTTTTAATTTTTTTATGTTATCCTGTTTATATGGCTCAGGCTATTACACTAAATTATCCGACCTATCAAATACGGTATTAACCTGTTGATTAACTTGTAGAAAGGTACAACATTTAGGAAAATCCTTGAGTCGTTTGGCACCGATATAGGTTCCAGTAGATCTCATTCCACCCATGATATCTAACATTGTGTCATCTACCTTACCACGATACTTAATCTTTCTAACTTTTCCCTCACTACTCCGGTATTTCTGAAGTCCTCCATTATATTTGTCCTGAGCATGTTGACTGGACATACCATAAAACAACTTATATTTGGTTCCATCTGCTTCGGTCACTAGTTCTCCGCCAGACTCATGGTGACCGGATAAGACCCCACCTAACATGACAAAATGCGCACCTGCTCCAAAAGCCTTAGACAGATCACCAGGTAGGACACATCCTCCATCACTAATCATGTGACCACTGAGACCATTGGCTACCTCAGAACATTCAATGCAGACACTTAGCTGAGGAATACCAACCCCCGTTTTAAGGCGAGTACTACAGACACTACCAGAACCAATTCCACACTTGACGACATCTACCTTGGCGGAAAGCAAAAGTTCCTGAACCATATCACCAGTAGCGACATTACCAGCAAAAATAGTTAGATTAGGATACTCCTGCCTGACCATTTTACAGAAATCAACAAAGCGTTCACAATAACCATTGGCAATATCAATCGTTAAGAAGTAGGGCTGTAACCGATCCAATAGAAGTTTGGTACGGTTCCAGTCCGCCTCTCCAATTCCGGTTGACAAACTGTAATAATTACGGTCCAGACTATCTAGACGAGTAAGGTAATCGTCTAATCCGTAGTGTTTGTGGAAAACGGTAATCATTTGGTGACGACTTAGGGCATCGTACATTTCAAAGGTACCAGTGGTATCCATATTACTAGCTAAGATTGGTACACCAGTCCAAGTTCGCCTAGAGTGTAAAAAAGTAATAGTTTTGGTTAGATCTACCTCACTGCGAGAGCTAAGATTAGATCTTTTGGGTCTAATTAGGACATCCCTAAAATCAAAATAAGTTCCAGATTCAATTTTCATCTAAATATTATCATCTGGATGACTTTAATATTTTTATTTTAGAAATATATCATTTGGATTTAAAAAATAGTAAATTTAAAATATTAACATGTATTAGATACATGTTAGCGATTTTATTTAATCTATTAATGATCATAGCTATTATTTATGTGATACAGCAACGTCGTCTCGCAGAAAATTTTGCTAATTACCGACCTCCTATTAAGGCGCGTCTCTATTTAATTAACCTAGATAAAAATAGAGAAAGACTAGATTACATTAACCAACAAGCCAAACGAGAGCAGATAGAAATAAATAGATTTCCTGCCATTTATGGTAGGGATGTGGATGAAAATATCCTCATTAATAAAGGCGTCATTTCTAAGGGACATACTCTACTGAAGGGAGAATTAGGCTGTGCTCTTTCCCACGTAAATCTATTAACTAAACTCTACCAAACTCTTAAAAAAGACGAATATGGAGTCATTTTTGAAGATGACGTCATTATTCCGACTGATTTCCGGAAAAAATTACACAAGGTTCTGGAAGATGCCCCCGCTAAATGGGATATTCTCTATTTAGGAGGATGTAATATTAAAGGAGCTCAGGAACCACCTTATTTTATTAGACCCACGGTTAATTTACCTAGTACTAATTTATGTGCTCATGCCTACGTCGTCAAACGTGACTCTATTCCTAAATTACTACACTATCTGACTCCTCTATATCGTCCCATTGACAGTCAATGGAGAAATTATTTTAAAGACATGGATGTCTTTTTTGTCAATCCAAATCTAGTTGTTCAAAATAAAGACCTCCGATCAATTAGAAGAGACATTGATGGATTACCACAAAGCCAATTTTGGAAGCAGCATCAAACTGACATTACCGTTTTAAATAGTAAATGATTAAGTTGCTAATTTCATCAAGAATATCCGTATAATAACCATTTAAAACTAGCCAATCAGCTATTGGTATAGAGATGTGGAAATATCTTATATTACTAGTTTCAAGCCTGACCACCGTCTTATCCAGACCTGTCTATCTTGCCCTACCACAGCATAATATTCCGTTCTTACAAAGACTATTGGATGATATTAGTAACCCAACTTCTGTTAATTATGGTAAATGGATGAGTCCTAAACAAATTAATCTTTTAGTGAGTCCTCCAGTAGAGCATCAAACCCAAGTCCTAGAATGGGTGTCTGCCTATAATGTTGACTCTGTTAAAAATTATGGTGATAGTATTGTCTTTTCCGCTGAGAGACCAGTACTTAACCAGATGTTTAATTTAACCGGGGAACAGGAAGAGAGTTTAACCGGTTATACTATTCCAGAGCATCTTAGACATGCAATAGAATTTGTAGAGATGTTTACCAGAAAAATTCCACATAACACTAAAATTAACGTTACACGTCTTGATAATAAAACCGATGACCGCTATTTTGGACGAGAACCTCTACGCCACATGTATAATGTTAGCGATATTAATCTCCAGGGAAATGTCTCCGGATGCCTTGCTGAATATCAAAATAATAGTGGCTATACCGACAATGATGTTTATAAATCACAAACGGCTAATAGTCAGTCAGAAAATCGGGTAGAAGTTATAGTGGGAAGTAATTATGCTTTTGACGATGAAAGTGAACTAGATGTCCAACTCATGTCTCAGGCAGCGGATGGTATTCGTCTCTGGTATTGGAATAGTCCCTATTGGCTCTATAGCTTTGCGGTAGATTTTTACAACACTGAAGACGTTCCGGACGTCGTCTCTATGAGTTGGGGCTGGGCGGAAGATTCACAATGTAGTATTATTGACTGTCATAATATTAGTTCTCAGCAGTATGTGGAACGCGTTAATAATGAATACTTGAAAATTTCTCTACGTGGAACTACGCTATTAGCGGCTAGTGGAGACGCAGGAGCACCAGGAAGAACTAATGAGGGATGTGATTCTGACCGACCTATTAATCCGGTCTTTCCAGGCTCTAGTCCCTATGTTCTAAGTATCGGTGGTACTACAGTAAATCTAGATGGTAGTCAAATGAATTATACTAGTCCGATCTGCCAGAACAATAGCTGTATTACCAGTAGTCATGAATTATCTATTAGTTTTGATAAGGTGGGATGGACGGCGGGTGGGGGCTTTGACCTATATGGTAATCAGACTCCGACTTGGCAACAAGAAGCGGTCACGGGCTATTTAGAGTCTGGAGTCACACTACCTGATAGTAGTAATTTTAATAAATATGGGCGTGCCTATCCGGACCTAAGTGCCATTGGGCATAGTTGTCCAACCTACATTAATGGATTTTTAGAAGGAGTTGATGGCACTAGTTGTAGTACACCAGTGGTGGCTGGATTAGTAGCTATTATTAATCAGCAAATGTGGGAGAGACATCAAACTAGACTTGGCTTTGCGAATCCAATGTTTTACTATTTACACCGTCATTGTCCAGATTGCTTTCAAGATGTGGTAGATGGGTATAATTGGTGTACTGAGCAAACTTGTTGTCACAATAAAACGGACTTTGGCTTTCAAGCCACCAAGGGCTATGATCCAGTTACGGGTCTCGGAACACTTAATATAGGACGCATCCTAAGTTTTTTACAAGATTTTTAATTTATTCGTAGGCTAAATTTATATATTATTTACATAGTATATAAAGATGGGGATATGGGTAGATTCTAGTAATATTGATACTACTGCAATACCAAATGAAGTAAAATTAACTGGAGGTGCGGATGATCTCACAGTGGTAGCGGCGTATTGGTATCCGTTTGCGGGTTGGGTAAATATTGATTACACCGTATATGGTGAGGGAAAGACCCTAAATTTAAACAATAAGACTTTAAGGATGATTAATACGCCGGATCCGCGTATAATTACCCCATTTGGATTTGAGAAAATTATTAACGGTAAAATTATAATTGATAATTCAGGTGATCCAGTAAATGAAAATAGATCATTTTTTGATACGACATGTCCAAATCCCAATTCAGATGGTACTGTTGAGACTTCCGCATGCGATGACCCATATGATCTAATACTAAATAATGTTACTATTGAATTTGAGTCAGCATTAGTATCTTCTGACATTGACAACTCGTGTGATATAGAGACTCCATGTATTATTGGAATAAATGTTGGGAAGAATTTAGAAATATTCGCAAGTAATATTATATTTAAGGATATAATTAATGCGACTGGTATTAAATTTTTAGGCAATTTTGCCATGTATGGTCAATCTAATATCAATATGGGTAATATAATCGGGAATAATACTAACGGTGACAGAGCCTCCATCGGTATTATGTGTCATATTAATGATAGTTTGTCAATTCAACCATTGACACCCAAATATGGTGACCTAACCGAATTCTATATTAATGGTTTTGGTAATATTCTTATTACAGATGAGTGTAGTATTAATACAGGGGAGATTAATAAAGGTGCCCTTATATATAATAGTACACAAGTCCAAGTGATCTATCCCAATATTAACTATTCCATTACTAGCTATTATAAACTGGTAATAAATGGTATTAGTAATTGTTATTTTGATAACTCTGTAATTAATACAGGTAATATTACATCAGGAAGTCTTATTGGAGTAGGAATGATAGAAACTCACCCCGGCTCAGTAATTAGAATAACTAATCTTTATGATTCAGCTAGCTCTGAAGAAATTAATTTAATTAATGGTATCGCTAACATTTATGTAGGTAATTCGGTTACATCTTCTATTGATAAATATGAATATGGAAAAATTAATGTAGGTAATATTGCTGGAAATTCTCAAGTGATTTGGTGCGATTCCACTACCAATAATGGAATTATTCTTATTGATTCTAAAACGAGTATTAATATTATAGCAAATGGTATCATTAATGTCGTCATTGGTCAAAATACTGATGTAATCGTAGGCAATGTACAATCTAGTCAAGTGATCAATAATTGTGGGAGTAACATATGTGAGATTGGGATTTATGTGTATAATAGTGCTATTGCTATTACTGTTAACGCTAATGGTGTCGATAATGTCGTTATAGGTGACAACGCTAATATTACTATAGGTAACCTTAGCAACGGACTAGTGATCCGTGCCGAAGGCGACAACCCCGTCGGCACCATCATTATGGAAAGCGAAAACCTATCCAACACAACCTTTAGTGGTGCTATTACTATTAACGCTAATGGTACTACTAATGTCGTCATTGGTGATAGAACTAATATTACTATAGGAGATCTTAATAGCAACTGCCAAGTTGCGGCTTTCGCTAGTAATAATCAAGGTTTCGTCCTCATTACTTTTGGTCGGCTAACCCTATCCAACCCAACCTTTAGTGGTGCTATTACTATTAACGCTAATGGTAATAGTAATGTCGTCATTGGTGATAGCAATAATATTACTATAGGAGATCTTAATAGCAACTGCCAAGTGATCTATCCCAATAATTATAATGATGGTACCGTTGCCATTAATTTTGGTAGCCAAACACAAATCTCATCTGCCGATGACTCCCAAACGGTAACCTTTGGTGGTGCTATTACTATTAATGTTAATGGTCTCGCTAATGTCTATATTGATGACAATGCTAATATTACGGTAGGTGACCTTAATGACACTAGTCAGGTGATCTATAATAATAGTGAGAATAATAGAGGTGATAGTACTAGTATTTGTGGTCAAGACA
>WLWF01002669.1_pt1 | contig 12559 bp, 9 predicted proteins | sample 6718331 | NCBI WGS metagenome assembly WLWF01 (sample SAMN12718692, study PRJNA515312) | sponge metagenome | isolation source: marine sponge | host: Mycale hentscheli | place: New Zealand: South Island, Marlborough, Capsize Point | collected 2003-05-01
AAATAAAGGAGTAAAAACTTTAACTCTTAAGTTAGTAAAAAAAACTGTTAGGGGAGAAAAAGTGGTATTATATTTTGATAATGAAATAGATGAAGAATTATTAGAAAATAGAAGAAATTGGACTATACTTTAAATTATATTTCTATATAAATATATAAATATAAATGGATATAAATAATTATCAATTAACATGCTGTAATTTGTTAAAAGACATTGAAGTAGAAAAAGGTTTATATGATTATTATAAACGTAGAATAAATAATAATACTATTTTAAGTAAGGATGATGAATTACTAATTAACTATATTATAGAAAATTTAGATAAAAACTCTAAAATAATAGAAATAGCTGCCGGTTTAGGACAAGTGTCACATTATTTGAAATATAATGGATTTAAGAATATAACCATTAATGAATGTGATAGTAAACGATATAATCTTGCTAAGATTTTAAATGATAAATTAGGTAATAACTGTTTGCTGCTTAAAAATTTTTACCAAAAAATTCCATTACAAAATTATGATTATATCTTTACTATAAACGGTGTTAGTAGTAATTTAGGTGCGTTGGAAGATTTACAACTTTTTGAAAAGCTATTAAATAGTGGTAAAAAAATTATTTTGAAGGAAGGGTATTTCGGCGTTAAAAATGATACTATGTTTACAGATAAATTAAAGGAAAAATTTAATTATGAAATAATATTTGAGACCGATAGTCCGGTTATTATATTTTTAGGTATGAGAGTTGAATATATAGATCAAAAAATTAATAATATAGGGGGAAAAATTAATAAATTAAGTGTAATACGATTAAATGAATTAGGTGAAAGAAAAAGTGGTCTTTATGACTTTTATAAAAGATATTATGTAGGAGAAAGACCGTATTGGTTTCATGAATATGAAAAAGAGATTATTAAATATATAGTTCAAAATCATAATAATAACACAAAAATATTAGAATGTTGTGCGGGTGCTGCTCATATATTAATCGCATTATCAGGTCAATTTGACTTTTCTAATTTAAATGGGAATGACTTAGGGACGGATCGTTTTTCATATGCCAAATATCTAATAAATGAATTATGTCCAGATGATAAAAAAATTAATATAATGAAAAAAAATTTTTTAAATGAAAATCAAACTAACTTTAATGACTATGACATTATTTTAATAACAAATATTGCGATAGAAAGTATAGGTAATTCAATAGAAGAATATAATAAATTTAAAAAATTTTTATGTGATTCATCTAAGGAATTGATATTATTAGCAAGATGTTATGGTAGATCTGGGTTTGTTGTAAAAAAATTATTTAATGATAATGATTTAATTGTAAACTATATATATAAAGATCCAAAAGATATTTTTGATAGTAATTTTAATTCTAATAATACCATGTCAGTAACTTCAATTAAACTAAAATCCACTACTATACCGAAAATAATATAGAAACCCAAGTATCGGATATAGTTACCGGTATATTTAATATATTTAAAGGAGATTTATCTACTAACTTTTTGGTTTCTAAATTACTTTCCTTATAGTAATGCCTAATAATATAATGAAATAGGTGCCATTCTACAAGGGTATCACAACATTTTAGGAAATAAGACAGATAATCCGGTTATTATATTTTCTAGTGGAAGAATTAAAAATTAAGAGTAAAAATAAAATTAATTAGCTGTAAGAAATTTAAATAATTATTAAGATATAATGACGATAGTAACATCATATAGAGTGTTCTTCAAGATTTGACTTTGAATATCAGGAGTAGTATTATTTAACAAATGGTTTTAATAGATCATAAAAATCATTAGCACATTTTTTATTATTTTTAAATTCATCTATTAATTTCCTGACATTATTATTAATATTATCCATGACCTTTGGTTTTTTTAATAAATAATCTACTTTTTCTTGAAGATCACTGTAATCCAATTTACAAGATATACAGGTTACCCCATCTTTATAAATATTTGGGTAACATTGAATATTATTACTCATAGGTTTAATTAAAATACATCCTAATAATGTTACTTCAAAATCTTTATGAGAAAATTCACCCCATCCATATGGAGATACAAATATTTTACTATTTTCAATATTAGAAATATAATCTTTGTAATATAATTTACCAGTACTTGCAAAACCATTATATTTTAAATTATTTATACTGTCAATTGTATCATATCTATGTCTAGTAAGTAAACTACCTACTTTTTCAGTAAATTCATCTCTTTTTATTTTTAAATGTGGATCTCTATTGTGGTATTTTAAAGTTCCAGAAAAATATACATCAATTTTTCTATCTTTAATAGGTATTATTTTTTTATTGAGTAATTCTCTATATCTAAACCAATGAGGGACAATACATTTAATTTTATTAATTAAATCACCATATTCAATTTTTCTGTAATTTATAGGGTCTACTATTTTATATAAGTTATTTAAAAGTGCTAAATGTCTTCTTCCTCGTAATCTAAAATCATTATTTAAAGTTAGTGGATTCAAAATATGTGGTTTAAACACATATATTACATTATCTGATTTTAATACATTAATATTCACTACACAACTATCATTTTGTTCAATTATTATAAATTTTTTATCTGAAAATTTAGTTTTATTATATATTTTACTATATTTATCTAGTGTTGCGATAATTATATCACTATTTTCTGGTGTTTTGGCATTTACTACATTATATTTTTCCATAAATGGTAGTAAATAATTAAACCAAGTAATATAATGTGTTTTGTAGGATTTTATATTTTCATTTTCTAAATGAATATATAATTTCATTTGTTAAGTTAACATATATTTTATTAAACTATATAGAATTTACAATAAATTCAGATAATTCATCTATATTTAAAACCACTATATATATAAGTTATTTAATATCCAATTATTTCAAATATATCTTGAAATTTATTAGAATTACATTTTATAGTTTTGTGTCTATTTAATATATTAAATGATGAACTTTAATAAATAATTTGGAATTTTCAATACTATTATGAACATGAATTTCGTGAGCCATATTAACTATATAATTAACTTCCCCAATTTCCTTTACGAATTCCTCTGATAAAAGTAATATTAAATCAATAATGCTTTATTTCTAAGCTCATTTTAATAAAAGTAAATATTAGTCAAGTCCCTTCTTTAATCTTATAAATTATCTAAAAAGATATATCTAATCTCTAGTAATAATAATATTACTTATATACTATATTAACTATATACTATTATTAATTAACTGTTTTATCCCCTCATTAAAATTCACACCTACGCAATATCCTAACATTTCTTTAGCTTTACTAATATTAGCATTACTATGTGGTATATCACCCTTCCTCTCCTCACCTAATATTGCTTTAATATTAGCCCCTAATCCTCTATTGATTGCCTCCACTAATTGTAACAAATTTGTCCTACCCCCAGCTCCAATATTAAACACTTCACCAAAACATTTATTATTATCAGTGGTCATGGCTAACCAATTTGCCTGAACAACATTATCAACATAGGTGAAATCTCTTGAAAAACTACCATCTCCATTAATAACCGGAGAGTTGCCTTTCCTCATCAGATTAATAAATTTGGGAATCACCGCAGCATAAGCACCATTTGGATCTTGACGGGGACCAAAAACATTAAAGTAGCGTAATCCAATACACTCCATTCCGTAACACCTATAAAATATTTTAGCGTATAATTCTCCTACCTTTTTATTAAGAGCATATGGAGATAATACCTCCCCTATTTTTTCTTCTCGCTTAGGTAAATTAGGTTCATCTCCATAAACACTACTACTACTAGCATACACAAATCGTTTAATTCCTGCTTCTTTCGCTGCTAAAATCATATTAAAACTACCATTAATATTATTATTGTGTGATAACATGGGATCATTAATAGAGCGAGGAACACTACCTACCGCAGCTTGATGACATACAATATTCATATCCTTAACTGCTGATAGACAGGTACTATAATTAGTAATATCTCCCCAAATAAACTCTATATTTTTGTATTTATCTAAGAGTTTCTCAATATTCTCACGTTTTCCACTACTCAAATTATCTAGAATACGTACTTTACCAACATTTTTTTGTTTTACTAAAAATTCACTTAGATGGGATCCAATAAATCCTGCACCCCCAGTAACAAGAATATTAGGATATTCCATAATAATATTATTAATATTATTAATATTATAATAGTTATATTAATTGTTTATTATTCTTAATAAAAATTAATAGATATTTATGGTATTATTATTATTATTATTACTTGTCTGAATATCCACTATATTATCAATCTTTTCTAATAATATTTTCTCTAGTTTATTATTTGGGTCCCCATTTCGTATTTCTATGTTTTCATTAATTACTGCATCTAGTACTTTATTTGCGGTCCCCTCATTTTTCATATCCTCTAATAATGCAGAAGTGTCCTTTGGGAAACAAGCTCCCCCAAAACCGAATTTTCCATCGGGTCCAGGTACCTCCGTATGCATGGGATTAATCCATCCATTTTTAAGCATTAAGCGTTTAGTTTCCGGATAGTCAATCTGTTTAGCTTGGCAGTATTGGTATAGTTCATTAAAAAAGGCTATTTTCACACTATAAAAAGTATTACAAAATGATTTCATACTTTCCGAAACACCACTTGAGGTTTTAGAAATTTCTGCCTTTGGGTAATTTTGGTGGTAAAAATCATAAAGCCGTTGTAAATCTAGATCACCACAAAAGCTCGTCTTTCCTAACACAATGTGTTCTTGGTGATGAAAATCTTCATTAGCGGTTCTTGCCGTTAAAAATTCTGGATTATGTATGATTTTCAAAGTAGGAAATTGTCTATTAAGTGATTCAGAGTAACCAGTAGTGACGGTACTTTTAATCACAATAACCCCGCTATAGTCTTCTTTACTAAGTTTTCCTGTAATTTCTTCCAGAGCACTAGTATCATATTTTTTAAAGGTCTCATCATACAGAGTCGGAAGACATAAAAAGACGATATCGGTAGTTAATAAGCTATTAAAATTTCCTAATTCCTTATATTTATCATATAGGCAGTAATTAATGGATAATTTGTCAAAACTATATTTTAAAGCACCCCCAACAAATCCAACTCCACAAATACCAATTTGAGACATATTAACTTAATGTGATAAAAAATAATGTGTATAGTTTTAATCAGTTAATAATAAACGATCCAAACCATCAGTAAAACTAATGGTAATATCCCAGCCCAAAGCTTTTAATTTACCGTTATCAATATAATATCTCTGATCATTAAAAGGGCGATCGGCTACATATTCTAACCAGGTCTGGTAATCTTCAGTATTTTTAATCCGTTTAATCAGTAATTTAGCAACCTCCATCACACTGTACTCCATTCCCTCATCACAACCAATATTATAGATTTCTCCAACATCACCTCTTAAGAGAATGGTTTCAAACGCAGTTGCGGTATCATAAGAGTGTAAAAATGCCCTGACACAACTTCCATCACCATGTATGGTCAGACGTTTATTTTCTTTTAATAATTTAATAAATCTGGGTATTAATTTTTCCGGATATTGATTGGGACCAAAAACATTATTACCCCTAGTAATAATGATCGGCATATGATAACTATGCCCATAACTTTGGGCAATTAATTCAGCACCAGCCTTGGTCGCTGCATAGGGATTAGTCGGACATAAGACACTTTTCTCAGATTTAATAGAGTTATCATCATTAATAATAGATTCCCCATAGACCTCGTCAGTAGAGACATGAATAAATTTATCTAGTTTTCCATATTTTTTACAACATTCTAATAGGTTATGGGTTCCCTTGACATTATCTTCCGTAAATTGTCTAGAGTTATCAAAACTATTTTGTACATGTGATTGGGCGGCAAAATGGATAACACAATTTATCTGATAATTATTTAAGATGTAATTAACAATATCCTCACTATTAATATTTCCCTTGATAAATTGATAATTACTAGATGTGCGGTGTCTTTCTAGAATATTATCTTCCCGGGCACAATAATAGAGGCAATCTAGGTTAAAGATTTTTAAATCTGGATATTTATCCATCATATAGTTAATAAAATTACTTGCAATGAAGCCACATCCTCCAGTGACTAGTAGGTTTTTTCCATTTAACATATAATCTAACTCATCTACCCAATTATCATCTAGTTTTTTATTTGTTTCAGTAGGACTAGTTATTACTTTGGGATATCTAGTTAAGCACCAGGTCACCGCTTCTCTAATATTTGGGAGATCTGGGAAGAGTTCAACTAGTTTATCAGTAGCTAGACAATTATTACTACGCTTACTATCTAATATTTTATCCTGTTCATCAAGGCTAAAATTGTTCCAAGTGAAATTAGGATCAACTAGATCTCGGTAGAGATTTAAAATTTCATTATGACTTATAAGTCCCGGATTGGTAAAATTTAGGGTACCAGTATAGTTCATCCTCATTAATTCTATTATTTTAGGTAATAAAATCGGTAACACTGTCATAGAATTTGGCTGACTACATATTTTATCATAGCTAGTAATTTTTTTAATGAAATTTCTAGGATGATCGGTATCAGTAATTGGCATTCTAATTCTAAGATTTAGAGTATTCTTGGCTATTAACGTCATTAATCTATCAGTATAACCCTTAACAATACTATAACTACTTCCAAAAAAATTGGGCACTTCCGATTCGGTAAACCCTCCTTGCTCGTCTCCAAATGGATGGGACTCGTCAAAATTAAAGATACATCCAGTTCCTAGATAGGTATAGTGAATCTGATGTTTTTCAGCAATTAATGCCAGACTAAGAGGGGAAAATAGATTGTCTCTAATATTATCTACTAGTTTCCCCTCTTGTTCTAAATAATCAATGGTAGTATAGGGTTTATTACCAATCTTACCATGTGTTCTGCCAATAAAACTAATAATATGAGTGGGTTGTAATGAAGTAATTTCAGTTTCCAACTTATCTAGTTGATCTACCCTAGATACTCCCTCATAATAAATGATCTGTTTCTCATCCAGAATAGCTTTAAATTGACTTCCAATCCAACCCTGACTTCCGTAAATTAATAACTTCATTATTTTTAAACTATCATAATTGTCTTTTATATAGATTAATTATGTTTTATAAGATTATCTTACAAGTTAAATATAATAAGACTGATGATTAGCCATAAATACAAACTGATCTTTATTCATTTAGAAAAAGCTGGAGGTACTAGTTTAGAAGACGTGTTTACCTATCCGATTAATTGGTGGAATATGAAAAATAAATATTTACTAGACAACTCATTTGATGAAGGACGTTTAAAACATGTTTCCTACCCATATGCTGAGATTATCTATAAGAATCATATTATAAAATATCATAAAATCACTATTGTACGCCATCCATATTCCTTATTTATTTCTAGATTAAATTGGAATGGGGTTAGGGGTAAAATTACTAGAGATGACATAGATAAGGTTATCAAAACTAACAAACAGAGATGGAAAATAGACTATTTACATGAGTTTCTAGGTGATCCGGACAATTATGATTTCATTATTAGGTTTGAAACCTATGCGGATGACTATAAAGAGATGTTGAAAAAGCTAAATTTACCAGAAAGCTTAAAATTAAAACATATTTACCGTCAAAATCATAAAACATGTTATAAAAATATAACCCTTACTGATGAGGCTAAATCTAGAATTAAGGAATATTGTCTTGAGTATTGCCGACTATATAATTATGAATTATAACTATGGTTATGAAACATCACTAATATTTCCAGTGATGTTTAATAATGAATTACTAATTACTAATAATTTTTAATAAAAAATACAATTTTAAGCTGATTGGGTAAATCTGCTTAATTGGAGTAGGCAAGACCACCCATACCACTCATGATTCTAAGAACGTTGTAGTTAGTAGCGTAGACGTAGACCTGAGCACTTCTGCCGTGGGCAACAGTATTTGGGGTGAGGTTAAGGTGAAGAGTACAGTTGTCGATACGACTCATATTACAGGTGCCACTTGGCTGGTGTTCCTCTGGCTTGAGACCGAAGGAGTAGACATTTACACCAGTCGCTGGGACGTTGGTGTGGTGCTGGTATGGCTGGACCAAGTTGAAGTAGCGACCATCACGCTCAGAGAAGCGATCGTGACCATTGAGCTGGATCTTACCAGTGAGGACAGGGTTCATGCCACGGTCAAAGAGAGGGGTACCAGCGGCGTTGACAAGACCGTACCAACTGGTGACACCAAGAGGTTCGTTGTTGCATCTCCATGGGAGATCGCAGGTAGTTGGGCAACGTCCGCCCAAGACATTCTGGACCATGCCTGGGTTGAAGCGGTTGTTATTGGCACTGTTGACCTGAGAGACACGCTTGCCGACAGAGTCCCAAGTACCACAGTTAGGGTTGCGTCCCTTAATGTAGCCTGGTCCAGCGAAGGAGCCACCGTACTGCTTCTGAGCATGCTTGTATTTTTCGTAAAGACCCTGATCCTTGAGGCACTTCTCGCTTGGGTGGCGATCGCACTTGTCAATGCAGCAGGCTTCATCAAGATCAATGTATTCCTTGTGGCAACCCTTGGCACCACAGTCGTTCTCTTCATCGTCAGAGATACCGGCACAGGCACCATCCTTGGCGTATGGGAAGCTGCCACCACCACCACAGTGAGTCTTGCAGTCGGAATCACCACCACCACCTGGGTTAGAGCAGGTCTTGGCGGGACCGAAGGTGTTGTTGTTGTGGCGAGCGTATTTACCACATTTGCCTGGTTTGCCACCGACGTCACCGAGCCACTCGTTAGTAGCGGCATCCCAGTAACTGTCTAAGTTGACAGCCTGGTTGGCTAAGCCAAGATCGAAGTCCTTAGGATCAACCATGCCTCCGCCGAATGGATCGTCAGGAGTGCCAGAGAAGTATGATACATCAATAGCATCAGTGAAGTTAAAGTGCTGTGGACCACCATATGGGTAAGTGGAGATAAGGTCAACGTTGGAGTTTGGCTGAACAACCCAGATAAGCTCCTTAACTGGGTGGTTAAAGTTAAGCTTAATCTTGTTGCTAGTGGAGTTGACAGATTCGGCGCCAGTGAACTGGAGCTGCTCAATAAGGTATTCGTGGGATACCTGAGCAAATCTGCGTCTTTCATCAGTGTCAAGGTAGATGTAGTCAACGTAGAGACTGGCAGATCTGAGGCATGGAGCCTGGTTGGCGTAGCTGGAATCAGATGAGCACCAGTAGCACTGACGGGCGTCGTTGAACTGAAGGTTAATCTTGACTTCGTGGTACTGTAAGGCAATAAGTGGTAAACTTAAGCCAGGGTTTCTGCAGAACCAAAATTGGAGTGGGACGTAAAGGGTGAATTCAGGGATGCATCCGGAGGTATTGCAGTTATCAATGCCCTGTGGTGGCTGGGCTGGGTGAATACTGCTACCAGAGATGATCTGGGTTAATCTTGGGACATTACCAACCATGTTAGCGTAACCAACCTGGAGACCAGGCTCCTGGGTTAATTCGTTCCAGATGTGTAACCACTGACCATATTGGCGATCAACACGCTGTCCACCAATCTCAACTTCAACGTAGTTGACAAGGACATGTCCAATCCAGTTAAGCCATCTAAACTGGTCACATGAACCGTTCAATTCAATTCTTGGAAGTGTTACTTGTAAATAGACTCTGTGAATTAAATCACCATTACGAGAGATAGTACAGGTAACTTTTTTACCAAAATCAGCAGAACCGTTGAAAGTCTGTTCAATAGATTCCATAGAGAAGTTAGTGTGTCTCCGGTAAACTACCTTAAAAAAAGTAATTTGTGGATTACCAGTAAGGTAAATATCTTGAGCACCGTAAGCTACTAGTTGCATTAATCCGCCTCCCATCTTTGTATATCATAAGTCAAGAAAAAAAATTTACTAAAACGCAAATAAAAACTTTATTTATTAATAATGTTTTTATTTTGACCCTGTAGATAAAATATTACCATAATATTTTTATTTTTAATGGTAAATTTTTAATTAAGGTAAAAATTAATTTATCTAAATATTAACAAATCTTGTTAATTATAAAAATATATTACCATTCCTTTTATATATTTTACTATTTTTAAAAGAGATAATTAGATTTTTAAATATGCTGATAGGTTTAAAAGTAGTTTTAACTTAAAATTATCTAGGGACCATATTTAAAACTCTAATTAATTATACCATTCGTTCAAATCCGAAATATTAATAGGCTTCTCTATTTAAGGTAATTTTTTTAATCATAAGTTAAAAAGAGGTGAATGTCGTTATTTAAGGAAAAACGTTCAAAATCCGACATTAATTATTCAAAAAGCTTTACTATCGATGAAAAACATATGGAACAAATACAAAAATTTCAACAAGATAAGGATGACGCTAATCAATATAAAAAAGACTTAGTTGAATTAGAAAAACAATTAGCACATTTATCTGAGAAATCTAGAAGTTCCATGAATGATGAAGAACTTGATCATTATTTTAAATTAAAGGATGATATAGAGCAACTACAAGTTAAAATACAGGAAATTGAATCAAATAATCAAGAAAATAATTACTATCTGGATACTGGACATTTAATGTTTCATTATTATGATAAATTTAAAAACCAGGGTACTAGTAATAATAATAGTTATTATGTCCAACAGGATAATAAAAAAAGTGTCCTAGATTTTTTCCATAAACAAAGTAAGATTCCTCCCAAGCAAAAAACGGCTCCTAAACAGAATAATAAGAATTATAGTAAATCTGAGATAATTAATTCCTATCTGATGAAAGTGGATGATAATTTTATTTATCCTTTTGATATTGACAATTCCTTAGAATTTTGCCAAAAATGTAATAATGAAAAGACAATTATTGCTTCAGAAGGCATTGTCGTTTGTACTAAGTGTGGCGTTCAAAATAATATAATTATTGATAGTGATAAACCATCCTATAAGGATCCACCAAGAGAAATTAGCTATTTTGCCTATAAGCGTATTAACCACTTTAATGAATGGCTTGCTCAATTTCAAGCTAAGGAATCTACTGAAATTCCACAAGAAGTTTTTGATAAAATACTAATTGAAATTAAAAAGGAAAGGATTGTAAATATGGCTAGTTTAACACCCGTTAAACTAAGGGAAATACTTAAAAAATTAAAATTAAATAAATATTATGAGCATGTCCCACATATTATAAATAGACTTAATGGTCTTCCAGCTCCAGTCATGACCCGTGATACAGAAGAAAAATTAAGAATGATGTTTAAGGAAATACAAACCCCCTTTTTAAAACATTGTCCTAAAGATAGGAAAAACTTCCTATCATATAGCTATGTTCTTCATAAATTTGTCCAACTTTTAGAAATGGACGAATTTTTGATATGCTTTCCTTTATTAAAAAGTCGTGAAAAATTGCACCAACAAGATCAAATATGGAAAAAAATCTGCGAGGAATTACATTGGGAATTTATTAAATCATTATAAACTCCTTATTATTTCAGATCATTTGATATATTTATAATTTTAAAGGGTTTAAAATTTTAAATACTTATTTAGAATCCACCGGGTCTTACACCACCAATTGATGGGAAGCCAACGAGGTTAGCACCAACACCAAAACCAGCACCCTGTCTCGTGGCACTACCAATAGAAGGAGCATACATATCTAAGATAGCGAAGGTAGCCGCAGCAGTGATCGCAAGCATAAGAATTTCCTCAATCTTAAGCTGTTTACCTGGGATGTAAAAGGCAGCTACGGCAACACAGGCACCCTCAATAAGATATTTTACGGCTCTTTTAACCACTTCTTGTAAATCAAACTGAGCTTTTAATTCTGATATTTCTCTTTCTAGACCCCTGAATGACATTTTAGTTATAAATAGGGCTGAGAAAAAAAATAGCCAAATTATCACAATTCTTATCAAATTATAAATCAGGAGATAATAAACTACTTAAATGTAATAGTGACTTTAATAGATAAAATGAGTGCCAAAAAACCGGAAGAAATAGAAGAGGATTTTTTAGAAGTAGATACACCCATTCCAGGACAAAATTTTGCCTGTTTATCATTTGTCTCTCCTGAAAAGGAATTGGCTAATAAGGAGGTCTTTTTATTACATCAATTCCTAAAAAGTAAGTCTAAGGACTATGATACTACAGAGGAACAACTTGTTGAGGAATATGGTGACTATTTATATAATAACCGGACCAAACTTGAAAAGGAATTTTACGAACGTAATGATTTTCAAACGACCGTTAGGGGTGTTAAAGTCCGCGGTGTCTATGATACATATCGTGAAGCACAGGTTAGAGCTAAATTACTACAAAGAAAGGATAAGAATTTTCATGTCTTTGTCGGACAAGTTGGTTATTGGCTTCCCTGGGATCCAAATGCTGATGAAGTAGAAAATCAAGAATACTCAGAGAGTCAACTTAATAAATTAGTCAAGAAGTACCAAGAAAATACCAAAAAACGTGATACCTTTTTTGAACAACAAAAGGAGGATTCACTTAAAAAGA
>WLWF01002670.1_pt1 | contig 12555 bp, 26 predicted proteins | sample 6718331 | NCBI WGS metagenome assembly WLWF01 (sample SAMN12718692, study PRJNA515312) | sponge metagenome | isolation source: marine sponge | host: Mycale hentscheli | place: New Zealand: South Island, Marlborough, Capsize Point | collected 2003-05-01
GCAAGAAGATCTTGCGTTACCATTCTTAAAAATTTTGGGCCAACTATCTCCAGAGGTAAACAAAAGAGATGGTAAATATGTCGAGGGTGCAGAACCTGGCAAAATAATAAATACTGTAACTAATGAACTGTATGACACCATACAAGTTGTACCAGCTCATTACAAAAGACAGTACATTGAATGGCAAGACAGAGGTACCAGTACAGGTGCACCTGTTGCAATGCACGATGCAGATAGTGACATTGTAAGTCAGACGACTAGAGGTAAAGATTATAAAGACAGATTACCAAATGGTAACTATCTTGATAATACTGCTAGTCACTTTGTATTGACTCTTGGTGACAACCCACAAACAGCTTTGATTTCTATGAAATCTACTCAACTTAAAGTTAGTAGAAAATGGAATTCAATGATGATGGGTATTAAGATGCAAGGTAAAAACGGTTTATTTACACCGCCTACTTATAGCCACATTTATCAACTATCAACTGTTCAGATGTCTAATGACAAAGGAACATGGTTTGGTTGGGATGTATCTAAGGTTGGTCCTGTAACAGATAAAGCTGTGTATGACATGGCAAAATCTTTTGCAGAATCTGTAGGCAAAGGAGAAGTGCAAGCTAAACCCGAAGCACAAGAGCAAACTAAAAAGTCTTTAAATTTATAGTATCCTAGGTAGTGGGCGTCTAAGCGAGAGTGGATACGCCCACTTTTAATTTATGAATGATAAAGCAACAAAAGCTCCTATAACGTATGAGGATTGGATAGATCTGGGAAGGGTGATCATACCCTGCGATACAAAGCAGAGTGTGGTCGAAAAATGGTCCGACCCGGATTTTAAGATTACGAAAGAAGAATGGAAAATAGAACACTTAACAAAACAAATAGGACTTAGACTCGATCAATACATAGACTTTGATATTGATAACGATGTTGTTAAAAGATTTACAAGTGACCACATAAAATCTTGTGGCGCAATATTTGGTAGAAAAAATAATCCATCAAGTCATTATCTTTGGTCTGGTACATCAGACTATAAAAAATTTGCACTACCAAAAGAATTAGAAAATTATTATAAAAATTATCCACATGGTGCAACACTTTGTGAGATAAGACATGGCGCAAACAAATATACATTAGTTCCAGAAACAAAATATCATACTACAAATGAAATTGTAAAATGGGTTAAGTATGATGGTATCGATGAATATCCAGGTAATATAAAAGTTGATCTAGGTAAAATAGCTTTATCAGCAGCATTGTGTATCACTTATGCAGGATCTGGACAGAGAGATGATTACTGCACAGCGATGGCAGGTGTATTGTTAAAACATACAGAATGGAGTGTGGATGATATAGATGATTTTGTTTACAAGATTGCAATAGCAGCAAAAGACGAGGAAAAAGAAAAAAGAAAGAAAAAAGGAACTACACATAAAAAAGCAAATAGAAAATTTGGTATGCCAAAACTTGCAGAAATTATTGGGTGCTCTACAAAAACAATTGCAACATTGTTTAGTTGGATAGGTGTACAAGAAGCAACAAGTGAAGAGGCAAAACAATCAATTGGTCAAATTATAGAATATGGTAGTGACAGATATTTTGTAAAAATAAATGCAGTTGTACAAGGTGAAGCTGTAGAAAAAACAATTACAGTAGATGGTCCTACACTTAGAAACAAAAAATTATTCTATGATGCTGTAATTAGTAAAGCATCTGTATGGATACCAGAAATGAAAGCTGCGGACTTTGAAGAAATTATGCGTAGAAAATATGAAGCAAGAGAAAAATCAGATCAATATGTTGAAGAAGCAGAAGAAGATTTAAGATTTGTAAAATATTTTAAAAATTATATTTCAGAACAAAAAGCATATACAAATAAAAAAGAATTAGCACACTTTGGTTTACCTTATTATAATCAAAACAATAACATTTTAGAATTTAATTTAGATAAGTTTGAAGATTATTTACATAGACAAAAAATAAATTTATCTAGAGTAGATTTAGTTATTAAATGTCAAAATATTTTAAAAGCAAAAAAGAATCACGGTAAGTTTGATAACAAATCTTGTGTGTCATGGCGTATTTATAATCAAAAACTTGAAGTAGAAGATTTAATCATAGAAGGTAATTACGAAGAGATAACAGATGATAGAGCCTAAATTTATATCAGGACCACCAGGTACAGGTAAGACTTCTACTTTTATAACTCAAAAATATATAGAGTTATTGAAACAATATACATATGACAGAATAATAATATTATCTCATACTAACGTTGCAGCTGATGAAATAAGAGATGAGATATTAAAATTACCAGAAGTAAAAGAAAAGGGATTAACTAAGAAAACTTTTAAATACAGAATATGTACAATACACAGGTATTGTAAAAGTAAACTGGTAGGTCGAAAAGAAAAGTTTGGTTATCAAGATCATAAAAATATGTGCATGATAGAATCTTTATTTAAACTACAACAAATCAAAGAATCTGATTTTGATAATGATAAACATAAGTTTTATAAATATTTACAAGATGCGTTTGGTGCAGGTAAAACTTTAAAAGAGTATTGGAAAGAGTGTGATAAAAGTTCTTACAAACCTTATAGTCTAAACTCAATAGAAGAGATGTTGGTTCACTATAAAAAATATAAACACGACAACCATGTTTGTGATTATGATGACATGATAAGAGACTTTATAGATAAGGCTGTAGAACCAGACATAGATGCTTTGATAGTTGATGAAGCGCAAGACAGTAACGTACCACAAAGAAAAGCATTAGAAAAAATGTCAACTAAAGCAAAAGAATATTATTTAGTTGGTGATGCAGATCAGACTATATTTGAATTTGCAGGAGCAGATGCAGATTATTATCACAAGCTATCAAGAAATGCAGAACAATTAGAACAAGGTCATAGATGCGGAAAGACTATTAATGCTTTGTGTAAAAGAATTATAAAACCAATATGGGAACACTATGGTTATGAACGTACCTGGAGATCTACGGAGCATGTAGGCAATCATTATCGTTTACCTAATCTAGAAAACATGTGTAGTGCTATGGAAATCTTACTAGATAAAATAAGAAATACTAATGAAACTTTCTTATTTACTTATAGACAAACGCCTTCTGATTCATGGGTTAAAAAATTTTTAAAAGACAATGGTATAGAGTTTGCACATGTAGGAAACACGGCCCACGTACCAAAAAAAGAATTAAGATGTCATAAACTATGGCCAAATTTTTGTAAGGGTACACCTATGCCACTTAAACAAATAAAAGATTTTTGGCAGTATATAGGTAGTAAAGTTATTGTACGGGGTAAGGGTGAAGAAACTTTTGAAGATTGGGTAGACAGAGAATACACAATAGATCACTTAATAAGTAAAAAATTTTTAAAAGAAAAAGCGTCGCAAGAAAGAGATTTTTGTTTAATAAGAATACAAAGAGGTAAGAAAGAAGATTACGAAAAAAGATTATTATACATTAAAAAAATATTACAAAAAGGTTTTGATTTAGAGGGAGATGTAAGAGTTCAGTATGCAAACATACATACAGTAAAAGGTTTAACATTTGACAATGTCATAGTCGATGAATCTAGATTTAGAAAAGAAGATTATTTTACACAATTAAGATTAAAGTATGTTGCTTATAGTCGTGGTAAATACGATTGTTGGACCATATCAACTCAAGATAAATATAGAAGGAGGTTAGGAGAACGATGACAGACAGTAGTATATTTAAAGGAACAGGATACACATCATTAGAAAAACAGCACGGTGGAAATCACTATAAAAAATTTAAGATTCAACCTGCAGAGTTTATAAATGAGAATAAATTGCTTTTTGCAGAAGGAAATGCTATTAAATATATATGCAGACACTCTTCAAAGGGGAAAGAAGAAGACATCAAGAAAGCAATACACTATTTAGAAATGATATTAGAGAGAGATTATAATGTGTAAACATCCAATTGATCTAGACTTAAAAGATGTAGATACAGTTGCCGTTGATATAGAAACATACGATCCTAATCTTAAAACAAAAGGTTTAGGTGCTATACGTAATGATGGTTTTATATGTGGTATTGCAGTTGCAACAGGAAAAGAGACAGCATATTTTCCTCTACGTCATTCAGATATATTTATAGATTATAAAAGAGATGAAAAGATATGGGACGCTCTTAACGAAAAGATATTTCAAAACGAAAACATTACAAAAGTATTTCACAATGCAATGTACGATGTATGTTGGATCAGAGCTGTAACAGGTATGAAGATGAAAGGTAGAATTGTTGACACGATGATAGCTGCATCTGTTATTGATGAGAATAGATTTAAATATTCACTAGACTCACTATCAAAAGATTATCTTAATGAAGAGAAATACAAATACGATCTACAACAGAAAACATTAGAATGGTCTGGTGGCACGGTAAAAGATCCAATGACTAACATGCATAAACTTCCTGCATCGATTGTAAAAGAATATGCAAAGCAAGACGTAAACTTAACTTATAAATTATGGAATCTTTTTAATAAAAAAATTGACGAAGTATTATACATCAAAGAAGATGGAGAACAAAAAACTTGTAGACAAATATTTGAATTAGAAACAAAATTATTTTTATGTTTGGTTGACATGAAATTCAAAGGCGTTAGAATAGATGTCGCAAAAGCGATCGAGTTTGGAAGACATCTCAAAAAAAGAAGAGAACAGATATTAAAAGCAATTGAATCTTTGACAACAGTCAGAGTTGACATCTGGGCTGCAGCATCAATCAAAAAATTATTAGATCATTTACACATAAAAGATTACAAGGTCACTCCTAAATCTAAGATGCCACAACTACCAAAAGATTATCTTAAAACACATAGTAACAAATGTTTACGAATGATTGCAAAAGCAAGAGAGTATGACAAGGCAGCGAATACTTTTATAGATGGGTTATTAGAATATGTTCATGAGGGTAGGATACATGCGGATATAAATCAGATAAGATCGGACTCTGGTGGTACGGTTACGGGTAGATTTAGTATGTCAAATCCCAATCTACAACAGATACCGGCAAAAGGTTTTATAGGTCAAAAGATGAGAGAGTTGTTTATACCAGAAGAGGGTTGTAAATGGGGTAGTTTTGACTACTCACAACAGGAGCCACGTATTGTGGTGCATTACGCTATAAAATTGGGACTACCAGGCACAGAGAACCTTCAAGAAGAATTTGACAAGGATGATGCAGATTTTCATCAAATCGTTGCTGACATGGCTAATATTTCCAGGAAACAGGCAAAAACAATTAACCTAGGTCTTTTCTATGGCATGGGTAAGATAAAATTACAGAAAGAATTAGGGTTAGACCAGCGACAGGCAAGAGAATTATTTAATGAATATCATGGAAGGGTTCCTTTTGTACGTCAGCTATCACAAGAGCTAATACAGTTTGCTAAAGATAATAGATTACTATTTACACTGTACGATAGATTCTGCAGGTTTGATAAATGGGAGACAACTAATAAAGAATGGAACCCTGAAATAAATAGATTTAATGAAGTGCCATTGTATACGAAAGAACAAGCAATGGAAGCATTTAAAGCAGAGATGCTAGATAAATATAAAGAGAACAAGATAGATTCAAACTACATGGATTATTTTGATAGGTACTATACACCTGCTTTTACCTACAAAGCTCTTAATAGATTGATACAGGGATCAGCTGCAGATATGACAAAGAAGTCTATGGTCGATCTATATGAAAAAGGTATAATACCTCACATACAAATACACGATGAACTTTGTTTTTCGATCACGGACCACGAACCAAAATTAATTAAAGAGACAATGGAACAAACTATACCTCTTGAGGTTAAAAATAAAGTCGACTATGAATCTGGACCAAATTGGGGTACAATTAAATGAGGATAAATTATGGCTTACTTAAATGCAAACATACCAGCAACTTATGCACAAATAAAAAGAGAATATTTATATGATTGTAAAAAACATCATGGAGAAGTTGAAGACTGTATTATCTTTGGTATTAGCGCTCTTACAGGAAGGGCTGTATTATTTCATGCTATTATGGAAAACGGTGCAATATTTTATCGCTTACCAATTAGCGCGTTTATTCAAAAGGGATTTGAACCATCCGGAGTGCCCACAAGACGACTTGATGAACTTCAGCTCTGGAATTGTTTTTCTTATTATCCTTCTGTCCATCGTTGGGATATTTTAGACGGACAAGCCGGTAAGTATATCGGAAAAGATAAAAAATGGCATCCAGGTAAGTATTTATTTACCGTTGACTTTGCACATCCAGACAGTAATATACTTGACACTGATCATTCAGAGATCCCGCACGAACATAAGTGCGCTCACATTATTGCCTTAGATGATGGCAATTTTGCAGCACAACCTAATAACAGATGTATATGGGACCTACCTTCTTTCACGGTGAAAGATAGTACTCCTGACTGGAAAGTGCAGACTTCTGAATGGAATGTTGAAGATAGTAGGGCTTGGCGTACCGAAGACACAGACAAGTTCTTCTATGAAATAGAGGAGAAAAAAAATGATTAATAAAATAAAAAGTAAAGCTATGCATTACTGGTCAGACCACAAGATCGAATGTCTTGTAGTTGCTATTCTTGTTGTAGCTTACATCGTTAAATAATGAATTTAGTCGATATATTAAAAAAAAACATAGTAATGGTTCCGGTTGTAGCTTCGGTTATAGTCGGAACATTTACTGGTGTTAGATATATTGTTAACCTTACAGATACTATTAATCAAAACGAGTTAAGACTTACTAATCTTGAAAGAGACGTAGGTCAATTATCAAAAAATATTACAGATATTAACACAAGATTATCTTCTGCAGAAGCTACATGGCAAATGGCAGAAAATTTATACAGAACTTTAGCTGATCAAGTTAGAGAACACACTTACGATATAAAAGATTTAAACAGAGAAATTAACTATTAAGGATTTATGCAACATGGAGAATGCCAGGATGAATTATTATTTTACAGGTCTTCTTATATTGATGATGACAATTTTAACTTTCTGTACAACTCCAGCCTATCCTAGAAATGATTATCTTAATAATGGTACTAACACTTGTAGCACTGGTGATCTTTCAGTATCTTTAGAACAAAGAAATTCAGAAAATAGTTATAGACATTTTAATCCTGAAAATAATTCTAGTAGCCCTCATGATGATAAATCCATACGTTTAACATATAGAAAATACTTAGGTTCAGCTTGCACAGATGAATTTAAAGAAATACAGCAAGAAAATATGGAATTAAAACAACAGCTAGAATTAATGAAAATGTGTGGAAAAGTTAATAGAAACCCTACTTTAAAATCCAACCCTAACTTCCAATTGCTAGTTAGTAAATGCTCTGGTATAATCATTAACGATGAAAATCAAGAACGACCTGAAGGTAGTGCATGGGATGATTTACGAAAAGATTATCAAAACCTACCTGAACACAAAGATAAAAAATTTATGGGTACAAAAGATATAATGAAAAAAGATACATTAAAAATGCCACCTAAAGATTTTTTAATGCCCTTACCTAAACCAAAAGTAGATGAGTAATAAACCAATTAACATATCCGAATCAGCTGCTGTACAGATGCCGATGAAGACCGTAGCATCTTTAATAATTCTAGTCGGAATGGGCGTACTCGGATATACGGAACTAACTTCAAGGTTAGTATCGTTAGAGACATCAAGAGAATTATTTGAAAATGATTTATTAAAAAAATCTGAACAAGTGCCTGTAGATCAGGAGCAACATTTTTTATTAGAGGATCTTTACAAGTCCGTAGAGAAGATGGAAGAAACTCAAGAAATGAATATGACTAACAAAGTCAACATAGAATTTTTAAGAGAACAGTTAAAAAAAGCATTAACTGATATTGAAGAGTTAAAAGATAAGGTAAGGCAAAATGGAAACGGTTATTAGCACAGTAGTTGCACTTTGTATGTTTGTAGCAGGAGAATTAAAGGAACACAGAATCCAACCTGCAATGTCAGATTGTTTAAAAGGAAAACGTGTTGCGGAACGTACAGCAGGTGATAATATAAATTATAAATGCGGAAAAGTGAAAGTTGAACTCGAGGAAAATATCGACGGATCAAAAGCAATTAAAAAAATTATAGAATAATGAAAAAGTGTAAACAGTGTAAAAAAGAATTTGAACCAAAGGACGAATTAGATTTGTTTTGCAGCGATGACTGCAAACAAGACGCTCTCGCAGAACTTGACAACGACAGCGATGAGTGTTTAAGTTGTCAATAATATGAAAGTATCAGCAGAAATAGTTAACGGTAAATGTCCAACGTGTGAAGAGTACACAATGTTGGTGGGACTTACATCTGAGTTATATAGATGTATGAATTGTGGTTCTGATTTAGAGCAACATGTTAATGGTAAAATAGTTTACTTACCTCACATTACAAGAACTCCTGACTCTACGCCTTTTGTAAAAGAATGGAAAGATGGCTAAAAAATTTAAATCGTTTCAAACAAGGGATAAACCTAAAAAAAGAGGTGCACGTCAACACAAGAAAAATAAAAATAAGCAGGAAAAACGTCAAAAAAAACAGACTCGTTACAAAGGCCAGGGTTGACAAGCGTCCTCTAATATCCTATATAGAAAGAATGAAAGGAAAAAATATGAAGACAGTAACAATAAATGTTAATGGTGCATCACAAAGTCAGTGGTCTACTTTTTTATTAGAACTTAATCTAATGAAAAAAGCCTGGAAAAGATATGGTGTTGATGCAGAACTAAAAGCAAAAAGTTTAACTAAAATAATAAATTTAGGTACAACTTATGGTGAAGCGAACAGAAGACTTAGACAAGATAGCGAACGAGTACAACAAAACAAAAGATAAATATTTATACGATCTTTGGTTTGAGAAAGTAAAGGAGTGGGCAAATGGACCTCATAATATTGAACGATGGAATATATCAGTTAGTTCCATTAACAAAGCAGATGATGGAACATATGTCATTAGTGGCAAACGAATTAGATCTATTTGATCTGTGTGATATTGTAAAACTAAAACTTACAACATATTACGACTACCCTATTAATGCTCATGTCATGGATGATGGCAGTGGACATTTTTATGGTTGTGTACAAAATTGAACTGAAAGCTCAAGGGCGTCCAAATCTTGCCAATGGCATTTCCCTGTACGTTAGCGATGACCGCAAGGTAGCAACCTGGAGTTTGCTCAACTGTGAGTACGTGCACGGAAAGCAGTTGGGTTGAAATGAATTAAACAGACCTATCCCTAAAGAGGGGAAATATTGTGGGATAGGTTCTTGGTGAGAAGATTTAAACCCACTATCATTTATTAACTATATAGTCAAATTGTATTTTCTGGGGTGCAATAAAACTTAATAAACATGTTATATTTATTGACATCTTCTTTACCCATTTCTTGCATTTTATTTTTAGATTCTTCATACCCATATATTAAGCAATCATATTGACTATCGAATGTAGTAGGCCACGGATAGGGTTCTAAACAAGTATTAGCTACTTGAGAACAAATAAGTAAAGTTAAAACTATTTTTGTCATTGACAATCCTATAAAATACACTATATATTAATTTTAATATGAAAGGAAACAACATGACAGACATGAGTAAATACAAAAATGTTTCTCTAACAAAAGAAACATACGCTACTTTAGATAAATTGTCCAAAGTTTTAGTACCTGATTTTCCAGGTGGAAAACTATCAATTGCTAAAACTATTCAATACATTGCAAACGAGAAAGCGAAGAAATTAAATGGCAAATTCAAAAAAAGTTAAACAAGTATACATATGTCCTACCTGTAAGGGTAATGGTTACGTAAAAGTCGCATGCATTATGGAGAAAGAAGATATGGTTCATCAATGTTGGGACTGTGATTCACAAGGAGAACTATATGAATATAATGAAGAAGGGTTTACGGTACATTAATGTTAAATGATTCCGGAATTGCTGATACTGACAAAGCTTATATTGCTGGATTGTTTGATGGAGAAGGATCTATACATTTTAAACGGGGTATAGAAAAAAAGAAAAGACACAATGGCGACGGTTATAGGTTATCTAATAGTTTAAGATTATCAATGGAGATAACCATGACTGATCGATCCGTTTTAGTGTGGGTGCACGAAGTGTTAGGAGTAGGTACTTTAACAGACAAGCCGCGGAAGGGTAAACGGGTTGACGGTACGCCGTATTTAAAACAATACAGATGGCGTTGTACATTTAGAGATGCTTTTTATGTGTGTTGTCTAATCTGGCCTTGGGCTCACACTAAATTACCTAAGATTCAACAGGTGATAGAACATTATGCAAGTCGAATTGAAAATGGTAAAATAATGAATGGTAAAGTAATAGATATTAACGAATATAGAAAAATTATGAGTTTAGAATGATAGGTTTATTTTTTGTAGGTATGGGTGCAACACTAATTATTGGATTGATCGCATGGTATATTGTAAATAAATTTGTAGTAAAAAAATGAAAATAAAATTTTATATATGGTTGATGGGTGTAGCAGGATCAATAAGTTCTTGGGCCTGGAGAGAACACGTAAAGATATTAAGATCTAGAAGACCTAGATTAAAAAAAGAAAGTTTTGATGATTTAGAATGATGAGTGATGAAGATATAAAGGAATATCATAATATAGGAAAGAAATTAGGTATGAAAAAAAGCAGTAAATACAGATATATGTCTGGACAAATGTACGAGCACCACGGAACACGGCTCTATGATTTTGGTGGAGAAAAATTACCATCGGTTACAACCATTTTAGGATTGACAAAAGACCAAAGTTTTATAAAGGACTGGCAACAAAAAGTAGGACATGAAAAAGCAGAACAAATTAAGAATCATAGTAGTAAACGGGGAACTTCCATGCATAAATTCTTGGAATGTCACGTCACAGGAGTTGGCTATGATGATCTATCACCCATTGGTGCGGAAGCTAAACCGATGGCAGAAAAAATTATTGAAGTGGGGTTATTACCCGTTGAAGAGTATTATGGTTCGGAAGTTACGTTACACTATCCGGGTCTATACGCAGGTTCAACAGATCTTGTATGCTCACACAATGGCATGGAAACTATTGTTGACTTCAAGCAATCCAATCGTCCGAAAAAGAAAGAATGGATCGAAGACTATTACCTTCAAATCGCAGCGTACGCCATGGCACACGACTACGTATACAAATCTCAAATTAGGCAGGGAGTTATCATGGTATGCACGCCTGACCTATATTATCAAGAATTCAAAGTCGAAGGACCTGAATTAAGACGTTATAAACATGAGTTTTTGAAGAGATTGGACATGTATCATGACCTAAAATTTAGTGAGAAAGAACAAGCAAAAGTAAAAATGAAAGCAGAGGATTTTAATGTTCAGGAAGATAAAACCAAATAATTTAGATAAGATAAATAGATTACAGTCGATGAAGAAACACCCTATCGGAGGAATAGGTAAAAGAGATTCACGTATAAATAAATTAATTAACAAACTATATAATAGAAAGGAGCAAACATGGGTATAATGAAAAGAAAAATGATGGAAGAAATGGAAAAGGAAGATGAAAGAGCAAGAGAACACAAAATACAAATGGTTAAAGATGGTGAAGCTGATGAAGATATATTCGATTTAACTAACAATATATGTCAAGGCGGTTGTGGAAATTATCTTACAGTTGTAGAAGATGGTTGGGGTATTTGTCTTGATTGTAGGATAGAGAAAAATGACTGATCAAACTAGATGGGGTATTGATCTTATTCACACGAAGAATAAGGCAATAAAAAGGCAAAAGGATATTGTTACACGATCTTTGGCTGAAGTTGATAAGTTAGAGGAGCAGTATATCGTTGAATTGATGATGGAGATTGAGGCAATATATGAGCGAAAGTATGGCGAGAATAAGGCAAAAGGTGTCGTTCTTTAGAACAATTCTAATGTATCAAGGTGCATGGAGCACGGACCATGGAACTGTGGAACTCCCATGGAACTTTTTTTTCGGCTTAGAAACCGCTATATATAAGAGATATTTAGACCAAAAGATAAAAAGTTCCACGGTACCATCACTTTTTTTTCCACGGAACAAAAAAAGTGTTTTGGTCTAGAAAGAGTATATAGTAGGAATAAGTTATGAGAAAAAAATCCAGACGAATAAATAGTTATAATAAACCTAAACTTGTAAAACAAGCAGTTAAATTCCCATATAAACGTGTGCGAATCGATTGGATCGATATTATCACTGAAGGCGGCTGGGGTAGTGTAAAAGAATTTAAAGACATGAAACTAGCTACACCTGTAAGTGAAGGGTGGTTGTTCAGTAAAGACAAAGATACTGTAAGAATATTTGCAGGTTACGATGTTGATGATGATGGTTCTATTTCGTTTTCTGAGAGATCGGTGTTTCCAACTTCTTGTGTGAAGAAGATAACTCGGATTCATTAGGTGTCACATTTATCAGAGACCCGTAGTCGTCTAAGATTTGTTTCATTTT
>WLWF01002673.1_pt1 | contig 12532 bp, 8 predicted proteins | sample 6718331 | NCBI WGS metagenome assembly WLWF01 (sample SAMN12718692, study PRJNA515312) | sponge metagenome | isolation source: marine sponge | host: Mycale hentscheli | place: New Zealand: South Island, Marlborough, Capsize Point | collected 2003-05-01
ACGGGCTATCGGTGAGACATTGGGTAAGACCAGTTTACACACTCAAAGCCCCTGCTACCACAGGGGCTTTTTATTGCTTCAATCACCCCAAAAGCCCACAAATCAGCTCCAATACCTGGCACTAATTAATACTTAGTTGAACCATCAGCAGCTGAACTACTGAACCAGTGCTACAACAAACAGCTCTATTAGCACCTATCCCATGCCAGAAGAGCAACTCCAAGCCTTTCTAGAAAAAGTCAAAGCTGAAACCAATCTTCAGGAGAGGCTCAAAGCAGCTGCTGATGCCGATGCTGTTGTTTCGATTGCGAAAGAAGCAGGGTTTATCATCTCTACTGACGACTTGAAGAACGCTCAATCCGAACTTTCAGAAGAAGAGCTGGAAGGCGCAGCTGGCGGTAGGACATGTGTAACTTTTAGATCTATCATAAATGATTTATTCGGTGGTTAAATGTGTTGTTATATTTTAACTCCAGCCATTTGCTTGGCTTTAGCGAGCACAGCTTATAGCACACTTCTCAATCCTTTGGCAATCAAAAACTGACGCGTGTTGCACATCAGCGTGATGTGAAAGGAATGACCTGATGGAAGCTTGCGGTGCGTACGTCCCATTCCATAAACGAGCAGGTTCACTGATTGTGGCTATCAATCTCCCGACTGAATACTCATCAGCCCCGCCATAAGCGTGGTGTTATTGCAGCGGGGATTGCTTTAAGCATTTGCCCTTAACCAATACAATGACCCCCACACCGAGATGACGCTTGTTCTTCTTCAGGAGCTGTTGATGACAAAAAGGGCTAACGACGCCGATGGGTATCAGTCTTGGCTGGCCCTTGGCATCTAAGAACGTGGGTGCGATTTAGCTGGTAAGGAGATTTTTATGGCATGCGCCATCTTCTCAAATAATTAAAACCCACGATGAAGCGGGGTAACCAGAAGAGCGATAAATAGAAACACATATCATTCAACACTTAAGAGATCAATCTCAACCCTTTCTTGATTGAATCATACCAACAATGGGATCGAAACTAAAAATTATAACAACCAGCCAAAACCCAACATAATTGTTCTCGCTAGACAGAACGCTTAAATACGAAAGAACAACAAGGAAACGCGCAAATTCAAAAAAACCCTTCCAAAAACTAAGCCTTAAGAATGACTCCAAAAAACTCTTCATCGCACAAAAATGTATACGCGTATGCTAGCAACGATCCATCAACTTGCAAGCAATCGCAAACCACCTTTATCAAGAAGATATCATATCGCAAAGAAGAGTTACTCAAAAAGAAAACGCAAAACGCCAATTAATGTAATGCGAAGCATTGCCCCAAGAAGGAAGGTCGTAAGCAAAACGAAAACAAATGGCAGCAAAGCAGTGCCTTATACAAACACCAATATCACCTCGCAAGCATATTCGGAGGCTATACAAAAGGCTAAGAAGAATAGCTAAGTAAATGAATAAATTACCGCAAATATAGCAACTACATTAAAACCTATACAGCACTATTTAAAAGCAAGAACAGGGGCGGACCAGAAATCATAACGATATGTACAAAGCACCTTGAACAACCAAGGGATTAAGGAGCAGTTACAAACATATCCAACAATTTTAAAATCGAACCCTACAAGAATACGAAGAAAAGAGTAATAGCTCATACATGCATCAAATCGCAAAAAGGGTCTACTCTTTACAAAAAGCATAAATGATCTAAAATACTTACGATGAAAAGCTCAGGCACAAAAACAATAAAGCATCGCACTCAAGCCTCAGCTTTGATGAGCATTCTGGCATTATGCATAATGCCAGTGAAAGCGACTGACTTAATAATAGAAAGCAACAACACAATAGATGCCTCATCTGCTTCAATACCCCAACAGAATTTAGAGATCAATTCAGATCAACTGATTAGCAAGCTTGAACAGTTACAAGCAGATGTAAAAAAGAAAAGTATTGCGATCAGCCTTGAAGAAGCTATTAGGCTTGGAGTAAAAAACAATCCAATCCTTGAAATTGCATTTGAAGAAATACAAGACCTTGAATGGCAACTCATTCGCGCAAAGAGAAAGTGGTACCCAACATTTAGGGTCGCCGGCGGATCACCCTTCACAGGGTATACCTGGTCGACATTCGTAGAAAATAATTATGGCCAAGAATCAGTCACTAGCGCCATCAAAGGAGACACAACACCAAACACGGCCAAGAGGAAATCAAAAAATTACAATACAAGGGCATCGGCAAGAATCAATTGGGACTTTTTAGATCTAACAAGACAACCGGACATCAATGCAGCAGAAGACAGGCTGAGGAGACAAAAGCTATTATTTAATATAAGCGCAAGAAGTCTAATTCTGTCAATCCAGCAGAATTACTTTTCAGTGCAGAGTAGCGCTCAGCTAATAGAGAACTTTAAACAAATTTATGCGATCAACAAGCAACAACTAAGCATTCTAAGGGAACGACAAAGCATTGGGATGACAACAGTACTAGACGTAGAACAAACAAAATCACAACTCTTTGCTCAGCTCAATCAATTAGTAAGCTACACGCAGCAATACATTACTCAAACAGGACAACTTGCAAAAAATCTTGCACTAAAGCCTGAACAACTTGCAATTCCAATAGAGAAAGCCAAGCCACAAGGGGTTTGGACACGAAGCTTAAGCCAGACCATCAACGAAGCCCTAAAGCAACGCGAAGAGATTTTTGCAGAAATTGCAGCAGCAGAAGCTGCTGAGTGGAGCGGTATTGCGGCACTTAGACAATACCTGCCAGTCTTTTCACTGCAAGCATCCGGAAATCTATTTAATACAAATGGATATCAGAATATTTTGGCAAACGAAGATCCAAACAAAAACATCAGCGATAGACAAAGATGGGATGCGACCATTGGGATTGGTTTTGAATGGAATGTTTTTGATGGAGGGATTAGTGCTGCGACTGCAGAAACACGATTTGCGCAGAGCCGTAAGTTCCAAGCTAATGCAAGTAAGTCAAAACTTCAAATCACCGAAGAGATTCAATCAAGCTATGGAGCCATGGAAACCGCAAAGATAGGGATCAAAAGTGCGGAACAGGCCTATCGAAGTGCAGAAATTGCACAAGAAGCAGCAAGAGCACGATTTGATGTTGGCGTAGGAGATATCGTTAGCGTTGTGCAAGCTATTAACCTTCTTTCCAGTGCTGCCATACTAAAATCACAAGCGACCCTTACATATAATAATTCAATTGCTGAACTTTATCGCTACTCAGCAAATTGGCCAATGAAAAGCCAAAAAGATGTGAATTTGCGAATTAAAACAAAAGACCAAACAACCCAACGATGAATCAACTTTTCAACGATCGAGCCCTAAAACAGCGCCACAGAAGTGGGGATAAAAATGGGCCTGTAACCTTACTCACACCGCCCTTACAAGCAACACTTGGATTGGGTGCGCTTATCGCTTTAGCTGGTGGATTATGGGCAACATTCGCCAGAATTCCTGTGAGCGTTCAAGGAAGTGGAGTGTTGCTACCAGTCAGTACGATCAACGCGAGCCTTAGTGGGACCAATGGAAGTGCCATCTATATGTTTAATACACCCCAAAAAGAATGGCACAAGAAAGCACGTTATTTTGCAACATCACCTGACAAGGTTGGCAATCAAGACTTACTCACTTTAGCCAAAACCATTTACGAGGAAAGCTCTAACACCACCTCTCTGTCATCAAATACCAGCGCATCAGAGATCTTCGCACGCAATCTAAAAGAAACCTTTACCGGACTTGAAGTCCCCAAAGGGCATTTAATGATGTGGATTCAATCAGCAGGTGAGCTAGAGCGCTTGAGCAGCACCATTGAAGACGTAGAGCGATCAATAGCAACAAACAAAGCGCAAAAACAAAATATTCAAAGCAAGCAAATTATTCTAGGAAATGAGCTCAAGAACCGATCAGAATACTTGCAAAGCATGAACAAATTAGCGGAAAAAGGATTTGTCAATATGCAATCTATTTTGCAAGAGCAATCACAAGTTGACAATGTCAAATCGCAAATTCTCAACAATAACGACCAACTCATTGAAATCACGAATAAGCTTGCAAAATCATATTCCTCACTTCGCGGACAAACAGCAAAGCTCATCAACGAGCAACTCATCTACGCAGGCAAAAACCTTTACATTTCGAGCATCATTCCCAATAACGGTGAAGGGGTAGGAGAAGGTGATGTGCTGATGCAACTGAGCAACAATCAACTGGACCAACCAGTCATGGTCCCCGTATTTCTAAGCAGTAAGGAAATGGCACAGGTGTTACCAGGAATGAAAGTTCTTGCAACACCCTCCGGATATAAGCGGTCAGAAGTAGGTGGAATACGCGGAAAAGTGGTCTCGATGGCGAAATTACCAAGTGGAGTTGAAGAAGTGAAAGCTCGAACAGGTGTGAAAGCTCTAGCGCAATCAATTGTTTCCAAACAGGCAGTACCAACGCTGGCAGTCGTAGCGCTTGAAAAAAGTGATCAAAGCCCAATCAATGGTGGTGGCTATCGATGGAGTTCCGATTCAGAACTTCCGTATCCGCCAACACCAGGCGATGCCCTGAGTGTAGAAATTACAACAAGGAGGGTAGCTCCAATCTCTCTCGTGATTCCAGCCATCCGACGCTTTTTTGGGATTACACCCCCCGATACGCCTGAAGGAATAGACAAACAAGTAAGCCCTGGTAACAGGAATCAAGGTGCTGAATGATGACTAAAGCCTTGCGACATCAGCGGGTCAAAGCACGAACGCGGCTGCAGTATGAAGCCGCCGAATGTGGAGCAGCCTCACTCGCCACGATCCTTGATTATTTCGGAAAGATTGTGGAACTCAGCGAGTTACGAGCAGCCTGCGGGGTGAACCGAGATGGTTCAAATGCAAAACAAGTTCTAATCGGAGCACGACAATACAAACTCAAAACTCGCGCCTATCGCTGTTCTGGCGAGCAGCTACAGGACAAAGGACGTTTCCCATGCGTTGTATTTTGGGGGTTTAATCACTTCCTCGTTGTAGAGGGCTTTGAAGGAGATCACGCCTACTTGAGTGATCCAGCACAAGGTCGCGTGCGCGTGCTGATGGAAGAATTTCTCGATAGTTTTACAGGTGTTGTCCTTGAATTTGAACCTGGGCCTGAATTCGTTATTGAAGGAAAGCAACCAACACTGGTATGGAGTTTGATCCGCACATTGATGCCATACAAAGCATCATTGCTTCAACTCCTTATCGTTTCCACCGGTCAAGCAATCATAACGCTACTCGTAGCTGGATTGACCTCCACATTCATTGACAGCTTTCTGCAAAATCAGCGCTTATATTTTGGAATTCCAATTATCTGGCTTCTACTCTTAAGCATCATCGGATGGCTAGCCTTATTAGGGATCCAATTTGTGATCCTAAGACGGATGGAGCTGTTGCTTTCGAAAAAGCTAACAGCAGATCTATTTAGAAAGCTATTTCAAGTCACATTCGATTTTTATCAAACTCGTTTTCAAGGTGAGATCGCGAGCCGCTTATTACTCGGAATGGAAACAACTCAGGTCTTAGTAGCAAGACTTGTACGCTTCATGAGCTCGATTTGGATTGCAACACTGGTTCTAATTTTCGCCTTTATCATCTCACATTGGCTAGCAATACTCGTGCTAACCATTATGGCTGGAAATTTGTTGTTGAACTGGTGGCTAACGGATCAACGCTATGACGCCAATCGAAAGTTAGCTATCGAGGAGGGAAAGGCTCAAGGGAAGGGACTTCAAGGAATTAACAATATTGAATCACTCAAAGCCTCAGGTTTGGAATTTGACTTTCTAAGCCAATGGCAAGCAAGTTTTGGGAATGTTGTCATCCAAAATCAACAGTTGGGTGCACAGATGGCCTTGGCCACGATTACTGCAAGTGGCAGTAGCTTCCTCCTTAACGCTTTGATCATTGCAGCAGGTGGATTCCTGATAATTGCAGGGAAAATTTCACTTGGAACACTCGTGGCCTTTCAATTCCTACAAGGTCAACTCACAGCACCTATTTCTTCCTTGCCTCAAATCAATTCAGCTATACAGCGGCTCATTGGCGACCTTGGTCGGCTAGAAGACCTAGAAAAAAATAAAAACGATCGTTTAGTACGCAGCTTTCAACTCCTCGATCGTGATGCCACGATCGATCTAAATTCAACTCCTAAGCTCACAGGACAAATTGAACTCAGAAATCTAACGTTTGGATTCACACCAAATACTGAGCCACTGATCAAGGATCTCAATTTATCAATACCAGCAGGTTCTCAATTGTCCATTGTGGGAAGTAGTGGATCTGGGAAAACAACGTTAATCAGGATTCTTGCAGGACTTTATACTGCATCTTCTGGTGAACTTTTATTCGACAATCAACACTGGCAGCAACACGGAGACCAAACGATGCGGAGCAGTTTGGCCTATGTGCCCCAGCAAGTGTTTATCTTTAATGCAAGCATAGAAGACAATATCACGCTTTGGAACCCTTCCTACCAATTGGATGATCTTGAAGCAGCAGCAAGAGATTCGCAGATTCTTTCCACGATTAACAATCATCCAGAAGCCTTTCAAAGACAACTTAAGGACAATGGAAAAGATCTAAGTGGGGGAGAACGTCAACGGATTGAAATTTGCCGGGCGCTTCTGCGGAAGCCCAGCATTCTTCTCTTTGATGAGGCCACAAGTGCCTTGGACAATGCAACACAATCCAAAGTTCTTGACACCCTCAAAGCAAAAGCAATTACCGTCGTCAATATATCGCATCGACTTGATGCAGCCTTACGAAGTGATGCCGTATTGGTCATGCAAAATGGTGAGGTTATTGAATACGGATCGCCAGAAAAATTGATCTCAAATGAATCTACTTTTTTTAATTTAGTTCAGTCTGAAAAAGCTCAATCGATCGGAATAAAAGCATGACAAATACAAATTCTCGTGATGCTCTTTTAGCTGCTCAAAACCTGGAAGAAGAATTGCTTTTCAGCCTTCCTACAGAAGACAATCATCAGCCTGAGATGCGCTTAATTGGTTTCTGCCTGCATAAGCTAGGTCGTAGGGATCAACAGATTGAGCCCTTGGCAGAGGCAAGCATTGTTGAATTACTTGACTACAACGATATTCATCATCGTTCGGTGATCGCTCCCCGTGATTTGAGCACGCGACACTGGGATCTTGATCCTACAAATGACAATGAATTTCCATTGATGATTGTTTTTGACAAGAGCAATCAAGAGCCTTTAGCCCTCTATAGAGACAATGGTGAAAATTGGCTATATAGCGGACACCGACAAACACATATCCTCGCGACAGAATCCCATGGACTATTAGAGAATGCATACGAAATATATCCCTCATTACCTTCAATCGTAAAAGGGCCTTTATCAGTTTTAAACTTTGCTTTTTCTTCAGAAGTAAGACCAATATTAGCGCTCTTAGGCGCTTCTGCAGTGGTGATGTTGTTCAACCTATCCATACCCATCCTAACCAACACATTGGTCAGCAAAGTGTTGCCTCAAAACGATCAACAATTATTGATAGAGGGGGTTAGTGTCGTCATACTCATCGTGATTGGTTCCGTCACAACATCCTTTCTTCAAAACCTGATGATGTTGAGGCTTGAAAGTGTAGCTGATTTAAGGTTGCAATCAGCCGTTTGGGATCGGCTCATGCGATTACCGATGAGCTTTATTAGCCAATATTCAACAGGTGACCTTTCCTCTCGAGTGAATTCCATTAGCCAGCTTCGTCAAACCCTAGGCAGCGGTGTTTTAACAACACTATTATCAACCCTATTTTCATTAAGCTACTTTGTGCTGATGTTTATCTACGATCAGCAATTAGCATGGTGGGCTTCCGCCTTCACTCTGATCGCTGTAATCAGCCTTTTAGGAATTACATGGAAGTCTATTCAATTACAATTACCACTGCTTGAAAGTGGTGCTGAAATTACCAATTTCTCGCTGCAATCCGTAATGGGAATGCCGCAAATTCGCAGTGCTGGGGCAGAACCATTTTTATTTTTACGTTGGATGCGCGAAATTAATCGTTATGCCCTGATCCAGCTGCGTAACAACATCTATAACGATGCGATAGAGCAATATGGGACCGTCGTCTCTCCATTGGCATCTCTGTTCCTTTTTGCAGTCGTTGCTTACAGAATCCTCACAAGCCAAGACCAAACTGATGTCAATCAGGTTATTGTCGCCTTCATCTCATTCAATGCGGCATTTACGAGTTTCAATAGTGCAGTAACCAATGCAGTGAATTTGATTGCGAATACAGCTGGACGCGCAGCTGTGCTGTGGAAGCGAGCTCAACCTGTGATGTACGCCGATGTTGAGCAGGGCTATCAATCAAGTGCACTCCATCATCAGTTAAGAGGTGACTTCAAGCTTCAGCACATCACCTATGAATTTCCGGGAAGTTCTGAACCACTGTTCAATGATCTTTGCTTTTCAGTTCCTGCCGGAGCACACACGGCGATTACAGGACCAAGCGGCTGTGGTAAAACCACATTAGTTCGCATGCTTCTTGGTTTCACAAGCCCACAGTCTGGTGAAATTTTGATTGATGGGATTCCTCTTAGCCAACTCGCTATTCGCTCTTACCGCAGACAAATGGGAGTTGTGATGCAAACAGCAAGGCTGAACTCAGGCTCAATTTACGACATCATTTGTGGAGGACTTCACCGAGAAGAAAGTGCAATCTGGGATGCTCTTGAAAAAGCGGCCGTAGCAGATGAAGTGAAAGCAATGCCAATGCAATTAGAAACACTTCTCAGTGATTCAGGTGGAAATATATCGGGGGGACAAGTACAGCGCATCGCCATTGCCCGGGCACTCGTCACCAATCCAAAAGTTCTCATCATGGATGAGGCAACCAGTGCTCTGGATAACAAAGCCCAACAGCACATCACGGAGACGATCAATAACCTTGGCATCACCAGAATCAGCGTTGCCCACCGCCTATCAACGATTCAGAATGCTGATCAAATCGTGATTCTTGAGAAAGGACAATCCACTGAAACTGGTAGCTGGAATACGCTCAAAAATCACGGCTATTTAAAACGGATGCTCGCCAGTCATTAGTCATTGAGGAGGGAACAAGCCAGAACTGATCAAGTTCCACAACACCCTTTGGGACCTTTGATCATTCATTAAGGCCAAGCCCATTCCACTCAGTCCAGTCATCAATCCCGGAAGGACCAGTGAGCCTTCCTGCGTTTGAAAACATTGCAAATCCAGACTCACACCACTACAGCGCTCAAGAGCTGAAGCGCGATAACGATCTGCTTGTTGTTGAGCCATCGAATGCGTTTCCGCGTCCGTACACCAAGGACCACTAACCACAGCTTCCAACACAGCCATTAAGCCGAGACCACCGCAACAGAGATGATCCATTCTTGACTCAGGTTGAGCCAGCGTGGTTTGAATGGCAACCCTGATTTCCTCCTCACACGATTGATCCCAAAGATCAGTGCCCCAAAGACAGGCCCTGCCAAGAGCGATGCCTGGTGCGCCATGGCACCAGGCCACCATGAACGTGGGCTCAGCATCAGCTGCCTTTGATGGATCACGAAAATCAGGCCAATTGCCCTGATCGACCTGAAAGAAACTGCGCTCATAGGCCAAGGCCGCTTGAGCCCCCTTGCGAAAACGCTCTTCACCTGTTGAGGCATGCAAACGAGCGAGAGCCGCTGCATATCCAGCTGTTCCATGGGAAAAGCCAAGCAGGCCTTTGGTATCTCGACTGGAAAGCCAACTGCCCTGAGGTTGTTGCCTCTCCAGCAAATGGTCTCCGGCGGTAACAGCCAGAGAAAGAGCAGCCTCAGACTTCTGCGCCAACAGCGCCCCAATCAACCCTGCACTGCCACCAATCACATCGAGCTGCTGATCGGCCTCGATGAAACGCGGGAGCGCAGCATCCAGCAGAACGTCCACCCAATCGCCTCTGCCCAGCTGTTGCAATCCCAGCAAGATGCCACCACATCCACTGATTCCGAGTGCCTGATCTCTCCACCAGCGCAAACGTGAATCGCCTGATTGCTGGCTCATCAATGGTTCCATTGCAATCAAAATGCCACTGGCCAATGAATGGCCAATCGCAGGTGATAGATCCTGCCGACGCAGACATGCCTCAAAGCAAGCAATCCCGATTGAACCGCCATACAGCGACAAGCCCACCGGCCCAAACGAGAAACTCTCCCCGTCCGCGCCTAAATCCATCCCAAGCCACTCCATCTGGCCATTGGAATCACAAATCGCCATCTCATCCAAACGATTGAAGATCGCAACAGCAGCGTTATTGGCACCGTCAGAAGTAATCCCTTGATTGATAACGGATTTGATATCTGTTGCTATTGATTTCCGAACATCAGTCTCAGATCCTCGCAATACTCTTGCAGACGTAGAGCCCGCAATTAATTTCATTTGGAATTCAATTTCTTCAGGGGAAAGCTGTCTCAAACGTTCGCGGGCTGAGGCCAAGCCACTCGTTTCAAGGAAGCCAGGAAGCTGCCACTCAGCTTCATTAAGATGTAAAGCATCACCATCGATCGGATGGGTGAAGAAGGGAATATCTAATTGCCTCATCTGCTCAAGTTCAGCAGCAAAGACTGGCCAGTGATGGGGGCATGATTCGGCAAGCAAAAAGCTTCTTGCGAGCTGCTCCAGCTTCAAGGCCTGCGCCAAGGGAGATCGTAAGGATGCCGGTTCAAGTTGTTGACGTTGGATCGCAAAATAAACCCGTGTAGCTCGCAATACAATGCGGCGAGGCAATCCTATAAACAGCGAAAAAACACCACCTGGCTGAAGCCATGCATCACGCACAGCGATGAGCTCTTCACATTGTGCTTTAAATCCTGATTGAAACTGAGAAAGATAACAATCAAATACATTTTTCGAACCAACTCCAACTGGCAAACTTGTAGCCATCTCAGCATCTGTATTGATGCGACCAGGCATCATCCCATCGCTATTAAGGCCAAGCCATCCCGGCATCTTTGTCTGTTTATGCTTCGGAGGCATGACGCCAAAAGCACTAATATCAATCGCTATTTTCTGCCCTCCAAGAAACATCCATTGAGGCAAAAGCCCCGATCGCAACACCGAACGTTGGAAGCGCTTCTGCAACCCCGATGGTGCAATCAGATCAAGCTGATCGGAAGCATCATTGACGTGATCGAGTACGTCTGCTTCCAATAAAGTCTCGGTATCAATCAAGAGCATCTGATCACCACAAGCGATCAGATTTTCATGATGACAATCCGTACATCCAAGAGCATGCAGAACAGCCGTTAGCCGCCCTGAATTAAAATAAAAATCCTCCAATTCTTGATCATTAGTGCAAATCCGATGTGAAACAAACTCCATATAGCCATAACCCTGCCCGCAATGAATCTCTAGCATTCTCAATGGAGACAGATCACTTCGCTGATTGAGATCCAGCAAAACCGCCTGATAGGCAGCATCAACCCTCATATCTTTTGGCTTGTAAACAACTTTCCACTTTGAATCTTCCTCACCTGCCAAGCCAAAACTAAGAATCGCTACAGCACGCCCACCCCGGTGAGGGTCACTCAATCCTTGTTGAATACCGTCCAAACACAGATGGGCTGGAATCCCAAATTTGGACTCAAGCGCCAAACGATCCGAGCCAACCCGCTCAAGCATGTCTGCCGATGCCTGCAACCAAAGCTCAATCACCGTGCCAACGAATCGGCCCAGTTCAGGAAATTTAAGCAACAACGACTGCAAGCCATCGCGGCGATGGCGTTGCACAAACGCCTCGTAATGCTCACGGACAGGGGGGCCAGAGCCATCTCCTGCAGCACCCAGATGCGCGAGGAGCATCGTGCCTGGCGTGCGTTCGGAACTAAAGCAAGACCACAGCACCTGCTCCCCGATCGAACACAAACGCTGAATCAAGCCATCGACCAGCTGCGTCCAAGCCGCCGGTGCAATCCGTCCATCAAGTGCCGTTGAACCGATCTGTTCTTGCAACCAACCAATGGCCGGAGCATGCAAGGGCTGCCAGAGATCCAAAAACGGGAGCTGATCCTCGTCGGACGAGACAGGCACCAAAGGCAGATCCCACGCCTCTTTGAGCAGCTCAGACACGAGGGCCAGCCTTGTAGCCCAGGCCGAACTCCCCTCCTTAGGGTCAGTGCAGTCCGACTTCAACCACGTTTCGAATTCCTCTTCAGAGAGACCATCCCAAGACAGGCGTCGCGCAAACTTATGAGGCTCATCCGGCGCCACCGCCTCCTGCCATAGAGCAGTCCATGACGAGTTGGTGAATTGCACCATATGGAACTCGATCCCAAGCAAGCCTGGTCTTTCTACGATGATCAATCGACTCCCACCAGCGCTGAAGAGACAGATCCGGCTGATGGGCTGCTTCGCGATCGCCCGTTGGCGTCAGTACCCGATTGACCTGAGCTCTCGATACTTAACGGGTGTCCTTGCGTCAGCATTCCAAGCAAAAGCATCGTGCTGGCAGACGATCTCAACGCCGATT
>WLWF01002674.1_pt1 | contig 12530 bp, 5 predicted proteins | sample 6718331 | NCBI WGS metagenome assembly WLWF01 (sample SAMN12718692, study PRJNA515312) | sponge metagenome | isolation source: marine sponge | host: Mycale hentscheli | place: New Zealand: South Island, Marlborough, Capsize Point | collected 2003-05-01
CATAAGGTTCTTTAGCTATTGATAGTCCAGCTAAAACATTAGTGGATAACTCTCTTCTTGCTTGCTCTAATGCTTTTGCTGCATCTCTTTGAGCTTCTCTTTCTTTATCTCGTTGCTTCTTTGCTTGGCCAAAACTAAATATTGAGCCAGCAGCTTGAAGACCAACGGATATCAATGGTAATAATAAAGGTGCTGCCATAATTTTTTATATTTACAAAGATACTAATTTTTACGGATAGCTTTTCATTACATCGCTCTCTACCGCAAAAAGTTCCGTAGCTTGAGTATTAAAGTTAGTTATAGTAAATATACAATAATGTCCGAGTAAACCATGAGACTCTGCCTCAGAACTTTTTATAAACATAATGTATGGGTCATTTAGCGGGAAAGTAACTGTGTCAGCTGAAGTAGTACTTACAATTAATTCATTTATTCCGTTCTGTAAATCTACATTTATCTGTGTTACAATACCACCGTAAGAAATTTCAGTGTATTGTGGTAGTGAGTGGTATACATAATCACCTACACTAATAAAGTTTCCTATCGATACAAGTGGGTTTGTAGAAAAACTAAGAGTTGTTGTCCCTTGTGTAATCGCTACATTGGTTGTTTTACCAATACCATTAGCTGACCTCATAGCGTATTGTCCTTCAAGTGCTGGCACTTCGCCTCTTTGTCTAAGATATGCAAACCAAGCTCCTTCTTTCTTTTCAAACCAACCATCTTCCATAAAACCATTTATCTGTATATCAGTTTCTAAATAAGATTCCCAAGCATCATTAGATTCCAAGTTTAGTGTTTTAAATACTTTATTTTCCAGTGGGTTTTGATTAAATACACTTGTTATTTGTGAGTTATATTGCTCACCATAATAATTATTTCGTTTATCATTTACATTGTGCTGGTATAAATTACCACCTTGAAACGTATAAAAAAAGTTATTCATACCTATCATATACTCCGGGATATAAGAATAAAATGAAGGCCAACCTTTTGAGTTTTCACTATAACTTACTGTCCATTCAGTATCAACTGGTGAAGGTATAGGAGGAACAACACTTGGTGGTGTCGGACTTGGACTAGGCGGTGTTGGGGTTGGAGGGTTTGAAGGATTACAATCCGTGCTAAATCTTAAATTATTTTCACCTAAAAAGTATTGTCCATTTGTAGACTCAGGATATAATGTTTGATAACTAATAGTTCCAAAATCTTCGTTTACATTTAATGTTATTGTACCTGAATAAAATGAGTATGTATTTCCATCTAAAGCAACTGCATCTTTTTCTAGTTTTGTCCCTGTGTATGAAATTAAATTTTCTTTTCCATTGTTTAAAAATGCTATTGGCCATTCTGCAGACACACCTGTTATTTGATAAACACCAGTGCTTACTTGATAAATACCCCAAGCTCCATTAATCACATAAAAACTTACTGAAGTGTCAGGTAAATTTAAAATATCAGGAAATTCTACTGCATTTGAAGAAACTGTTAGTGTATTAGTAAAACTTAAACAATATTCAGGAGTACCCGGTGGCGTCGGTGGCGTCGGTGGCGTCGGTGTTGGAGCTATTGCTGTTGCACAAGTAGCACAATCTGCATACGTAGGTATATTAGCAATATCTAAATAAGATATATTAGTTACGCTAACACCATTTGTCCAACAAATAGATTGATAAGCTAAAGTATTAGGCCATGCCGTAAAACTTGATGGAGCTCTAAATATTTGTTTTTGACTTGCTACATTACAATTTTCATACTCATAATATATATACCCTTCTAATGGGTCAGGATTAGCATCACCACATTTAGTTTCACAGTTTTGTTGTACATCATAATATATACCATAAACAGAGGTTGGTAAAATTGTTGAACCTTTTTGTAAACAATAGTTCTCAATACCGTTTGCTGGAACTTTTATATTTATTTTTTCTCCATCATTACAAACCACTGTCCACGTACATTGACCATTCTCGTCACCTATTTGGTCAATAGGACATGAAAAACTAAAAAGAGCACCAGCCATAAAGAATTAATTTGTTTACAAATTTACGAATTTATAAATTAAGGTTTATAAACCACCACCCCAATTACCAGTACCATAATGATAAGTTTGAATAAAATCAAAATTAAATTTTCCAACAGGATTGAACTGAGCGTAAGGCAATACTTTATGAGGTATATTGTTTTCTTTCACAAACTTAGAAAGAGCTATAGGCCCAACTATTTGTCTTACAAAAGTACCTAAAGGTTTGCCTTCTATTTCTTTTCTGTTTAATATGTCGTTTAAATTATTTTTAATATCTACTTTTAAAGATTCTAAAAATATATTCCATAAATCAGACGGAGGAGAAACTATAAATCCATTCTGATAATCTTCATCTCCTGCTGAAGATTCAAGTAAGTATATAGAGTGACTGTCAAGTTGTTTTGTAAAATCATTGTAAACCTCAAAGTCCATATCACATATAACACCCCCTATATCTCGTGCTATTAAATATCTTACAAAATCAATTTTATATATAACAGGGCATTGATTTAGTATTTCATAAAACTCTTTATCATACCTCATTAAGTAAGTGTTTATACCTTCTCTATCACACCACTTGTTTCTTTTATATCCTTTAATTGTATCCCAGCTATAATCACATCTAAACCATTCTTTACTCCACCTGTTTTTATCTTGTGGAGCAACTTGATGTATTATATTAGGCCTATACTTTGTTCCGTATAATTTATTAAAATCTTGTATAGTTTTAACATTATTTTTTAACCCTACTAAACGAGGTGAGCCTTGATTAGGATGGTATACTTGTCTTTGATTTGATTTATCATACAAATGATACACACCTGGAAAAGGAATATTTGTTATATCATATCCAGCTAAAAAAGTGTTAAACGTAGCGTAGGTTTCTTCAAAATACATATCACCTTTCTGCACATATATATCGATATCCAAAACACCTATGTCGCTAAAAAAATATCCAGCTGCTATTGTGCTTGGGCCTAAGTATTTTTTTTCTTCAACGCCTTGAGCTCCAGGCCAAAATCTGCCTTGGCTATCTATTTTATCTATTTTATTTATATAACAAGCATCCCAACTTTTTTTATCAGGTAAATAATACATAGAAGGGAATCCGCTAAAAACGACTTTACCCTCATAGTCATCAAGGTGACTAATAAGTTTTTGGTCATAGTCTTTATCAAATCTCATATGAGCATCAACCTGTAAATAATATTTATGATGTGGTTTTACGTAATTACGAATTTGTTCTCTCGCCCAAACCACCCCATTTGTTCTTTTATAATCAGTGTAAACTTCAGTTACATTTTTATGGTTTATGTTTTCAGGGTATTCACTTTGATTAAAAACAACAATATCAAGATTATTTTTATTACCAGAATTGTCAATTAAACTCTCTATAGTTTTTGTTAACTCGTCATCACAATAAGAAGCAATAGAAATTAATAATTGTGGTTTTTTCAAATTATATTATTTTATAATGTACGTAAAAGTTTCTAAAATAAGTTCCTCCAAATGGTTCTTTTCTACCGTGCTCACAAACAGCTGATTCATAGAGTATCATATCTCCTGGTTGAGCATACACTTTATACCACTCTCCATCGTGCCCTTGAATATCTAAAGGCCAATCATCTGATTCAGGTTTATTAGAGCATCCACAAGCTAAATCTTTATCCACAATAATTATAGAGCTTATATGATGTGTTTCTACCCTATCAACATGAGGTGTTAGTGTTGCTCCTTTTTTATATGACCTTATACCATAAATAAAAGATGGCTCTATATTTTCATTTTTAATCCATTCTTGATGGGTTGACAGTAATTGTTTGTGTATTAAAGTTCTTATCGATGGAAGTGCGTCAAACGATAATAACTCAGTATCGCCTCCTTTTATTATATTTTCTTTACCGTCAAAAACCTCCTCCACTCCTTTGTCTTTTAATATATTGTAAGAGTCATTAATTATATTCCAGGTTTCTGCTGGACATTTTTGAATAGAAAAACCTAGCTCGGTAAACTTAGGTACTTGTTCTTTAGATGTAAAAACTTTTGGTTGTACTTCACTAATAGGTTTACTTTCTTTTTTAGTTAATTCAGAAGCTTTTACTATGTATGATTTTTTATCTTCAACTTTTTTTTCTTTTATAGAACTTAAATACATTTTCTCATCACCAGCTCCATCCCAATTTTTTTCTCTCCACCAGGATGTAACTACATATTTTTTACCTTCATCAACCGTTACGCCTTCATGAAGATATTGGTCTTGTACCTTACCATCTTTCATGTTATACCACCACAATGCTTTACCTGTTTCCGGCTCTATAGTTTTTTGTAGTGTAGGAAAGTAAGTGCCTCCTCCTTTATAGTCTTCATTAAGATATATCATTAAAGTGTGAGTTCTATTCCCAGATGCTTTACAATGCATATCATAAGCAGGTCCACTAAAAAAATCATTATGTGGTTTAAAGTATTGACCAGGCTCGTATAATTGTCCTTGAAGTGCTTCACCTTTAACAAGCTCTAATCCCAATGTTTCAGATATTTGTTTTTTTATTTTAGACATTATAGGAGTATTCATATCTAAATTGGATGTGCTTGATGTTCTGTGGTCAGTTACATCTGTTCTATCTGTTCCCCCTACAACAACAGATGAGCGTGTGTGATTAGCGTCAATCATTCTAATAAGTTCTTGACACTCCTCGGGTGTAATAAAATTATGTATTTCCTCCATTTGATTTGATTTAATTTCAAATAAAGTTAATCATAATTATTTGAAATGAAAAACTATGGACAAATTGTAGATGTACAAGATAATGTAAATGTTGAACCATTCCATTCTCTGTAGAAACCACCTGTGTTGTACACACCTGACAATGCTCCTCTAGTACAAGCGCTATCTCTGTATAGGTTTGTAGCTGTACAGAAATCATTTGTGTTCATATAGAATGTTTGGTAATTAGTACAAGTTATACTACCTACAGTTGAGACAAACTCCAAATCAACTGTATTACAATTTGAAGCGGGAGCTGGTGTTGGACTAGGCGTTGGAGTCGGACTTGGACTAGGCGTTGGAGTCGGACTTGGACTTGGACTTGGAGTAGGTGTTGATGCTAAACAAGTAGCACAATTATCATATATAGCAACTGGATTGTTAGAGTTTATTGTACCTACGCTTCCACCATACTCATAACAATGGCCATCAGCCATTTTCAACGATTGTCCTTCAAATAGTATTGAAGTTGTAGCTACATTACTAAACGTACCTACGTTTCCATCACACCTGTCAATATCATAATAATATACAGACACTGTAGGAGCTGGACTAGGTGTCGGACTAGGTGTCGGGCTCGGTGATGGAGTCGGACTTGGCGTCGGAGTCGGACTAGGTGATGGAGTCGGACTTGGCGTCGGAGTTCCACAAGTTAAATTTCCTGCTGAACAACCACCAGAAGTTATTGCAGTTATACTTACATTACAAACTCCTGTTATTCCACTAGTTTGAATAATTTCAAAACATTCAGAACCACTTCCACCTGGCCAAGTAGGACAACTACCTCCACCTCCACTAATTTGGATTTGGAAATTGTTTGGTAGTCCACTTGAACCAACTACGGTTACATTATATTCGCTAGAATCCACACAACTTCTAATTCTCACATCTTGTGTTGGAGCTGGTGTTGGTGATGGACTTGGGCTTGGTGATGGAGCAGCACATGTAGTTATTGCTTGAACAACACCTGTTGATAGAATTAAATATTTATCGTTTGAAGGTTGTGGTAAAAGACCTAAAGTGTTTGAAATACTATACCATTCTAAACCTCCATTAAATACTGTAGTTTTTGAAGAGTTAGCATATAATGTATCACCAACTATAATTTGACCAACCGTTGCTCTATCAGAGAATACAAAGTAATCTGTTCTATTATTACAAGCCGCAGCCTCTGTGTAACCTTGTTGTGGTAAACCATTGATAAACATAGATGGGCTTTCACAATCAAAACAGTTATTAAAGCTTGTTAAAGATTCAACACTAATAAGTGATGTAGCTGTAGTTGAAACTGGATTTGAGTAACAAATATTATTATATTCTACAAAGCTAGGGAAACTTGCTGTTGTGCTAAGTTTTCTAAATACTGCTGTAGTTGATGTTTGACATTCAGTATACTCAGCGTAATTATAAACCGGTGTTGCTCCACATCCTGAACAACTACTATATGTAGAATTTAAAACAGCTGAAGAATCAAAAGATGTTGCAGCATTGTCAATTATTTCCCAACAAGTTGAGCCAGTAAACTCTGGGTTTGGTGCGCTAGCTGCACCTGTTATTTCAATTACAATACCATTAGCTAAGGTTGGCGCTGTTAAACCTGTAACTCTTACTTTGTAAGTCGGTGTTGTTGTAAAACATTGTCTTATTTCAACATCTTGGAATGTAGCAGCAGCTGGAGCTGGCGTTGGACTAGGCGGCGCTGTACAATCTACAATTGCATCTACAACCCCTAGTGAGTTTATTAATAAAGCATATCCATTGTCTAAGTTTGGATAATGACCATTTACATTGGTTACACCATAGAAATTTAATCCTCCGTTCCAAACATTTGTTAATCCTGAATTAGTGTATATAGTATCTCCAGTTTGAATCGAAGCTACATTAGCTCTTGAAGTATACATACTATTAGTAGCTTGTGCAGCACACGCAGTAGATGAGTTTCCTACTCCATTCCCAACAGTATATGTAGAGAATATCTGCGTACCACTTACAGCAGGCACAGGACTAGGTGTAGGTGTAGGGCTTGGTGATGGACTTGGACTAGGCGTTGTCGCCTCACAAGTAGCACAGTCTAAATAAGAAGCTGTTATATCATTTGTACTTGTTAAAATCGTTGTTGAAGGACTTTCATAACACAAGTTGTTATCCTTAACAACAGCAGGGAAAGAACTACCTGAAACAAGTCTAAATATTTTTGATACCGAAGTGCCACATACTGTATATTCTCTGTAATCATAAGTAATTGTTGGAACAGGAGTTGGTATTGGACTTGGTGTCGGACTCGGACTAGGGCCTGGAGCAGGTGTTACACCACAAGCTACACAATCAGTATAACTAACAAGACCATTTACGTTTATTGTAGATGTTGAACCAGTAGCTTGAGGGTTATGATAACAAATACTATTATATGAAACAGTTGCTGGAAAACTTCCTCCTTGAACTATTCTGAATACTTCGTTTGCACTTATACCATCACAAGCTGTATATACTCTATAGTCATAAACAACTGGCGTTGGTGTTGGAGTCGGTGTTGCACAATTAGGACAATCAGCTTCAGCAAACAATACGCCAGAAGCTTGTTGCCTTGAGATTGATTGGTCTGAATACCATCCATCAGGAGCAAAAGTAGATAGCGCTGCATCAGTAAATAATGCAGTAGCAGTAGAAAAACTTGCCGAGCTATAATAATATGTTCCTGTTGTTGCCATTTACAATTTTACAAAGTTAACCATTTATGTTGAACATCTTGAATCTCCACATCCTGAAACTTGAACTATTACTTCACCATTTTGTCCTGAACCTCCAACATCATATAAAGAGGCACATCCTGTTATTGAGCCAAATTGATATTGAACTTCATCACCTACAACAATACCTAATGTTTGATTTGCTTTTACATACACTGCTTGTAAGCTAACACAATCAATTCCTAAGAAGTAATCATATACTGGCGCAGGAGCTGGAGTCGGAGCTGGAGTAGGACTTGGTGTTGGAGCTGGTGTAAATGTACAATTACAACATGCATCAAATATACTAGCCGAAGAATAACAAAGTTGCTGTCCTACTGCGTTTCTTAAATCATATATTAAATATAATTTATTACCACCTGCTGGTAAACCAAATTGAGCGCTATACAATGTAGGAGCTCCGCTAGAATTAATTGGAGTTGCTTGCACTGAAGCAGCTAATAAAATACTTATATCCGTTGAATTGTTTTCAAACAATGCATCAGTTCTTAAATATCTAAATTCATTTTCTGTAGGGTCAAACTGGAAGTTATCAAAATTAATTTTGTTGGACCTCATTGTGATAGTTGAGCCATCAGGGGGTATAATACCTGAAGCTTGTGGACCTTCTAGCTCTCTGTATTGAGAAACAATAGGGTCGCTTGGACTAGCTAAAAATGTTACTAAATCTGATTGTGTTGGAGAAGTAACAGTTGAATCTGTCCAATTAAATTCTGTGTGTGAAAACTGACCTGCGTTAGCGTTTGTTGTAAGAGTAATACTATAAACACTAAACACTTCTTCTTCTGGACATTTTACAGTAACCTGAATTGTGTCGTTTACTATTGCGTCTGAAGAAATAATCATTACAACTTCAGTAGGCGTTGGATTTGGTTTTGGAAATCTTAAAGTTCCACTTTGATAAACAATACCTGTAGTATATGTAACGCCATCATATATTGCTTGAACTATATAACCTGTACCAGACACTTGACCTTCCGTTTCTAAATCTAATCCTGCTTCTGAAACCATTTGCTGTTCCGTCCCTTCTGTTACAATTAAATCTGTGTTCTCAAAAGGTATAACATAATCTATTTCTACATAATTAAGATTTGATGGAGGGCCTACAGTTTCACCTAACTCTACACAATAAACAAATTCTTGACCTGCAACAATAGTAATATTCTTTGTAACACCACAAGCAGTACATAATTCAGTTTCAGGTTTTACAATTGTGTTAGTCGTAAAAACATATTCTTGCATATATGGGTCATAACCACCTAATTTCTGTGTTGCTGAAGCTTCAGCAAATAAATCTCTAAACCAACTCCTCATACCTTCATTAGATATAACCGTTAGAATTTCATTTTGAGCTGAGCTACCTGTTAATTTAATAACTACATTTCTTTTAGCATCAGTAAAAAATTTGTTTTGCCCAAAAGTTGCAAAACTTTCTGGGTGATTACTTATACCAAATTCTTCTATTCTAGCTATCTGCGTTCCTAATACTTCTGGAACTGATGTAACAACACCACCTCCAGTAGAATCTGAAAGTAAATTTTTACCCGCTAATACATAAGATATTTTATCTTCTTGTAAAACAAGTATATCTGTTTCTCTTGCAAATAATATTTCAACATCTCCATACGTTTCTTCTAATGGTTTAAAATTAGCTAAACCTAAATTAAACTCATTTAATCTATTTACATTTGATTCATCATTAAACACTCCACTATAAGTAATATCAGCAAATCTGTGAGCAGCTTTGAACTCTTCATTAGATGTTGTAAAAACTCTGTTCCCTAAATTAAAAGACTTACCTTTTATCGAATCTCTAATTCTATAACTTTCCACACCATTACCAAAACTATAACAGTTTGTAAAACCAGGGTTTATAAGAGCTGGTTGACTTGAGGTTTGGTTTTGAACGTTTCCTAAATGCAGTCCATTGCTAATATCAAATGATTGACTATTTTCATACCACGCATCTGGCAGAGAATCTTGAGGTTCTGTTTCAAAAACGTAGGTAGCTCCATCACCTCTATATACAGTAAATGAAACTTCAAGCATAGATTGCTCTGCATCACTGCTACCATAAGAAAGCGGACCAGAAACTAGAAGATAAATTAAATTGTTTCCACTAGGGTCTTGAGTGCTGTTATCCTCATACAGCCTATAATAAAAGTTGTCATTAAAATCTAATGATGATGGCGTTCCTCCACCAAAAAAATTATTACCTCTTAAGTCTGCGCTTGTACTACATTTTCTATATTGATTTGCATTAGTAAATGGAGGAGCAGAATTGGTTACTTGTGGTGAAATAAATGTGTTGTTTATAACTATATTTTCTCCTGGATTTTTAATACCACTGTTTAATGTACTGGCAACATTATCTCCAATAAACCAATTAGCCATATTGGTGTAGTTAGTTGAAGCTGTTAGTGTTTGCTCTAATGTGTAATTTTGTCTTCCCCCGGGTTTATCAGAGCCTTTTCCAAATCTTTTTGTTTCAACTCTCATTACTATTCTACTTCCTACAGGTACGTCATAAACATTATAAGTTGGAGTTGTTCCTTGCGTATTAATAGCTGTAAAAAGGGGAAACGCTACAGTAGGAATAGTTAGGTCACTTTCACATGTTTGTTTGATAGGGTCTCTAGAAATAACCGCATTAGGGTCTTGTATAGACGAAAAATTAGATGCGTTTATTTTCATATACACCCCACCAATTACATCTACTTGAGTTCCAGACGCATCATAAATAGATATAAAACCACTTGACTGAGCTTCTTTTTCTAAAACAGTTGTTCTTATACATCTTGTAGTTGGCCCTGTATTATCAGCTTTTACAATTAATGTATCACCCGCTTCAACTTTAGCCGCATTTTCACCATCTAATAAAAAGTAACTTGAACTTGAAACTGTGTCTCTATAAGCAACATTGCTATATATAGTTTCATAAGTTTCTTTAGTAGGCTTAATAACAAATTTATATTTCGTTGCCCAAGCCGGAGCTTTCATTAAAGAGGGAATTTCTACTTGAATAAAGTTTCTGTCAATAGAATTACTACAAGGAATGTTAACTGAAGCTCCATTTTCCTGACTACTCACTAAAGCCGTTGAAGCTCTATTGTAATCATCCATATAAACTATACCTACTTCATATCCCCTATTACTATGTAAACTTTCAGCGCTTGCGCTATCACTAAAAGAAGCAGTTTCATTTACTATACCCCAGTAAGCATAACCAGAATTTGCTGCTCCATCACCATAAAATGCTGCTAAATTTTGTATTTCTAAAACATTAGAAGAAGTACCATTTACCGTAGCATTTAAAGATTCACCAGCATTTGGAAATACTGGCGTTCCAGAAGTTCTTCCTGTTTGTACCAAACTGTATGTAGAGTCTAAATTTTCTGGCACGGTTCTATTGAACACATCTGTTAAAGTATTTCCAAGCCCAGCTTGCGCATTGCTAACACTTTGTATTGTTCCATTTACACCATCCGTTCCTATTTTTTCTTGAAAATCTGTGCTATTTACAAAATCATAAACATTTGCATAATCTTCAATTAAAGTATAAGACCACGTAAGCTCAAATACAGCTGTAGTTGGTGTAGGGTCTATAGATGGAGGAACTTTATCAAACTCAAAAAATGTTATACCAAAACTCACACTTAATCTAGTTCCTTTTGTTAATTTAGATTGACCAGTTAGCAAAGGGCTTAAGTCAATATATAAAACTGAATCTGAAACCGGTTTACTTGCAGAAGTAGGAGTGTAAGTAAAATTTCCTGTACTTGTATGTGCTGGCAAATCAATTAATGATATAACCTCTGATTTATAAGATGCAGTAAAATTTAAATCTATATCAACTCCTTCACTTGTCTTTAAATCATAACCTTCCATATAATTACCATACATCAACCTGTTGCCCATTAACGTTTGAGCTTTAGCTAATTGAGGGACATTATCATAAAGCCTTAGTATTTCTGAGTCAGGTAATACAGTAAATATCTCTCTGTTTGTAAACTGATAATCCGTGTTTGTATTGTTAATACTTCCTAAATCTTTTTTCTTATTTAAAGTTTTAATAACTTTTATAGATGTGCTGTCTGCTTCTTTAAATAACAACTGCACATCAGTAACACTACTGCTTCCCGTGTTAAACGTAACAGAAACAGCATTGTTTTGATTTACCATCCCTTCATTTAAATAGCTATTGGTAGTAAAATCAAAATTACCGGGTGTAAATGCTGGTTCACTAAATTGAGATATAGCTGAAAATTCATTATTAGCATACTTATATCTATAAGCAAAACATAAAAACTTATCTTCTAAATAAGCGTCTGTAATGCTTGACACATAATAAGGCTCTATTATTGGAGCACTTGTCGGAGGTTTTTTAATTACTAATATATCATCTTGATTAAAAACATCAACGTTTACTCCAAGCAACGGGTCTCCGTAGTTTTGATTAATATTAATAACTCTCGGAGGATTAGTGTTGTCTGTAAAAAATAATAGATTATCTATTTTATCTACACCTGTAATTAAAAAATTTGGATTAAAGTTAAGAGTAGTGTTTATACCATTACCGTCATCAATACTTATTACGTGGTATATTAACTGTCCTGTTTCAACATCAAATGAAATTATTAAATCTAACTTACCTGTAGCCCCTTGAGTAAAAGCAGGGTCATGCACAAACCAATATAAAGCTAAATTAGCTCCGTCTTCAAACGCACCTATACATCTAGCTTGTGAACTAAGTTTAGTTCCATCAACATATTGTATCTCAGTCAGAGGTAAATTTCCTTTAGAGTTTTCAACAGCACCAATTTCAGAATCTTCAGTAGAACCAAGCCTTACATTTACAGCATTTATATACTCTCCATTTGGGACAAGCCTTTCATCAAGGCTTTTATTCATACGGCCCGCTATAAAATTTCTTTGAATGTTTGCCATTTTATTTTAACCACTTATCTTCACCTCTAAGATTCATAAGCAATCT
>WLWF01002675.1_pt1 | contig 12528 bp, 24 predicted proteins | sample 6718331 | NCBI WGS metagenome assembly WLWF01 (sample SAMN12718692, study PRJNA515312) | sponge metagenome | isolation source: marine sponge | host: Mycale hentscheli | place: New Zealand: South Island, Marlborough, Capsize Point | collected 2003-05-01
ATCCCTCGGTTTCTCCTTTGTGTAGTTCACTCAGGAGAGTTATATGTCCACAGTTTCACGTCTGTTCCGTACACCTGGTGTCCGGGGCGACAGTCCAAGCCACAAGCGTGTGGTTCGTGAGTACAACCTCATGGTGCCACATAAGCATCATGTCGAGTACTGCGACCTCAACGCCAATGAGTGGCGGACGGCACATTAGTGCCTGACCCGGTTAACACCGGGGTTTTTCTGATTGTAAATCAGCAGAGGTTATATCATGCGTCCAATTCTCGTAGCCTATTCGGCACTCACCATCGTCCTACATCTGGACTTTGTGTCATTCCCGATGGCACTACTACCATTCATTCCTGAGAATGAGATTGAGGTAGTCACTCCCAGCTAACGCTGGGGTTTTCGCTGTTGTAAATCAACAGGAGTTAATCATGTATCAACTATTAGTAGAACGCAACGGTGTTATGTCAACCATGACCTACCCACCAATGTCATATGAGCGAGCAATCGCTCTACGTCAGCGTTACCAACGTGACTGGCCTTGGTACAAGTACTGGGTCAGTCTACTTGCGTAACACCCTCCCCCGTTAACTCGGGGGTTTTTCCCATTGCAATTCAACTTAGGTTCAACATGACAATTATCAAGACACTTACCAAGACTATGGACGACGGCAGAGTATCTACCTGGCGTTTCCTTGAGATTGACGGTAAGTATTGCTCCCTAGCTGGTCACTACAAACACATGAAGTACAGCTCTATTGCCAACATGAACGATTCTATTTCGTGGTTTAAGTCTGTTGGCTTCTCGGAACTAGCAACCCCCGTTGCTGCTTGACACACTCCCCGGTTAACACCGGGGTTTTTCTCTGTGTAACACAGAGAGAGGACACATGACCGAATTCTACCGCGCTTACGCTGAGTACATCTCACGGATGTACGACCAGTCCGACGAGTTAGTCGTCGTGGACGAAGAGACGATCCCCTACGACTGCAATCGTGCAGTCATGGAGGAGTGGGCGTCAGCTGACTGACACCTCCCCAGCTAACGCTGGGGTTTTTCCTCGTGTACTTCGTGAGGACATATGGCACTCAATCAGGCGATTGCTCGCCCTCAGGACAAGGTGACCAAGATGGTCCCCTACGTCACCTTTGAAGGTGACACTCGCTACCGCAAGGTAGTAGTCAACCAGAAGTCTTTTAAGACTTCTACCCCCCGCTAACGCGGGGTTTTTCCTGTGTGTGACTGCAGTCACGACGGACCATGGGCGTTACTGATCCGAGTGTCGAGTAATCCTTTTTAGCGAGCTCGCGTTACTGAAGGGCACGTTAGTTCCTTCTTTAGTTATCTCCCTTCCCCTCCTAACGGAGGGGTTTTTCCTCGTGTAAATCACATCGGAGAGACCGCATGTTCACCATCATCACCACCATGTCCAAGACCATGGAGGACGGTCGAGTATCGACCTGGCGCTTCATCCAGACGGATGAAGGCTTCTGCTCGGTTGGAGGCAACTACAAGTTGCTCCAGTACCGGACGAAGGCTGCCATGGACAAGTCCATCGCCTGGTACGCCTCTAAGGGCTACAAGGCTGTGGCGCCTGTGGCGGCTTAGCCCCCACTCCCCTGCTAACGCAGGGGTTTTTCTATTTGTATTTCACATAAGACTATGACTAAGCAACGTAAGACCACAGCTACAGACGTACTTATGGCTGGACTAGCTGTTACTCCAATCATGCTGTTAGGCGGATGGATACCACTAGGACTAGCTGGTGTCTGTTATGTCACAGCTCAAGGAATACTCCTACCCTTCCGTGTCTACGACAAGTTGACCGAGAAGAAGGACACTCCCCCCACTTAACAGTGGGGTTTTTCCTCGTGTACACATACAAGAGGACTATGACAAACGTTCAAGTTCGTTCACTCATCCTCGCTCAGCTTCGGGCTCGCCGTAAGCAAGCAGAGGCTCGACTGATGGAGAAGTCCGAGAGGACATCCACAGTCATTGTGTGACAACTACTCCCCCCGTTATCACGGGGGTTTTTCCTCGTGTACATCTACAGGAGAAACACATGTTCCAAATACTTTCCACTCTGACCAAGACCATGGAAGATGGTCGTATCTCCACCTGGAGATTCATTCAGACCACTGAGGGCTTCTGCTCAGTGGGGGGTAACTACAAGTTACTCCAGTACAGGGACAAGGCTTCCATGGAGAAGTCTGTCAAGTGGTATCTCTCTAAGGGATACACCCAGGTCCAGGCAGCTGTGGCTGCATGACCATCTCCCCTCCTATCGGAGGGGTTTTTCTCATTGTCATTCGCTGAAGACGATAAGACTTATCGGATGCAAGACAGATATGACATACAGAAGACATCACGCATCCGTTGATGGCTACTACTCCCCCGCTATCGCGGGGTATTTCCTCGTTGCACTATGCACTTAAACCACATGATTGATCACACTTTGCTTGACGATGGCTTTGCTGACTTCAGCAATCATCAGTTCGATTCATTGACTGATGTTGACCAGCAATATGTCCAGGACATGGGTGTCATGGAGACTGTTGGCGTAGCTACAGCTGGCATTTTGGCAGCTCAGTCCATGCTTGCTACTGCAATCGCAGCACCTGTGTACGCAGGCATCATGACTGCAGCAGCTGGTGGTCTGGTCTACTCCGGTTATCGCAAGCGTAAGGAACTCCCTCTAGTCCCAGCCTTTGGGTCTACCGAGGCTCCTACCCCTGGTGAGGTGACTAATGCAGCTGGTACTCCAGTACCTGTCGCATCCATCTGACCTACTCCCCCCTCACGGGGGGTTTTTCGTCGTGCACTCCGCATGACATTAATGCTTAATCTCAACTTGTCTGAATTAAAGATTGATACTGTTCCAATGTGTAAAGACGTTACTGTCAAACATTTTGGTCGAGGTGAAGTCGAATATAAAATTTATGATACAAGTCATATTCAAATAGGCAGCAGAGTTGCTCTAACTGAAGAAGGACTTGAAGACTACAATGGCTGGAATACAGCCCGACGAGTTGGCTTAGGTGCATTAGCTGGACTTGTTGCCTTACCTGCCATCATTGGTGGTGGCATTGGTTTAGCCATGGGTGGTGAAGCTGTTGGCCTTGGCTTAGCTGAACTAGGCATCATTGGAGGATTTACTGGAGCTTCTCTCGGTAAACTTACAATGAAGTCCAAAACAGGCCATGTTGTTGACCACAAATACAATACTGTATCTTTTATAGATATGGTTGGTATTGTTGTTGACATATCTAGATTACCTGGTTCACAATTGAACTATGTGAAAGTCAAATGGTATGCAAAAGATGAGATGGGACGTAATGTCATTCATACTCTCAATCATATGCCAGAATTCCTTTATGGATTAACTGATGCATAACCCCACTCCCCTCTAACGAGGGGTTATTTTTATTTCTTACAATAGGACTATCTGTCTACATTAGTGCTGTGATTGATAACATCAATAGTGATAACGCCGCTGAACTAGCAGCTGCAGCTATGGTTGCAGGTGGATACTTTGGAAGACCTTACTTAGATAACTTTAGAAACGCTACTGCTGATAACCCATCACCTAACCCTGCTCGTAAGCAAATCAAGCCTTTCCTTAAGGCAATGGAAGAACGCATTCAAGAGTTCGAACCTAATTATAAAGCTGATGAAAAGATGCGTGTAGTACCTTCTCAAACAGGTGTATCTACATTTGGTCTTACTGATCATCAGTCTAAAGCAAGTAATATGCGTTTAGACGCTGCTCGACGTGCTCACTATGGTGTTGATAACATTGTTTCAATCAATCCCTACCACGATGATGCTTCACTAGCACATGAGTTAGGTCACACTGTTACTCAACGCACGCCTATTGGTAATCAAATCCATAAGGCTAAGACTATTATGCGTAGTCGTCCTAACGTTAAGAATGCAACTACTATTGCCACACTGTTAGCACCTGCTCTTGCTTCATATATTCAAGAAGGTGATGATGACTTTGCTACTGCCCTTGGCTTAGGCTTAGCTATCAATGCTCCCACACTTATGGATGAAGCATTTGCTACTGGCGAAGGTTTTAACCTGATGAACAGAGCAGGTAAGCCTGGCACCATTGGTCAAAAAGCAAGGATGGCTGGTAGCTTCCTCACTTATACGATGGCTCCTGTAATATCAGCTGCTATTGGTAGCACTGCTGGTAATGTTCTAGAAGATACTATCTAACTACCCTCCCCCATTATCATGGGGTTTTTTACTTTTGATACCATTGATTTATTACTGTTAAGTTATCATGAAACGTTATAACCGCTTTGGTGGATTAAATAGAGGTGGTACCGGAGATTTCTACGGTAATACTTCTCCTTATGGAATGGCTCAAAGTAATGGTGATAGTGAATTAATTGACCGTATTAGAGCACGTAAAGCTTCTGGCGAAAGTTCTTTCGTCAAACGTGAACCTATGGCTCAAGCTCCTTCAGGTCTTGACGCTATGGATATCGAAGCACTACAAATTGCACGTGTCCAAGCAGAGTTTAAAGAGCAAGCGATGCATCAATTGATTGTTGATGAGCTTATCCGACGTGGAATCCAGGTGTAACAATCACTCCCCCCTGCTATCGCAGGGGTTTTTCTTTGTGTCTCTTTTCTAAGAGATGTTCCCTTTGTTCCAGGGACTTCACTGAAAAGGTGTCGATTAAATCAGGTCCTCTCCCAGAATGGGACAACGAGGTCTGACTTGGGTAGTCCAAGATATGGAAAGAGCTGTGAGAGATTAGGTATGGTTCTACCACCCGATCTCACGAACCAGCGAGCGGATAATGTCCCTTGGCGGGGACAATAGACCGTAAGTGACATGCACACGTGGGCTGACCGCCAAGTCAGAATACTGTGGGCATGAGGAAGAATTAGATTCGTTATCTTCCAGGTTGCATAGGGCAAACTATTGCTTTCGACCTAGAACCCCGGACGCGGATGACCTTTAGTCACGCAGAGTAGGGAAACGAACGTGCACACAGACGAAGACCCTAACCAGTCATGGGCAACTGTGACTGTCGTGTCTACGGACCATTAGTGGATCAACAACTAGGTGTTGAGAGACTGGTGACGCGACGTACTAGGGACTGATCTCCCTGGGGTACGAAACGTAGAAGGATGTGGCTGCACTACGGGTTTGGTTCACCATATACGAACCATGGGTAAGTACCTGAACTGGTTTTATCGCCAGGTGTGCGAGTCATCAACTTAACGGTTGGTGTTGACACAGGTACATGGAGACTAGCCGCACTAAAGCTCCTAACAAAAGTTCCCTCACCATACCGGTGGGGGATTTTTTTATTTCTGACCCTACGCACTCATTCCTTATTAACTATGAATAAGACCAAGAAACGCGCACACAAACGCTCCAACGTGACTGCAACGATGAAGAACTTCTGGCACAAGTGGCACTTTGCCAAGTCACCACTAGAGCGTCATCAACTCTTCAGGAAGCTCATTGGGTGTAACTCAAAAGATGCTACTGAAGCACTGGTCAAGTGGGCTCAGGACGGAGTTATCTGTCCTCAGTACATCTACGACCATGGTTTCGTAGGTAAAGGTCCTGAACCTTCTACCTGGAACGATGCTCCATTAGTTCCTGACCCTGATGATTGTGAACCAATCTTCTAATCCCTTACCATATATAAAGAACTATCTGTCACTGATATGAACCCATTAGTCGGAATGGCCTTAGCTGAAGGCATGAATATGGGTTCCCGAATGTTACATCGTCGTGACATGATGACCCAGGTACCTGGTCCAAATAATGTCCGCAACTACCACGATAAACTCACTGATAAATTTGAAGACTATGTAAACGATAAGAAACTCGACGTTATACCTAAAGTCGCGGTTCAGTATAACTCTCCCGAACTTGCTGAGATCCTTGAGAACAAAGACAAGTTCCTACAAGTGGAGCGTAGTACATATGAACCACACGGAGTACAGGTTAATGAGTACGCTCCCAAAGAACTCCTTGCTGAAGGCTTAGGACAGCTCGCTAGTAGCGGTACTGGTTACGGTAAAGCTCTACAAAACTTTAACAATAACGATAAATATAAACAAGCAATGAAGGTTGCTCAGTATCTGGCACCTGCAGCCTATTCCATGGGTATGCCTGGTGACGATGACTATGAAGGAGCACTAGGACTTGCTATAGCTGCTAACGCTCCCTCCCTTTTACAGAGCATTGATAGCAAGCGACATGGCCTTGGCATCCTTCATCAAGCAGGGCTCCCTACAGGCGGCTCTAAAGCACGTATGGCGGGTGCACTATTGCTTGAACTAGGTGTCCCATTCTTCCAAGCTTCTGCAGGTAATGCAGTTGGAAACATGTTGGACGCCGCTCCTAACCCTTATATCCCTCAAGTATCCCTATGATCGAACTATTGTTGGCAACTGTTATACAGATACAACACCCTTGTGACGAAATCTATGACGAACTTATGTCTGCTGTAGACAGTAAGATTGTCACATTAAGAGAAGCTGAAGATATCTACAAACGCTGTCTTATCTACGAGTTCTAATCATCCTAGCTATCATTTAATTATGCAAGTAAATATCTCTCCCATGATCACAATGAACGACCGTGTACTCTCCCGTCTGAAAGATGAATACGCTGAAGCTATCGTGGAAAATATGACACAGCGACAAGCGTTCTCTTACCTACGTCAAGTAATCTATAACGATGTAGCTGTACTTAGCTCCGAAGACGTAAAGCGTAAGATTGTCAAAGCGTTTGGCGAAGACAAGTACAACGAAATGTTGGAAGACGCTATGCGGCAAACCGATGTTAAAACCGTACCTACTACTCTATAAACTACTTGTAGATTAAAAAGGTCCCAATATATAAATAAGCAGGATGCTATCTCTCTATAACCGTTCACCTTTCCAATTGATTGACAATATGTCCCAGCTCCCTTTTGGCATTGATAACGTCTATGTTATCTCTGATGCTAAATATGCAGAGCTGCGTAAAACCCAAGCAGAACAAGAAATCGCTGTCTTAACTAAAAGACTTAACGCATATGAAAAGTCTGCTAACCAGCTAAGGGAAACAATCACCGAACTCCAAACTGAGCACGGTCTGTTACCTGAAGCTTCTGTTGAATAACAGCTCTCCCTCCTATCGGAGGGTATCTGCTGTGTGTCTCTTATATCTACCTATGACTGACTTACCACTTGATCCTCACGATTATCCTGGTACTCCTGAGTACAACGAGTTGCTAGAAGAACGCACCCGTCGTGCATATCTACTGCAACAAGCAATGATGGAAGACGAAGAGTGCTTCCGTCATCACTCACGTAGATAACTACTTTCCCCTCTATTGAGGGGATTATCCATCGTGTCCTTATATATGTCCTATGACAATTATTAGTACTGCAAAGCCAGTGTCTCTTGAAGAAGCACTGGATATTGCTGAAGAACGAGCTTATGCAAGTAAGACGCCAGCCTTCCCTCCCATAAACGATGCAGTAAAAGCTGTACGTTCTATTGACTGGGAAGACGTACGTCGTCGCACTCGCGTTGGTGTCAACAACTGCGGTCTTGTTATCGCAGTCATTGGTGAAAAACTACATGACTTAGGCGTTTTCCTCGCCTCTGTCTAACACTCTCCCCCTCTATCGAGGGGTCTTCTCTTGTTGTTCTTCACCATCTGTCTATGACAACCACTTACGACTTCCGAATCATCACTAACACCGATGTATCTGGTATGTCACTTGTGGTTGCACAGAACGAAGATGCCTTCAGCTACCTCACACAAGAAGAGGAACTCGGTTACTTCCAAGACGGAAGTGTTCCTCTGTCTACTGACCGGATCAGTCGATTCATTGTTGACGCTGAGCACGCACAACTGAGTGCTGCGCTCGTCTGATGCAACTCCCCCTCTCTATCGAGGGGGCTATTCCACTTGTCCTTTACTAAGACTTACAAATGTCAACATCAGTTCCTGACGGTATCTCTTTTGCTGACCTTCAAGCGTTAGCTAAAGATGCACCTGATGACTCTGCCATCGTTCCAACTGATGGTCCTTTCAACGGTCTCACTGAAGAACAACTTAAAGATTTGGTAGATACTCAACTTGAGCTTATCCATGATGGTTGTCCTCACCCCATGTTTGCTAAAGCAATCGTATGGCGCATCATCGGCAACATGATTGCTTGGCACACTGCTGCTGGTGAATCACAGTTCAAAGATGGTGAAACTCAGTCTGCCGTCTGTTGGTTACGTGATGCCGGTAAGTTTCAAGCCATCCTTGATATCCTTATGTCTATCCATGTAGGTAATGGTGACTTCATCACCCCTGGTGAGTAATTTAAACTTCTGCCTTAACAGGCAGTTTTTTTATTTCCTCCAATTCTTTTGCTCAGCTTCAGCTTGACGCAATAACTTCAACGCATACTCAAGGTTCTCTTCACTTTGTGGTTGTACAGTTCTAAGGATTAAATCTTTTACAGCTTCTTCTTGTGTCAAACGCTGACGGTTAGGGTCACTTAACTGTTTATCAGTAAGATTTGGTGGAATGTTTGCACCAAAACCATCACGTTTCATCGTATCTGCCAATCGGCTTAACTGATGAACCGTTTGTAAATCATAGTTCAACTTAGTGTTGACATTATAGTCTTGATCTAAATAACTAAAGTTACTAGGATCATCACTATATCCCCATCCTTTATCTCCCGCTACATCAAAACTGCTTGACAGTGATTGAATGTGATCCATATGGCTTGGCCTACCCGGTGGGAATATCTGCGTCTGTGCAGTTCCCATCGATCCGCCCTTTTGCTGAAGCCACTGATTAAGAAAGACATCTCCTCTCTCTCCTAAATAAGCAGCCTTATCTCCTTTACCTAATGAACTGAATACTGTGTCTGTCCCTGGAATTAACACTACATCACCCCGTGAGCCGTTAATTGCTCCACCACCTGACATTCCTTTAGCTATTGGAGCTTCTGCCTTACCTTTGGTAACCAAGCTTCCAAAGCGTTGTAATGCTTCTGGTGTTACTTCTTGCAAGTTATTCATCGCACGATAACTATCGTAATCGTTATAACGATGAGCGAGACCCATGTCTCTTGCATAACCTATCTGTCCTGTAGCGCCTTCAAAGCGCTCTGGATACAACTGAGCTTCTACTAGTACATCTTGTGTACTATCAACCGCTGACGGACTATATTTTACATAGTCTCTACCTTGCGGTGATGGCACCTGGTCGATGTTAATACCACCTTTCTTGTTGCGTTTAACTCTACCACCTTCAATATTTGTGATACTTCCATCACTACCGTAGGTTAATTTTGTAGGTGTACGAGCACCAAGACGAGTGATAGCTTCATCAACATTATCAATTGTCAACTTATCTCCAGGAAAGACATAGTCCATCTCCCTCGTCTTACCGTATCGCTTAGATTCAGTTAAATCATTAAGCAGAGCATCTGCTGCACCTTCTAAACGATCTCCACCTAATAGACGAGCTAATCTACCCATAACATTAACTAATTGATATCTCTAGTTTATCTTTTTACTTTCTTGTATTGATAAACTCTCCCTTTAGCTGCTTTCCTATTCTCTCTATTAGTAATTAGATCATCTGCTTTGTCTCTAAGCAGTGGAATACCAATATCGCAATATTCTTGGATATACTTTAATTTTTCATCAAGAGTAGATGCTGTCATTAACTTTGCTGCAAGTCCTTTAGTACCTTTGCCTTGCATTTCTAAACCTTGCTCCCTTGCAAAGTTATGCAGCTCATCATGATCATCAATATTTAAATTTATTAGATTACCTATTTCGTTTCCACTTTTAACGCCATTATGTTCTAACAAATTATAGATTTGATCTTTTTCAAAATCATTAGAATTATCAAGCACTGTCCCTAAAAGACTGAGTGCATTTTTGTGATGAACTTCTTCTATGACACCATCTATTCTCTCTGGTGACAATAATCCTGTAATTCTGGCGTTAAGCTCTCTATCTTCATAACTCAGTCCACTATTCTTTGTCGTTGGCATAACAGCTTTTAGCTGTCGTTTCAACGCTCCTGATTGAGAGTTGTCTTTTTCAAATAGCTGTGGACTTTGAACTAATACGTCATAGTCCCTTCTATTCTTAAATTCTTCACGCAATATCCTCTATAACTACGCTTATTAGGCATTAGTTATCATCACCATCTTCCCTATGTTAACTAACATTTAGTAGCAATACTTAGCCCTCTAAATGTTAAACTTGATACACTCGGGTGTTAGACCCTGCTGGTTATCATCACCATCAATTTGATACCTACGCTTAGATCTAACGACGTCATGCCTACGGCTTAGCTAACCGTGGGCTTTTTACTTCCTTATTACAATAGATAAATGCAACTGCATTAAATATATGAAAAGATTTGCTGGCGATCTATTCAAAGGTGCTGAACTAACACCTGCTGATAAACAAGCAATCGTTCATGCCTTTGATGTAGATGACACACTGACTATGAAACCTGATGGTTTCGACAACACAGGTCTCACCAAAGATCAATTCTTTGATGCAGCACGGGACTTCCCTGCTGATCAGCCTGTTGTTGAACTCGCTCAAATGCTTGCAGCTAAAGGTGACCGTATTGCTATTGCAACGGCACGACCTGCTGAGCGTCTTGACGAAACAATTGATTGGCTCAAGCGCAACAACGTACCGTTTGACCAAATTATGTTGAGCACTGGTGGCGAACCTTCTGGTGTAGCCAAGCAAGCAATGCTTCAAAAACTACAAGAAGATTACAAACAAGTTGGAACTCTCTTTGATGACTCTCCCTACAACATTGAAGGCGCTCAAATGCAAGGCATTGACGCCGTCCATCTCAGAAAGAATGATGACTACTGGGCTCAACATCCTGAACAAATATTTCCCTATGGATTATGACCAAAGCCCAACGAAAGTTCATCCAATTATTTGAAGCTGCAGACCACTGCACCTCGCGTGAGGATTCAAAGAAACTTATACTCAAGTCAGATAAGTTGCGAGCTAAATTATTAGCAAAGCAGCTATTATCTGATGCCTCCTAAGACTATTATCTTCGGATTATCCATGTTCGCACTTGGCGAAATCATGGGAATACTAATACCTACTATTCACTAAATGTTTAAAACTATAATTGCAACACTGGCTGGACTAGCGATTGCTGCTCCTGCCTCAGCTACTTCATGGGCTGATGTCAATGAACTACAAGACCTTGTAACAGGCACTGGTACCAAGATTCAAAAGCTTGACTGCCCGAAAGGCAAGATGGGCTTTTATCAATTTGACAAAGATAAGAATATCGACCGTCTTGTTTACTGTAAAAACAACGTCGATATGACTGACCCCGACGCTGTATGGGAAGTATTAGTACACGAAGCAACGCATGTTATGCAAACTTGCTACGGCGGACCTGTCATGAAGGACACCTATGTACCTCGTGTGCTCCGTGAACTGCAAGAAACTGCTCCTCACTACTATGCAGTCCTTCAAGAATACAGAGGCAATCACAAGCGCATTGAGATTGAAGCATTCTGGATGGAGCTACGTTCACCTCAGGTTGCGACAGATTGGATGCTAACCTATTGTTATCAAGATTAATTTATGGGTGAAGAACTACTGAACTTAGATGAGGAGTGTTTTCCTCCTCGTCGTTTATTTACTGGTACTGTAAAACAAGCACAACGTAAACGAACTATGGTTAAGGCTGATACACCATCAGGTTATCGGTCTTATACCACCGCAAGATTACTTTTGCTAGCTAAACTAGGATTACCTCTGCATCATGCAGAAGGAATTTGTTGCCACGCTTGTAATAACGTCTCTTGTTTGAACCCAAATCATTTGTATCTTGGAGATCAATCAAGCAATATTGAAGACGCTGTTGCTGCAGGTACACATGTAAGTGGCCCAGGACGAAGTAGCTCAGCTGGTTAGAGTGCCGCTCTGTCACAGCGGAGGTCGCGGGTTCGATCCCCGTCTTTGTCGTTGTCCTCCCGAGACATTAAACCTGGCGCTACGCCATGGACGGGGTTTCGATTACCCCCAGCTCCACTCTTGGGGCTGCAAAGGCTTTCGACATGGGTAGTGAACTGAGAATAACTCTCAATAACATCGTATCTTTCGAACGCGCAACTGTAGCCGCCTGAGCTACTTGCCCGTGACGAACCTTCCTCTTCCCCCCCTATCGGGGGGTCTTTTCTTTGTGTCCCTTATTGGTACACAATGTCTGACTTTCAATTCGAGATGGTTTCTATTCCAAGAATTCAACTTGATCACATGTTGATTCAAATGCAACGTGCTGAAGGTATCTGCCGTAAAGCACGTCCTGCTTCTCGTCACCCTGACAAAGCAGAACTGATGGCTGAACCTACTACTTTTTACAGTGGTGCTTCAGGCTATGCAGGTGCAACTATGAGAGATGTTATTCAGCAAATTGAATCACATCTTCCTCTTGAATAACTCTCAGGCGTCTATCATCTTAGGCGCCTTTTTTCACGCT
>WLWF01002679.1_pt1 | contig 12518 bp, 12 predicted proteins | sample 6718331 | NCBI WGS metagenome assembly WLWF01 (sample SAMN12718692, study PRJNA515312) | sponge metagenome | isolation source: marine sponge | host: Mycale hentscheli | place: New Zealand: South Island, Marlborough, Capsize Point | collected 2003-05-01
AGAGTTGTCACCGCGAGACCCATAAGCACGCTCATTACTTCGTACAAGAGAGTTGAGCCGCCCGCCAATGCGACTGTCGCTGTCAAAAATGCTGGATAACCCATTGGGAAAAAGTTTCCCTCGAAGGCGTTTGGATCCAGCCAATAATTGGGGTCTTGTCCATCGCGAACGAATGTCATGTAGGAAGTTGCATCGGGGCCTGTGAAGACCCCAACGGTGAGCAAGGCGCCAATTATCCCTTGCGTCACCAAGACGGCACTCAAGCCGACACGACCCTGGCTCATAGCATCGGAACCCACGGAAGAACAATGACGACCGCTGATATTGCTCCGATCAGTGAAATGACTTGTAGGAGCGAAACCGACACCGGAACGCTGCAGCCACGCCGTTGTAATTCATGGCTGAGGTGATCTCGCCCCGCCGTAAATGGGTGGATCCCTGACCTGACTCTGCGCACAACAACAAAAGTCATATCAAGCAGAGGCAACAACGCAATGAGAAGAACCGCTGCTGCCGCAATTCCGGGAGGGACAGCCGTGGGTGCGAGTCGAATGAGAAGAAGAGCCATCAGTGTGCCAAGGAAGTAGGCTCCCGAATCACCCATGTAGATACGTGCGGGATGCCAATTGTGACGTAGGTATCCGATGGCAACACCCATCAAAGTGACGCCAAGTAAGCTAACGAGCGCCTGACCGAAAAGAGCAGCAATTGTCGACGCCGCAGCAGCCATAACAAAAACGGTGGAAGCTGCGAGCCCATCAGCGTTATCGAGCAGGTTCACTGCATTCACCAAAACCACTACCCACAGTACGGTCATTGCAATATCGAATGCGGCAACGCCCGTCAATTCAATTCGAGAGCCCAAAAACCAAGCGAGGGCCCCGACTACCGCTATGAAAAACAATCTGACATACGGATTTAAGTCGTTGCGATCATCAAGGAAACCAATGGCTGCCGCCGCTAGCGCGGGTACAAGAACTTGAAGCGCCAGCCCCAAGCCTAGTCTCCCCGTAGCGACGAATCCCACGGACACAATGAGCGTCATCACCACGGCGACCGCTATTCCACCCAACTTGGGGACCGGACTGGATTGCGTCTTTCTGCCTCCATCTGGATAGTCCAGAACTTTCCATCTCATAGAAAGTCGAATGCTCAAGCCGACTGCAATCCACGTGATGCCGAAGCTCACTAGCAGCGCAGTTGCTGCTTCCATCCACTTCACGAACTAGGACGTTCCCGCATATCAGCTGCAACATCCTTAATGATCGTTTCCAGGTCCCGCGTCGGGCTCCACCCCATCAGTTCATTGATGCGCGCGGTGTTGGGTCGACGGCGTTGCATGTCCTCAAATCCTGCTTCGTATGCCTCGTCGTACGGAACCTGCACGATCTCACTCGTTGACCCCGTCACTTCAATAATCCGCCGAGCAAGATCGCCTATGGAAATCTCTGACTGTGAACCGACGTTGAAGACTCTTCCTTCCGCGTCACGCTCGCTCATGAGGCCCAGTAGTGCTCCGATCACATCGGAGACGTGGCAGAAACACCTGGTTTGATCCCCTGAGCCGTAAACCGTGATCGGCTGGCCTCGAAGTGCCTGTTCCACTAGTCGCGGTATCACCATGCCGTACGAGCCGACTTGCCGAGGTCCGACGGTGTTGAAGAGCCTGACAATGACGGTCGGCAGGCCCTTTTCGCGCCAATACGCATGCGCGAGAACTTCCTCGATCGCCTTCGCTTCGCTGTACGACCATCGAGTCTTCAGCGGAGAACCAAGGATGCGGTCATCCTCCTCACTAAGAGCGTCAGAGGTGTTCTTTCCATAGATCTCACTGGTAGAGGCCACCAATACTTTGCGTCCATATTTGTGGCATTTTTCGAGGACGATTTCTGAGCCACGGATGTTGGTCGCAAGGCTCTCAAGTGGCCGTTCCACAATCAAGTTGACGCCGACTGCTGCCGCCAAGTGGATGACGTAGTCGCACCTGCGGACGACATCATCAACGAGCGCATCATTAAGGATAGAACCGAGCACAAACTCTACGTCAGTGCTACCCGTGTGCTGACGAAGGTTGTCGTGACGGCCTGTGGAGAGGTCGTCCAGAACGACGACGGAGTCGCCTCGCTGGACGAGCGCGTCCACAAGGTGCGAGCCAATAAAGCCAGCTCCACCCGTAACCAAGTACCTCGCCACGTCTTGCCTCTCCTCGAGTATGAAACTAAGTCTTCCACAAAGTCTCACATTTCGAGCATGCGGCGGTAGAGGTCCGCGTGGCTCTCAATCATGGCTTGGGTGCTGAATTTGGCGTTCATCCGCCGTCGAGCTTCCGCGCCCATGGCCGACCGGAGGGGCTGTCGCTTCAGGAGGGTGACGAGACCGTCCGCAACAGCTCGTGCGTCAGGATCCACCAGGAGCCCGGTTTGGCCAGAATCGACAACGGACTCCATGCCGCCCACCCGCGTGCCTACCGTGGGTACGCCGGCCAGTCCGGCTTGGATAACGCTCAGCGGAGTGCCTTCGTTGTCGCTCGTGACGACCAAGGCATCACTTGCCGCCAAGAGTGACTCAATATCGGAGCGCCAACCAAGAAGGCTCGATGGCAATCCCACCATGGATTCACGGAGATCGGCATCCAAGTCTCCAGATCCTGCGATCAGAAAGTGCGTATTTGGAATCTGTTGATGAACAATTCGTGCTGCTTCCGCGAATCGATCAGGGCGCTTGATCCGGGTAATTCGACCGAGCAGAAGCACAACATGATTCTCAGAAGGTATGTGCAACGCTGCGCGTGCGGACTCTCGGTCCGGAAGGTCTCCGAGAGATACTCCGGGCGGAATGACTTCATATTGCTTCTGGTGACCTATCCCCGCAGTTAGCAAGTCATCACGAACCTGGGGAGAAACAGCAATGAGGCGATCGCTGCTGCGTGCGAGGCGGGCTTCGGCTGCAATCAGTCCCCTCGTCTTCGCAGGGGAGAAGTACCCGTGCAAGAGATGTCCATGGAATGTGTGCACTACCCGTGTCTTGATGGGCGCCAACCGAGCCGCCAGCCGTCCAACCACACCTGCTTTCGCTGTATGTGTGTGGATGATGTGAGGCTGAATATCACGGAGTCGTCCGACAATGCTTCGCAATGACATCACATCGTTGACGGGTGAGACCGACTTACCCAGGCCATCAATTCGGATAGCACGTATATCAGGCGCTTGCGTCTCCAGATAGTCGGCCTCGTCGTCTCCGCAATTCCCCGTGATAAGCCTTACGTCGAATTCTTCACGATCCAACTCGCGAACAGTATCTGAGATGAGGACAGCTGGTCCCCCAATATTCATTCGAGCAATCACGTGCACGACACGAATGGCTTGGATCATGGCAAAACTAAAGCCTTACAACGTCAGGACCACTCAAGACACCTCGAGTGTCGAGTGTGCACGTTCCACTGCCAGTAATCACGTCGTGATCGAACGCCGAATGCGCCTGAAGCAGGACTGCCACGTGCGCCTCACGCAAACCCTCGTTGAGGCTCCCCATCTTTTTGATTTCGGAACCGCCTACCACCCACGAATCGACGAGGGGATCAACATAGGAGAGGTGAGCCCCGAGATCAATCAAGGCGTTGGCTACATCTACCGCCGGTGATTCTCGAACATCTCCAATGTCCGCCTTGTAGGTCACTCCCAACAGCAAAACGCGGCTATTGCGAAGAGGGAGGGACTGATCATTGAGCAAATCCTGGATACGTCGAACGACGTAAGCCGGCATGCCTGCATTGATTTCTTGAGCCAACTCAACGAAACGGAATGCGTATCCCAATCGACTTTGGACTCTGTGAGACAGGTAATTGGGATCAATGGGAATGCAGTGTCCCCCCACTCCTGGGCCAGGAAAGAATGGACTGAATCCAAAAGGCTTCGTGCTGGCGCAGCGAATCGCATCCCACAGGTCAATTTCCAACTCAGCGCAGAACTGTGCCATTTCGTTCACGAGGGCAATATTGATCTGCCGATAGGTGTTCTCCAGGAGCTTCGTCATCTCAGCTTCCTTGACCCCTCCAGACACCACCACTTCGTCTACCACCGCGGAGTAGAAATCCATTGCGCGTTCAGAGCACAGCGGAGTTAGACCGCCGACGACCTTTGGCGTATTGCGGAGGGTGAATCGGGTGTTACCGGGATCAATTCGCTCCGGGCTGTAGGCAACATGAAAATCTTGGCCCGCGATAAGCCCGGAAGTCTCCAAAATCGGTACCAGCACCTCTTCAGTGGTTCCTGGATAGGTGGTCGATTCGAGTACAACTAGTTGCCCTGGTTGGAGGTGTTGCGCGATGTGGCGGGCTGCATCTTCTACCGCCTCCAGATTCGGACCCAGTTCCCCGTCCAATGGAGTCGGTACGCAGATAACTGCTATGTCAGCTGAAGCCAGGCAATCTGTGTCTCCCGTCGCTTCAAAGCCTCTCGACAACATGTCACGGACCACAGAATCACTGATATCGTCTATGTGCGAGAAACCCTGATTCAAATCATGAACGACCTTCGGAGACATATCCAATCCCACGACTTGAAACCCCACCCGCGCGGCTTCCGCAGCTAAAGGTAAGCCGACGTACCCGAGTCCAACGGTAACGAGTCTGGGAGCCACTATCGCCGACCTTTCACAGACGCGGCCATACGCATCAAGACCGTGCGAGAGCGTATCTCACGACCTTAAGGCTGGGAGTGGGGCGTCTAGCGAATGACTGGACCTTTATCTCGTCGGTGTGAAGGCATGCAACGTTTGTATAACGTGATTGACCTCCTCGTCTGACAGGTGCTCCCCGATCGGCAAACTCAGTTCCCTTCTAGCAAGTTCTACCGAGCGCGGGAATTGCGAGTGGAGTGAATCCGCATGGAAGGGAAAGTCTGGTAAGCAATGTGGGTAATGAATCCCTGTAGGGATACCTTCTTGGTCTAGGTGGTGCCTCAGGGCGTCGCGATCCGGTACCTCAACTGCAAATTGATGCCAACCATGAATTCCGTCTTCGGGTACCGCAGGCAAACCGAGCCACTCAAGACTCTGCAGGTTACGCAGATAGCAATTCGCGATTTCCGAACGCCTCGCAACCCACTCATCGAGGCGTCTAAGTTTCACCTCAAGTACGGCCCCTTGGATTGAATCCATCCGGGAATTGCGGCCCACAATCTCGTGGTCAAACTTCCCAAGGCGGCCGTGATTCGCAATTCTGCGGATCCGCTCAGCAAGCGACGCATTAGACGTAGTGATCGCACCAGCATCACCAAAGGCACCCAGGTTCTTGCCTGGATAGAAGCTGAAGGATGCAGCGTCACCCATTGAACCGACTTGGCGTCCTCGACGACTTGCTCCGTGCCCTTGGGCTGCATCTTCGATTATCAGGACGTCAGGCCTGCCGACGGAGTCCAGCGCTTGCCGCAAACGTTCAACATCCGCCGGGAAGCCATATAGATGGACGACTACAACAGCTCGGGTACGGGGAGTCAAAAGTGGTAGCACCAATTCACGGTCAAGAACGGCCGCCGCTCCGACATCCACCAATCTGGGGGTAGCTCCTGCCCGAAAGACAGCTTCACTCGTGGCCACAAAAGTCATCGCGGGGACGAGTACGTCGTCTCCCGGGCCAATCCCGAACCCTTCAAGAATCAACTCAAGAGCATCGGTGCCGTTAGCGCACGCAACGCACGCGTCGGCCTCAACATATTCGGCAAAGGCGGACTCGAAGGCGCGAACTGACTCCCCATCAATGAATCGTCCATTTGCGACACATGTCGAGATCGCATTCGTAATCTCAGGTTCTAGTTGCCCTATTTGCCACTGCAAGTCGAGAAACTTCATGAAGAAAGGCACCGGCCTTTGTCACGACGGACCTGCTTACGCGACCTCACGTCTGGCTCGTGCCCATTCATCATCAAGATTCGTTGAGCAGACATGAGTGAAGATCGCCCTTTCTGCTGATCCGAAAACCATCGGTAGGCCCTTTCGGACCATTGATGCCTCTGATTCAGAATGTTATTGACACACGTTGTCCATTCCGATATCGAAGTACTCTTCGCGACGATGCCGTTCACTTGGTCTATGACCAATTCCATAGCGGCATTATCCTCTGATTCCGCAACGATGACTGGTGTCCCCGCAGCGCAAGCCTCTAGAACAACCAAACCATATCCCTCACGTGCAGACGGATGGAGCAGTACCGAAGCTCTTTTCCACAGGGAACTCAATTCCTCATCTGAGACACCCCCGCGCACACAGGTGGGTCGAAGCCCAAGACTCGTCGCAGAGTCTCGGACTTCATCAAGGAGCGGACCTTCGCCAACGACTGCACATTGGACGGATGGGAGATTCTCAACAACGCTCGCCATCACTTCCAAGGCAAGCTGCGGCCGCTTGTCAGGAACCAATCGCCCCACGAACAAGAGGAGGGGTTCGGTATGCAACTCTGGGGCATACCCGCTGTCACCGTCGATCTGCTTCTTGCGAAGCATGCCGGGAAGTTTGACAACGTGCTCTGGCGATTTGAAGGCCAGTAGGCGACTTCGAGTGATGTCTGTGTATGTGGTGAGGCGAGGAGAAAGGGCCAATGCAAATCGCTGAACCAGATAGCCGAGCGCCCCATGGAGACGCCCCGAGTAAGCCTTCCAATATGGCAGAGGCCACCACTCAAGCCACTCAACCACTAGCTGGATCCGACGTCCCATCAACGCGAGTGAAGCCGCAATAACTGGCCATAGTGGCGATTGAGCGACGTATACAAGGTCATAAGTACGACGATTCTTCAGAAGGAAAAACCAAAGGTTGACAGAAAACTTAAGGGCTGGCCACGTCTTTCTCGTGCCATTTCGGTGGTAGAGATCAAATCGGCTACCAACAGGAACGACTTTGTACGACTTTCCCTCTCCACCAGAGCCGTAGTCGCACGTTACGTAGTCAACGTCATGACCTATGTCAACAAATCTAGACGCAAGTTCATCCAACCAGCGCTCCGCTCCACCCTTGGTTGCAGGAAACCAACAGTCGTACACCACAGCGATCCGCAACTAACCAACCTCATTCTGATTGCCGACCTCATCCGACGGAGTCCTGCCCGGCAGGGAGACCCCTTGAATGCTGATTGCTCTTGCAAGACGAGTGACTTGACCCTGAAGTAGCCTTATGCGCGCATACATCATCAAAATGACGAAGGCTAGGGTTGTGATCAGCAGGTAGATCAATAAATCCGCCCCACGCCCAACACCAACTGCATTAGCGGCCAAGGTTGTCCATTCCGGGACGAGGATGGCCAACACGCCTAATGCAGATAGGACAGCCAGCAAAATGAGGGCCCAGGCCCTGCCTCGCACACCACTTGATCGAATCAATGCGAAAGCAAAGCCGCCCACGCAAGCAACAAGGATCAAGCGAATGATCATTTTGACCGCACAATCGAGTCGAAGAGAATATTGACGGCATTGATCATCGGTTGACCCTTCCGCTGAGAATACTCTGTGTAATTCACCACCGTTGGAATCTCAGTGTAAGGAAGCCCACTTCTGCCCAGATCATGCAAAAAGTCTGACGCGTGAGACATGCCATTCGAAAGCCGTAGCAACTCAGCAATTCGTCTTGAAAAGACCCGCAATCCGTTGTGTGTGTCCGTCAACCGTAAGCCGGTGGCTAGGCGGGTTTGTACTAATCCCAGCTTCAGCAATATTCGCTTTGCAGGCGGAACTTGCGTCTCATGGGACAAAAAACGAGAGCCCAGTACAACGTCTACTCCACCCTCAGAAAACCTACGAAGAGCAGCGGTCAGATCTGCGACTCTATGTTGCCCATCGGAATCAAAGGTTGCAAAGCAGTGGAAGTGACACTCCCGCAACCCCCATTCAATGCCGGTCATGATCGCGGCTCCCTGACCCAGGTTGATCGGATGCGAAACTACCGCGACGCCCGCCCGAAGGGCCTTCTCTCGACTATCGTCTGTGCTGCCATCATCCACAACCACAACCTGGGGAAAAGTTGAAACTAAGTTCGCAAGAACCTCCTCGATCACGCTACCCTCGTTCCAGACTGGAACAATTACAAGTGTCCTTTCCCGCATATCCGGAAGATCATCAATGTCACTGGCCGGTGATTCCACGAAGTAAGGATACCGCTCTTGGCCGAGACACAAAGAGGCGAAAATGAGCGAAATTGAGCCCACTAACACGGCCACCAAAGACTACGCCCACCGCTTATCTCGGCTCTCCGGATTGCGATGGAAGAAGCTCCTAAACGTGCAGTTGCCCTATGCCGTGCACACTCGGAGGGTCTGCACAGGTTCCGTTCTTGACATCGGATGCGGGATTGGTCGCAACCTGGGTCACCTGCGTGGCCGTGGCACGGGCGTGGATCACAACGCAGAGGCCGTGCGCCTAGCAAGACTTCGCGGCTATGAGGCGTACACCGACGCGGAATTCTTCGAGGAGACACGCCTTCAAGACCGCAGGTGGGACACGTTACTCATGAGCCATATTTTGGAGCATCTCACAAGAAATGAAATTGACACGCTCTTTGTCACCTACGCCCCTTTTCTGGTCCCCGGCGGGCGGCTAGTCATAATTTGCCCTCAAGAATGGGCCTACGCACGAGACATTACCCACACCACTTTTCTCGACACTTCTGCGTTGCTTAGCATCGCTGAAAGTCATGACTTTGCTGCATTAAGCGCCTACTCGTTTCCTTGGCCGAGATGGGCAGGACGCTGGATGCCTTACGGCGAATTCCTTGTCGTAGCCGAGCGAGCGTCCGAATCACCCGTTGAACTTGATTCAGGAAAGGCCAGTAACCCTATGTAGGCAGCGAATGCGGTAGCTCCAATCAATTGCGCCACTGCTCCATAACGAAAATCGGAGTAGACGGTCCACGCAGCAAAAGGGAGGAGAGTGCCCCACGCAAAAGCCGCCAGCGTCAGCCTATCGCTCCTTGATTTCCTCCACCGCCCAATGGCCACGAGGCTCACCGTTCCTATGAGGCTTAAGAGCCCAGGCCAGGCAATAATTTCTGCCCGCGAAGTCCAGACAGCGGTCCACGCCACGAAAGGTTGACGTAGGGAGACTGGTGAAGCAAAAGACAACCCGAATTCATTCGGCTGCTCAATGGTCGTGACCACCCAGTTGTGGGGACCTGCACTGCTCGCGAAAGGTGGGGGTAGGAACGGGGCTCCTCTGCATAGGTGCGCGTCAATGATGGGATAGGGATTGTTGATGAGGGCTTCAAGCCACCAGCGTGGAATTTGGGCTTCAAAACGACGCACTGCCTCCGCATCAAACCCTGGATCATAGAAAATTCGTCCGTGATTTTTGCAATCCGCAGCAAACTCGGTCGCAGTTCCAGACACCATCTCACCGACTGACTCAATTCCGTTGCCTCTGGCATTGGTGTCAGTCGAGGCTACGTAGGCAAGATCTGAGATCGCCGGAATCCACCTATTCCATGACGCGAGACCACGTTCTGCTACATGTGACTGCAGCAGCGATGAGCCAAGCATCGCTACTGCTGCCACGGCAACCACTAGTCCTGCGGTCCTTGCAAGGATGATTCTGGTCCGCGACTCTGCCAAAACGGAAAGAATGGCAAGAACGACTCCCACGCTTCCAATGACCATCGGTGCCTCAAAGCGGAAAAGGCCAGCGAGAAGAAGCAGGACCAGGCCCAAAACTAAACCGGATGAAATTCCCCGGGTAGACCCCTGCTTCGCCAAGCAACTCGCAGCCAACAAAAACAATATGGTGGCGGGGACGTCCTTCCACAAGGTGACAGCAAAGACGCCGCCTAGGGGCGTAAGCATTACTAATCCGCTCACAGCCGCACAGCGGCGGATTGACAGGCCAAGAGAAAAGCTCAGGCGATAAATGGCGACGGTGAGCCCCACTACCTGCAAAAGCGAAACAAGAGCGAGCGCTCTCCCACCGAGAGATGCCAGAAAGACAAACAGCCAATAGGCAACTGGCATTTCATTCAGCGGCTCTGCTCGGACAACTGCTGACCAGATTGCAAGGCTGTCGGTAGACATAGTGGCTGGCCAGAAAGCCGCCCACCAAAGAAGGCCCGGTATAAACATCAATAACTTGATGACGACTACGTGGGAGAAAATTCTCACTTACGACACCTCAGTCACCAAATGCACATTACAGACAGCATGACGCCCTGAAGATGGCAGTTGAGCGATGTCCCAGCTTCATAAGCAAGAACACCTCTCTTGCGCCGTCCCTCTGAGACTTTGTCACGTTCATTTTGTCTGGGCTAATCGGAATGCTCGCGTCTTGAGCGCCCAACATTGTTGCCCCATCACCCACCACAATCAATACCACTCATAGACGAAACTTCAAGGCTTTCCCACCAGTTCGGCTCAGTTGCCAACTATCCCCCTCGATCCTGCTAAACCACCCTCTCAATAGGCCATGCCAAGACGCTCAAATCGCTCGCGCAGGATTTCCTGCGTATGTCCCAGGTTCTGTAATGTCACCTGTTACGACGCTTCCAGCGCCAATAACGACATTTGAGCAGATGTTGACCGGAAGAAGCGTGGCGTTCGACCCAACACTTACATGATCTCCAATCACGGTCGCCTCCAAGAGAGCCCTATCTCCCCTAGCCGGGCCACCGCGCAGTCGATCATTGACAAACACGACTCCGTGACCGATAAAACAGTCGTCTCCAATCGTCACCAACTCGCAGATGAACGCATGGGACTGAACGCGAGTACGTCGCCCGATCGACACACCCTGTTGAATTTCACAGAATGGGCCAACAAATACGTCGTCCCCCAAGGTTACGTCGTAGATATTCGCCGGCCGCACGACCACGACGCGCTCACCGCATACGACATCGCGAATAACTGAGTCGCGGACTTCAAGGGTCATGACGTGCGACCCAACCTGCTGTGGGTAGGACGAGTCGCCATGGAAATTTCTTGCCCGGTCTCGATGGACTCGTAGATGGCGAGAATCAATTCGAGACTGCGTCGTCCTTCTACACCATCTACCAACTGACGAGAGTTGTCACGGACGCATTCGACCACGTGCTCAAGGTACATTCGGTGCCCAAACCCGTAGACATCTGGCGGATTTACAGAGAACTCATCCAAAGTCGCCGAATCAGACTCCAACAGATCGGAGAAGTTCCACGTCTCCAACTTGTTGAGAGCGAAACCACCCACCACGATCGCTCCGTTCTCGCCAAGTAGAGAAAGAGAGCCCTCCAGATCTAAGGGACGAGTTGCAGTGGTGGCCTCAACGACTCCAAATGCACCCGAGGAGAACCTCAGAACAGCAACTGCAGTATCCTCAACATCTATGTCAACAAGTGCTGTTCGGGCAACGGCGTAAACGCTTTCCACCTCTCCCATCATCCACTCTAAGACATCAATATGGTGGCTTGCCTGGTTGGCGAGTACCCCCCCATCTTGCTCCCAGGTACCGCGCCAGGCGTCCTGCCCGTAATAGTCATTGTCTCGACACCAACGCACCCGGACTGTGCCCATAACCATTTTTCCAAGCCGTCCTGCTTCAACAGCCTCCCGAACACGTCGAATGGGCAAGTTGAAACGATTTTGCTTGACCACGAATAGCTTCACATGGTTCTCAGCGCACGCCAGAATCATGCCGTCCGCATCTTCGAGGGTCAGCGCCATCGGCTTTTCAACTACAACATGCGCACCCAAGTGTGCGAGAGTAGAAGCCGTCTTTGCGTGATTCCCAGACGGCGTACACACGTTCGCAACATCTACTTCTACGGATTCGCATAACTGCTCAACATTGCCAAATGCTGGTACGCCATACATCGACGCGAAGGAAGCGGCTCGTTCGTCATCGGTATCGCAAACACCCGCAAGATAGGCGCCCTTGATAGCACCGCTACTCAGTAACTCCGCATGGCGCCTGCCAATGCGTCCGCATCCCACGACCGCAAATGCCAGATCAGAAGTCAACTGCTTTCTCCTCACTGCCCAGTCTCGTCGACTGCCGGTCCAAGCCGTGATTCCCTAGGAGGATGTTCAATAGGTCTCCGGCGAATGCTTCGTAGTTGCTCTCAGCGTTAAAGGTTGACTCCCAGCGTTCCGCACTGCGTCGCCGCCACTGGTTCTTCGTTGATTCTGACTGTCTAGCCATGTCCGCGAGCACGTCGGCGACCAATTCCGGTCCAGAAGCACCCGGAATGAGGCACCCTACTGAATCGTCCACGATCTCATTGTTGCCACCAACATCAGTGGCAAAAAGCGGAATCCCGCAACTGGCCGCTTCCATCAAGGTCACTGGTAAACCCTCAGAACTACTGACGTTGCAAAAGACGTCTGCCGGGTTTCGTACCAAATATGACCGTACCTCGTCAGGAGGGATCTGCCCCAGAAGACGCGCACTACCCCCCAAGGCTGCAGCTCGCACCTGAAGCGAGTCCCTTTCAGGCCCATCGCCAAGGTGCATCCACTCAAATTCCACTCCGCGATCCTTCAAGATATGGAGCGCCTCAATGAGCAAGCCAATTCGTTT
>WLWF01002681.1_pt1 | contig 12510 bp, 17 predicted proteins | sample 6718331 | NCBI WGS metagenome assembly WLWF01 (sample SAMN12718692, study PRJNA515312) | sponge metagenome | isolation source: marine sponge | host: Mycale hentscheli | place: New Zealand: South Island, Marlborough, Capsize Point | collected 2003-05-01
AAGCTGGAAAATGGTACAGTTATCACAACTGAATCATTAGAAAAAGGGAACGAAGTATTTATCGTTACCGATGATGAAAAAGTAGCAATGCCAGTAGGGGAATATATCCTTGAAGATGGTAAACTACTTATCGTAGAAGAAGAGGGCATCATTGCAGATGTAAGAGATGTATCTGATGATGTACCAGCTAAAGAAGAAACTGAAGATTTAGAAGAAACTATTGAAACTGAAGTACCAGAAGAAGTAGCATCAGAAGTTGAAGCAATAGTTGAAGCAGTAGTTGAGGTTATTGCACCAGTTATTGAAGAAGTAAAATCTGAAATTGAAGAACTTAAAAAACAATACGCTTCTTTAATGGATGACAAAGAAGAAAAAGCAGATGATAAGAAAAAAGAAGATTTATCTGCTGCAAGAAAACCAATTACAAGAAATTCAGCACCAAAATCTAACAAAACTAAAGTAGAGTTTGGAACTGGAAAATTCGCAACAACTTTAGATAGAGTATTAAATAAATTAAATAAATAAAATAGAAATGGCAAATTTAAGAAAAACAAATCTTGCAACTACTACAAGCATCACTACAACCTATGCTGGTGAATTTGCTGGGGAGTATATTGCAGCAGCTTTATTATCAGCATCAACTATTGATGATGGTGGTATTACAGTAAAAGCAAATATTGCTTACAAAGAAGTATTAAAAAAATTAGCAACTGGTTCATTAGTAAGTCCAGCAAGTTGTGATTTTACACCTAATTCATCTGTAACATTAACGGAAAGAATTATACAACCAGTAGAATTACAAGTTAACCTACAATTATGTAAGTATGATTTTGTGAACGATTGGGAAGCACAACAAATGGGATATGGTTTAGGTCAGTCATTACCACCTAAATTTTCTGATTTTATGATTGCACACGTAGCAGCAGAAGTAGCACAGAATACAGAATTTTGTATTTGGCAAGGAGATACAGCAGCAGGTACTAATAATTCATTTGATGGGTTTGAAAAACTAATTGCAGCAGCAGCAACAGCAGGTGATATACCAGCAGCACAACAAGTAGCAGCAGTAGCAGGTGGTTTAGATGCAACAAACATTATTGCAGAATTATCTAAAGTAGTAGATGCTATACCAGCTTCACTATACGGAAAAGAAGATTTATTCTTATACATTGGTTCAAAAGCAGCTAAATTTTATGTACAAGCATTAGGTGGTTTTGTAGCAGCAGGTTTAGGTGCAAATGGTGTAAACAATATGGGTACACAATGGTGGAATAACGGATCACTAACTGTTAACGGTGTTAAGATTTTTGTATGTCCTGGAATGTCAGACAACAAAATGTATGCAGCAACAAGAAGTAACCTATACTTTGGAACTGGATTGTTAAACGATACAAATTCTATTAAAGTATTGGATATGGCAGATTTAGATGCTTCAAACAATGTTAGAATGGTAATGCGTTTTACATCAGCAGTACAATTTGGAATTGCTGAAGATTTAGTAGAATACGCTTAAAATTAATTAACCAATAAATAAAGGGTAGGTAGGTCATCTACTTGCCCTTTTTTTTTAAAAAAATATATATATGTCTTGTTTATTAACAACTGGTAGAAAAATACCTTGCAAATCAGCGTTTGGGGGTATTAAAAGAGTATATTTTGCTGATTACGGTGGTATAACCGCAGTAACAGTAGATAGTACAACTAAAGAAGCTACATTAACTGGTAGCCCAACGTGGTTTGAATTTGATGTAAAAGGTAATTCATCTTTAGAAACTACTGTAACAAGTAGTAGAGAAAATGGAACTACATTTTATACTCAAACTTTAAATTTAACACTAACTTATTTAGATGCAAAAACACAAGCTGAACTACAAACACTTGCAGTAGCAAGACCATACGTAGTTGTTGAAGATTATTACGGTAATAGTTTCTTGTGTGGGTTTGAAAACGGAATGGAATGTACGGGTGGTACAGTAGTAACGGGAGCAGCAGCAGGTGATTTAAGTGGTTTCACACTTACTTTTGAGGGTATGGAAGAAACTGCACCTTACTTTTTAGATGCAGCAGTAACTGGTGATGCAACACAAATAGATCCAACTGCATAGTTTTAATTTTAGTTAATAAATTAAGCATCCTTTATAGGGTGCTTTTTTTTTACAATATAATTTCTACAAATTAGTTAATTAATTACGTTATATAGTTGATGATTATATTAACCACAAGTGCAAATGCACAATCGTTATCAGTAATACCAAGAGATTACATTAGTGATTTTATTATGTCTATACGTGATGATAGTACAAACGTAGTAAAAACCTATGAAATTACGGGTGCTACACAAGTAGGTAATTATTTAACATTTACAAATATATTTAACCCTATATTAGTAGAAAATCATTTTTACGATGTAACATTAGAAACTGCAAATAGTTTTTGGAATACAAATGTTAAGTTATGGGAAAACGATACAACGTTTTGGAATGTAGATGATGCAAGTGATGGAGTTATTTATAAAGATAGAATTTTCTGTACAGATCAAGATATAGACCAAAATAATAATGACTATTATAACTTAAATAAAGGGCAATATACAACCTACAATGGTTATAATAATACTTATATAGTAATATGAAAAGACAAAGAAATAGTAAAGGACAATTTACAAAAGCATCAAAGGTTTCAGAATTTGGCTTTGTTAATTTAAGTACTTACACAAGTCCAGAAATTAAAGAAGTAAACGGTGAAGATTGGATAGAATATGGTGCAGATAACAATTATTTTCAATACTTAATAGATAGATACAATGGTTCACCTACTAATAATGCTGCTATTAATGGCATTAGTCAAGCTATATATGGAAAAGGACTAAACGCAACTGATAGCAACAGAAAACCTAATGAGTACGCACAAATGATTGCATTGTTTAAAAAAGATGTAGTTAGAAAAGTTTGTTACGATTTAAAGCTAATGGGTAATGCTGCAATACAAGTAATTTATTCTAAAGATAGAAGTAAAATTGTTCAGTTAGAGCATATACCTATTGAAACTTTACGTGCTGAAAAATGCAACGAAAATGGTGAAATACCAGCATACTTTTATTTTGATGATTGGGCAAATATTAAACGTACTGATGAACCTTTAAGAATACCAGCTTTTGGTATGTCTAAAGAGGGTATAGAAATTTACTACATAAAACCCTATAAATCAGGCTTTTACTACTATTCTCCAGTAGATTATCAAGGAGGGCTTCAGTATTGTGAATTAGAGGAAGAGGTTTCCAACTATCATTTAAACAATATTATGAATGGTTTAGCACCATCAATGCTAATTAACTTTAACAACGGTACACCTAACCAACAAGAACGTAAATTAATAGAAAATAAAATTGCTCAAAAGTTTAGTGGTACATCAAACGCAGGTAAATTTATTTTAGCTTTTAATGACAACAAAGAATCACAAGCAGAAATAACACCAGTACAATTAAGTGATGCACATAACCAATACCAATTTTTAAGTGAAGAATCTACACAAAAAATAATGGTTGCACACCGTATTGTATCACCTATGTTATTAGGTATTAAAGATGGTAGTGGTTTAGGTAACAATGCAGAAGAAATAAAGACTGCATCACTTTTAATGGATAACACCGTTATAAGACCGTTTCAAGAACTTTTAATAGATTGCTTTGATAATATACTTGCATACAATGACATTAGCTTAAACCTATACTTTACAACGCTACAACCATTAGAATTTACAGATGTAGATAAGTCAGTACAAGATGCAGATACTATTGAAGAAGAAACTGGTGTTGAAAAACGCAAGTTTAGTTTAAAACAAATTGATGGTAAACAAGCATACGAAACCAAAGAAGAAGCAATAAAGGTAGCAGAAGAAATGGGTTGTGGTGGTTATCACCAGCACGAAGTTGAGGGTGTTACATATTATATGCCTTGCGAAACACACCAAGAATTAAAAGCACCTTGTTGGGATGGTTACGAACAATATGGTACAAAAATAAAAGATGGTAAAGAAGTACCTAATTGTGTTAAAATGTCTAAAGAAAAAACAGAATTAGATAATTTTATTGATGAATTTGGTGAAGATGAAGATTTGGAAAATTGGACTTTAATTGATGAGCGTAAAGTTGATTATGATGATGAAGAAGCATTAGATTATCAAATAAATGAATTAAATAAAAAAAAAGATAAAAGCACATTAGCTAAAATATGGGAATTTGTATCTACTGGAACTGCAAGACCAAATGCAAAAAGTGAACAAGATGAAGTAGTAGGTGCTGCTGCATTTAAAGTAAGATACCAATATGCACCATTACAAGATACCTTTGATAGTGGTAAAAATGTATCAAGAGATTTTTGCAAAACAATGGTACAAGCAAAAAAAATATATAGAAAAGAAGATATAGAACAAATGGGTGATAGGGCAGTAAATCCAGGTTGGGGTGCAAGAGGTGCTGATACTTATTCTATTTGGTTACATAAAGGTGGAAAAACTAATTTATATAAAGGTGGAGGTGCTTGTCATCATTTTTGGATGCGTAAAACTTATATGTATACAATAGATAGTAAAAGGATTGATATTGATAGTCCATTAGCACCTACAATTAGTGTAAACAAGGCAATAGCTGCTGGGTTTAAACCAGAAAAAAACGATTCATTGGTAGCAAAAAGACCAATAGATATGCCCAACGAAGGGTTTTTACCAAGTAATAAAAGAAGATAGATGGCTACAACTTTATTTATAAATAGAACTGATTTGATCCGTAATTCAATTATGGATGGTAATTTAAATACTGATAAGTTTATACAGTTTATTAAGATTGCACAAGAAATAGATGTGCAGCAAATAATGGGAACTAAAATGTACGATGGTTTAACTACTGCAATACCTAATATTGATTTACCAGCTAATGCACGATGGAAAACAGTTTTAGATGATTATATAGCACCAATGTTAATATGGTATGCACAATCTAACTATATGCCTTTTGCAGCGTATCAAATAAAAAATGGTGGTGTATTTAAACATACATCAGAAAATGCACAATCGGTAGATAAAAACGAAATAGATTTTTTAGTAGAAAAAGCAAGAACAAACGCTGAATGGTATAGTAGAAGATTTATTGACTTTATGAGTTTTAACCAAACTACATATCCCGAATACACAAGTAATATAAATGATGACATTTACCCAAGTAATGATGCAACTTTTAATGGATGGGTACTATGATTTATAAACCGAAAAAAGCAAACATAGAAAAACTAAAAACCTTTTTAAAAAGGGTTAAAATAAAAAACAAAAAATAGTATGGCAACTTTATTTAATACTAAAATATCTGATACTTACGAGGGGTTAATAAAAACATCTGATAATGGTGTAATAGGTGCAGTAGAAAAAAACCTAACAGATGGTTTAGGTAATACATCAACTTTAAGTATAGGTACATCATCTGCAAGTTTTACGGGAACTTTAGATTTAACAAACGCAACGGTAGTTGGTTTACCAAGTGGTGCAGTTGATAGTGTAAACGGGCAAACGGGTGTTGTTGTTCTTACAACTACTAATATATCAGAGGGTACAAATTTATATTTTACAGATTCAAGGGTAGAAGCAAATAGTGCAGTTACTTTAAATACTGCAAAGGTTTCGTTTCCAGAAGCACCAAACGATGGTCAACAGTATGCAAGACAATCGCAAGGGTGGTCAGTTGTAAGTGGTGGTGGTGCAGTAGATAGTGTTAATGGGCAAACTGGTGTTGTAGTACTTGATACAGATAATATTACAGAGGGTACAACTAATTTGTATTACACCGATGCAAGAGTTGATGCAAACAGTAATGTTGTAGCTAATACTGCAAAGGTTGGAATTACACCAACACAAGCAAATGAAATAGCTGCTAATACATTAAAGGTAGGAATAACCACACAACAATCTACTGATATAACAAATAACAACGCTAAAATATCTTTTGATAGTGCTTCAAGTACAAAGTTAAATGGTATTGAAGCTGGTGCAGAAGTTAATATTTTTACATCATTAACAACTAATGGTAGTGGGGGTGCAGCTACACTTGTAAGTGGTGTTTTAAATATCCCTCAATATACTGGTAGTGGTGGTAATGTTTCTTCTGTAAATGGACAAACTGGTAATGTTGTACTTGATACTGATGATATAAACGAGGGTACAACTAATTTATACTATACCGATGCAAGAGTTACTGCAAATAGTAGTGTTACAGCGAATACAGCCAAAGTAGGAATAACATCACAACAAGCATCGGACATTACTGCCAATAATGCAAAGGTAGGCATCACAACGCAACAAGCAAGTGATATAACAACGAATAATGCTAAAGTGGGTTATACGGATGCTTTAGTATCTGCTAATTCAGATGTAGTTGCAAATACTGCAAAGGTTGGTATAACATCAAGTCAAGCAACTGCAATTACTGATAACACAGCAAAAAATTCTTACCCTACTGCTGATGCAACTAAACTTGCAGGAATACAAGCAGGTGCAGAAGTAAACGATGTAGATAGCGTAAACGGTTTAACGGGTGCAGTTTCTTTAGGATTGCTTGAATTAGATGATGTAGGTACAGATGGAATTAGTGGTCAAGTATTAACAACTAATGGAAGTGGTGCTTTTACTTTTACAACTGTTAGTACAGGTGGTGGTGGTGTAGTAAGTGTAACGGGAACTGGTACAGTAAGTGGTTTAACATTAACAACGGGGGGTACAAGTACAGATCCAATATTAACATTAGGTGGTACATTAAGTTTAACAAGTGCAAACGTTACAAGTGCTTTAGGCTTCACACCTTATAATAGTACAAACCCAAATAATTACATTACTGGTATTAATAGTAGTGATGTTACAACTGCTTTAGGTTTTACACCATATAGTGATGCAAACCCAAACAATTATATTTCTACATATACAGTAACAAATTCTGATGTAATTACTGCTTTAGGCTTTACACCATACAACAATACAAACCCAAGCAATTTTACAAGTAATTTAGGAATAGTACAAAGTGTTACGGGTAATGCAGGAATTTTAGAAATTGTTAATGGTGTTTTAAATGTACCACCATCAGCATCAGCACCCGTTGATAGTGTGAACGGTGCAACAGGAGTAGTGGTGTTGGATACAGACGATATTGCAGAGGGTACGACCAATAAATATATGGTATTGGGTACAACTGCAACAACTGCTCTTGCAGGTAACACAAGTTTATTACAACTTGGACTAACATCTACTACTGCTCTTGCAGGAGATACAACTACAATTTCTGGATCTCAAGCGACAGCAATAACAAATAATACTGCTAAAGTTTCTATGGTTTTAGGAACAACAGCAGGTACAGCATTAGAGGGCGATACTACAACAATAACACCTGCACAAGCAAACGAAATTACTGCAAATACTGCAAAAGTTTCATTTGTAGATGCACCAAGCAATGGTAATGAATATGCAAGAAAAAATGGTGCTTGGGTTGTAGTTACTGATGCAGATAGTGTTACAAGCGTAAATACTCAAACAGGTGCAGTAGTGCTTGATACAGGAGATATTGCAGAAAATGGTAATCTTTATTTTACTGATGCAAGAGTTTCTGCAAATTCAGCGGTTTCACTAAATACCGCAAAAGTAGGATTTACACAGGCATTGGTTTCTGCTAATACCGATGTTACAAATAACACAGCTAAAGTAGGTATTACATCAGCACAAGCAACAGATATTACAAATAATAATGCAAAGGTTTCAATGGTTATAGGTACTGCTGCAAATGAAGCAATGGCAGGTAACACAACTACTATAACACCTGCACAAGCTACTGCAATTACAGATAATAGTGCTAAAAATTCTTATCCAAGTGCAGATGCTACAAAATTGGCAGGAATAGCTGTAGGTGCAGAAGTTAATGTGCAATCAAATTGGAATGAAACAGATACAAATAGTGATGCTTTTATCCAAAACAAGCCTACAATACCAAGTGCTGCACCTGTAGATAGTGTTAACGGTGCAACGGGTACAGTAGTTTTGACAACTGCAAACATATCAGAAGTTACTAATTTATATTATACGGAAGCAAGAGTATCTGCAAATTCAAGTGTAGCAGCTAATACATCTAAAGTTGGAATTACAACACAACAAGCATCAGATATAACTACAAATAACAGTAAGGTAGGTATTACTACTCAACAAGCAAGTGATATTACTACAAACAATTCAAAGGTTTCAATGGTACTTGGTACAACTGCTGGTACTGCATTAGAGGGTAACACAAACTTATTACAATTAGGTACAACATCAACAACTGCATTAGCAGGAAATACTACAACTATAAGTCCAACACAAGCATCAAACATTACTACCAACAACGCTAAAATTTCTTTTGATAGTACATCTTCAACAAAACTTGCAGGTATTGAAACGGGTGCAGAAGTAAACACAATTGATAGTAATACAACTGGAGAGGGTACGGGAGCTACTCAAATTTTAAATGTTATTAGTATGTCAGCAACAGATTATGCAGGTTCTGCTCAAAACGCAACAACTTTATATATAATTACTTAATATGGGAATAAATTTAGGAAGCAATGCTATTAGTGCATTAAAGTTAGGAAGTACATCAGTATCAAAAGCATATTTAGGAAGTACGCAAGTTTTTCCTTTGCCATCGGGAATTGCAACTGCAACTATATCTAATTCATCGGGGAATATTAAAACAACAGATGGTACATTTTCAGCAACACAATTTTCAACATCTGGTAGTGGAACGGGTGCAACATTTACTGTAACAATAGTAAATCGTTTTGCAACTGCTTTTACAATAACTAATATAGGAAGTGGTTATTCGGTTAATGATACTATTGAATTACAAATTGCTTCATTGCCTGCACAATTTCAAGTACCAAGAGTACAACTAACTGTTGCAACATTAGGCTATTAAAAAATTGATTATCTTTGATGAATAACTTTAAAAAATATTTAAAATGTCAAAAATCACAAAAGAAGAATTAAAATTAGTACAAGAACAAGACCAAAGAAAAAAAGCAATTTTAAATGATATAGGTTTGTTACAAGTGCAAATACACACATTAAGCCATATGTTTGCACAACTTAATCAAGAAATTGAAGATAATAAAAAAGTACTTGAAGATAAGTATGGTGAAGTAAATATTGAATTATCTGATGGTAGTATTAAACCAGTAGAAAATGGAAAAAATAAGTGAACATATAAGCTATAAAGAAGCAACATATTCAAATACTGCAAATAGATTAGGTATTGAAAACGTACCTAATGATAAGCAACTTAAATGTATGCAAACGGTTTCAGAAAAAGTTTTTGAACCATTAAGGGAATGGGTGGGTTGCCCTATAAAAGTAAACAGTTTTTTTAGATCAAAAGAATTAAATACTGCAATTAAAGGAAGTTTAACAAGTAGCCATTTAAAAGGTCAAGCAATAGATATTACAAGTATGACTTGTGAAAAAGATAATTGCAAAAACAATTTAGATATGTTTCATTACATAAAAGATAATTTAGACTTTGACCAACTTATATGGGAGTATGGTACAATACCAAAATGGTTGCACGTATCTTATGTATCTAAAAAGAAAAATAGAAAACAAGTTTTAGTAACAAAAAGACCAGGTAAATATTATACTTATAAAGATTAAATTATGAAAGTAGGTAAATACGAATTTGATACTTTAGAAGCATACGAAGATGCAATAGCAGATATTGATGCTATAAAAAATAGGGTTGTTTATTTAGGTTTAAGTGATGAAAAATATAGGGTAGATGTTTTGTGGGATGGTGAAGAAACACACCCAACTAAATGGCTACCTTTTGCTATTGATATTGATAACGAGGGGGTACATTATTTTCACGAATACCCATATTTAGAAAACAAGTTTTAAGATGCCAATACCAAATAAAAAACAAGGTGAAAGCCAAAGTGATTTTATGATCCGGGGTGGTTCAGCTGGTATAAATTGGGCAATTAATAAACTAAAACAAATAGATAAGAAATGATAACAGATTTTAAAACATTACTTATAAATATAGGAGCGTTTGGTATTTCAATGACAAATATAGATATAGCATTAAAAATTATACTTGTACTTGTAACAATAGGTTATACAGTACAAAAATGGTATTTACTTAATAAAAAGAAATAATGCCAAAAAAAAAGTTTAAAGATACAAGAGTAGGTAAGTTTTTGGTAAAAGCAGCACCCAATATTTTAGGGGTTGCAAGTGATTTATTACCCGATGCTGGTGTACTTGGTATGGTTAAACAACTTATATCTAATGATAGTGAATTACCTACTAAAGACAAAGAAGAAGCATTAAAACTTATTGAACTTGATATTGTAGAAGCACAAGAGGTTAGTAAAAGATGGACTGCTGATATGGCTTCTGATAGTTATTTAAGTAAGAACACAAGACCAATGACTTTAATATTTCTTACTGTATCTATGATACTTTTGATAGTGCTTGATTCTTTAGATATTGATTTTGGTGTAAATACTGAATGGATAGAACTACTTAAAAGCCTTTTAATTACAGTTTATGTTGCTTACTTTGGATCAAGGGGTGTAGAAAAATTCAAATACATATCCCAAAAAAAATAGAATATATTGCCAAAATCATTACATTTTTATTAATTATATATTTCTTTAGATATATATTTTTATTTATTTATATTTGTTATAGAATATATTTTGGTATTTATTTTTAGATATATAAAATACTAAATTATAAAAAATTCAAAGTTATTACATTTTTTTTAAAAATCAAAATCAAATATTATGAATGAAACAAAATGTTTAAAAATTAGAAAAGAACACTATATGCTATCAATTAGGGGTGTTGTAGTAGGTGAATTTGAATTAAGTGAATTAAGGCATTTAATTGAAGTTATAGATAATGCCATCTAAAACAATACCTAAAAGCAAAAAAAAACCATCAAGAAGTAAACTTGTTAAAAAGCTGGATGCAATATTTAGTCAATACATAAGGTTAAAAGATTCAGTAGATGGTTATGCAACTTGTTTTACTTGTGGTAAAAAAGACCATTGGAAAAAACTACAAAACGGACATTTTCAAAGTAGAAAACATTATGCTACAAGATGGGATGAACAGAATTGCCAAGTGCAATGTGCAGGTTGTAATGTGTTTAGATATGGTGAACAATTCTTATTTGCAAAGTATTTAGATGAAAGGTTTTATGCTGGGTTATCTGATGAATTATTTTTTAAAGCAAAACAGATTGTTAAGTTTACAAATTCAGAAATAGAAGATATGATATTAAAATATAAAAAGTTGGTAGATAGTATGTAAAACAGTATCTTTGCTTTAGTTTGTTTTGTTATGTTTAAATTGGGTTGCAGAAATGCAGCCCTTTTTTTTGTTTATTAACATAAATGTTTATACCTTTACAATTATTAATTTTAAAAATCATAACAAATGGTAAACACAAACTTTAGTAACCAAACTACAAATCAATTACTTACTGAATATCAGTTTAGAGTTGAAGCCTTACAAAACAAGATAGAAGAATTAAAGGCAATTCTACAAGTAAACAATTTAATATAACATAATGGAACGAAACAAATTAGTTGAATTATACAAAAAGTATAATTTAGAAAAAACAGATGTATTTAAGCACCAACACTATGTAATTATTACAAGGCAAGGTATTGAGAAAATACAAGCACAAGAACAAATCAAAATTAAATTTGATGTAATAAAATGCGAACCTAACTTTGCAGTTGTAAAAGCAGTAAATGAAAACATTGAAACTTTTGGATCAGCTTATAAAGGTGCAAGTTTTAAAGAGGGTAACACCAATAGTTGGTATGTTATGGAGATGGCAGAGAAACGTGCTTTGTCAAGAGCAGTACTAAAACTAACTGGTTTTTACGAACTTGGTGTATTTGGTGAAGATGAAAGCGAAGATTTTAAAAAAAAGAATATTAACTAAATTTATATATATATGAGTACATTAATCAATGGTTCAATTAGAGTAGATAAACTACCAAAAGAAAAGTTTATCAAAGGAAAAGATGGTGCAGTTTATTATAACTTAACTATCGCAGTAAATGATGAAACACGATACGGTAATAACGTAGCATTTATGGATTCACAAACAAAAGAAGAACGAGAAGCTAAAATGCCAAAAACCTATTTAGGTAATGGCAAAGTACTTTGGACTGATGGCAAAGTTACATTAGCTGAACGTGAAGAAAAGCAACTTGAAGTTGCAGTAGATGAACAAAGTGGTGATTTACCATTTTAAATTTAAAAGGGTGTTATTAATTTAACACCTTTTTTTTATATCTTTATAGAAAAATAATATATGACTAAACAACAACAAACTGAACACAATATGTTAATGGAATTTATACAACACGATTGTAAAGTTGATATTAACGAAAAAATAGATTATCCACCAGTAGCATTAAGTTATGGTGA
>WLWF01002684.1_pt1 | contig 12504 bp, 9 predicted proteins | sample 6718331 | NCBI WGS metagenome assembly WLWF01 (sample SAMN12718692, study PRJNA515312) | sponge metagenome | isolation source: marine sponge | host: Mycale hentscheli | place: New Zealand: South Island, Marlborough, Capsize Point | collected 2003-05-01
AAGCCATACAGCCTTGTCGAGTGCTCATGCTGTTGTGCGGGATCGACCGGACGTTGCGGTTGTGTTGAACTCGGGCAATGCGCCCATAATCCCGGTGCTTACTCACGCGGGAATTCCAACGGTCGTGCATATGGACGGTTTGGAGTCCCGTCGCGAGAAGTGGCGAGGTGTGGGGGCGCGTTACTACCGCTGGGCGGAAAGGAATGCGGTCGTGTGGGCGGATAAAGTAATTGCCGATTCACGGGCTATCCAGGATCTGATTGCCACCGACTTTGAGAGGCAAGCCGGCTTTATTCCCTACGGCGCCGAAGTCCTGGACCCAGAGTCGGACGGATTGGCCGGCCTAGGCCTCGTGAGACGGGACTTCCACTTGGTGGTGTCTCGATTTGAGCCGGAGAACCATGTGCTGGAGGCAGTTCAGGCTTACCGGATGAGCGATGAGACCCGCCCGTTGGTGGTCGTTGGTAGTTCGCCATATAGCCAGTGGTACATGGAGAAAGTGGAGCAGGCTGTGGCCGGTGACGAGCGGATTCGACTCGAGGGTGGAATCTACGACCAAGAACTCCTGAATGAGTTGTACGGGCACTGCCGCACCTACATTCACGGGCACTCGGTGGGAGGCACAAATCCCAGCTTGTTGCGAGCCATGGGCGCCGGCGCCCCAGTGATGGCGTATGACTGTGTGTTCAACAGGGAGGTTCTTTCCGATCAGGCGCTGTGGTGGTCGTCGGTGAATGAGCTGGCTGAGCACTTTGATGACATCGCAACCAGCGAGACCGGTGATGACGTGGATGAGCAATTGCTGGATCTCTCACGCTTGGGTCAAGAACGCGTAGCGAAGCATTATTCGTGGGATTCGGTGGCCCGAGATTACGAGCGAGTTCTCACGGAATTGATCAAGGAGAAGCGGCGGTGAGTGCACCACTCGTTGGCGTGGTGGTGGTCACGCACAACAGTGTTACGTGGTTGCCAGAGACCCTGGGGTCGATCTCTGAGCAGACGCACCTTCCGAATCGGGTCGTGATCGTAGATGACTATTCCACAGACGACACTGGGGTGCTTGTACATGAGTGGGGTGCCTCTGTGCGGGAGTTGGGCGTCTCAGTAAAAAGGGTGACTTCAACTTCTGTGGACGAAGAGCCTCGTACCCGGATCGCTCGAAATTTCACCCAAGGGGTGCGATTTTTGAGTGGAATGGACTTCGTTGCGTTGGCTGACCACGATGATGCGTGGCTGCCACACCGACTCGAAGTCCAGTCCGCCTTGATGAGCGAGAAGGGCACGATTTATCTCGCCAGTAATGGGTTAATCAAAGAAGACTCCAGCACCTTGTTTCAGGCCTTCGATGTGCCTGATGACATTGAAGATTGGGATCCGCAGGCACTCCTTCGCCACGTTTTGCGCTATTCGGTGGCCACCGGGAGTGCATCCATGATTCGGCCTGACGAGTTGCTGCGAAGTGAATCGTTTGTGCCGCCTCCGAGATGGCTGCACGATCGATGGTGGAGCATCCTGGTGGCTTCCCAAGGGACGCTGCAGATCTCTCGCGAGCCGGTGATCAAATACCGGATCTCACCAGGGCAGTCGGTCGGATTAGACCGAGGCCGGCAGAGCACGAAGGGATTCAGGCGCTTTCGATCCATCGAGGCCGCGGACCTTGGTCGGGTGATCGCCCTTCACGCTCTCAAGGAGCAATCCACCCCCGAACTCAGGGGAGAACTCACGTGGGGTCGGCTTGCACAGACATTGCGCTAGCGACTCTTCTTCTTTGACTTCTTGGCTGGCGCCTGGATATTCAAGGTGACGGTTACCTGACTCGCTGCGAAGGAGGGCGTTCCTGGGGAGGCAACCGTCAACGTGCAAGTGGCTGCCCCCGCTGCGGTGATCAGCGTGGTGCCGTTTACCAGGCACGGTCCGGATTCTGAGATGGTCGTCGGTGCTCCGGACCCCGTGGTGGTGAACAGTTGCAGCGTCGAGCCCGCTTTGGCAGACACCTTTGCTCCATCAGGCCAGGCGGCGCTGCCTTGTAGCCCGACTGAAATTGGGTCAGGTCCCAACGCTGGATTCACGTTGACGATTTGAGACGCCGTTGCACTGGCATTGGAGTTGGATGCTGAGTAGTTCGAAGTAATGATCTGATTACCGGAAACGGTTGGCGTCCACGGTGCCGTGGCTTGAGCACTGACGATGGGCCGGCTTCCGGAAATGCTCAACACCTGGCCGTTGACATTTGTGGAGAAAGCCGCGCTTCCTTGCACCGTCACGTTGTTGGGTCCATTGACGATGGCGGAAACCTCAGTGGGCACTCCGACCGTGAAGGATCCCGGCAATTTCAGCGAGAGTGCAGGATTTTCAAGCAAGACTTGAATTCCGACGGTGTCAAAAGAAGTTCGCCAATTGGCGGCACCATTGAAACCGATGCCTGGGTTGTAAGTGGCCGTGATGTCGATGCGTTCAGTTGTCGAGGTTGATGTCCAGGAGTAGGTGGCCGAAGATTGCCCATTACCGAGCGGAGTGAGGCCGACGGTCGCAAGTGACGTTCCGACGGGGCTAGTGAAAGTCACGGACCCAGCCGGACTGATGTTGCCGTCGGTCGCCTGCACCACGGCGGTCATCCTTGTCGCAAAGTTCACCTCAGCCTTGTTGACCGCGTACAGGGTGGTTCTCGTGGGCACCGCTGCCACGCTGGGAGTGCTGGCGGTAGCAGAGGCGAAGGACCCCGCGCCAGAAATAGTCCAGGGGCCTGCATCGGTGGGAGTCCACACGGTACTTCCAGAACCAGCTGCATTGATCGCGACTGTTGCGGTGCTACGAACTTGATCGGCTTGCGAGAAATTCAGGCTCACGGTCTGGTTAGCGAACCCTGGTGCCCGCACTTCGACCGTCTGGGCGATACCGACAACTCCGTTGGCGCTGCCGATTAACGATGGGGTGGCTGCGTGGGCTGCCTGAGCGGTGAGTCCGGCCGCCGCCAGAACACCCGTGGCAACCGCCGCTGTGATTACCCGAAATTTCATCTGCCGTCTCCTCCCACTAGATGACGTCCTCACTGTAGCCACCAGTGGCAACTTTTCGGCCCTACACTGCCGTAGGTGCATGGCCCTACATACCTGGATGTCACCGACCTCCTGGAGTTCTACGGGCGAAGCGAGTCATCCTCAGGGGTGCAGCGCGTCATCGAAGGGGTGCTGCCCCACCTCATGGAATCAGGTCTTACTCCCATTGCGCTTGACCGTTCCCGGGGCTCGCTGGTGGCAGTCGATCCGACGACATTGTCGTCGATGCTGGACGGGGGCGACGATCGAGCCACTCGAGCGCAGACGGCGCAGGCCGAAGTTTCCCGGCTACCTGGCAAGCCGGCATTGGCTGTGGACACTCAGACCGTCATCGTTTTCCCCGGAGCTGTCTGGATCAGCGACGCGATGATGTTGGCCGCGTGGAACGTACGAACCCAGGGCGCGCGTTTGGTCTTCTTGCTCTACGACCTCACCCCTGTCATGGAAGCTGGCCACACTGCAACCGTCAACCAGCTCTTCGACCGCTACCTGCACCTCATCGCCGAGGCGGGCGCGCGAATCCCAGCGATCAGCCAGTCAAGCCGAAATGACCTTGAGGCGTGGTGCTCCCAGCGATCTCTGCCCTGCCCCGGCGGAGTCGCCACCGGGCTCCCGAACGCCATCGCTCCATCCGACTTTCCGGCCAGTGAGATGTCTCCCTGGCCGCGATCGTTCGCTTTGATGGTGGGAACTATCGAATCGCGCAAGAACCACCTGTTCGCCCTGCAGGCATGGCGCGAGTTGATCGATCGGCATGGTGGTGAGTCGACCCCGGACTTGCTGTGTGTGGGACGCCTCGGCTGGCATGCCGAGGAGTTCTTGACTGAGTTCCATGCCAGCGCAGGACTGAACGGCAAAGTGCACCTGCTCACATCGAACGTGTCCGATCGAGAGTTGGCGGATCTCTACCAGCACTCGCTTTTCACCATCTACCCCTCACGCTACGAAGGATGGGGACTGCCAGTTTCGGAGAGCCTGGCCTTCGGCAAGGTAGTGATAACCGCACGCAACTCCTCGCTACCTGAGGCCGGTGGGAATTTAGCCACATATTTCGAAGCAGGAGACCTGCAGGACTTCCTGACCCAGATCGAAAGCACAGGCCTCGATATCGATCAGCGCCTGCATCTCGAGCGAGAGATCTCGAATTCGTCTCGTGTCTTGGTTACCTGGCGCGACATCGCCCTAAGTCTGCTCACCGAAATTTCTAAGGCCCGAGAAGAGTGGGAGCTACCCATGCCGGAACCCAACATCGTCGTTGCTCGTGAGTATGTCTTCAGCCCACCCCAGGACGCTCCAGATGGTGCCCACGCCGACAAATACGTCGACTACCTTGCCCACGATGCGCGAACACCCCTACTCGGACAACAGCGCGATCCTCAGGACTTCACGGTCACCGATCGGCTGGTCATAGGCCAGTTCGGCGCTCCCCAAGCCTGGGGACTAGAGGTTCGACCCGATAGACAGATTCGAATTGGCTTCATCCGCCCGGTCTCTGGACCCCTGTCTTTGCTCATTTCGACCAGGTCAATGCCGGGAAAGGTTCAAGTCTCCACGGTGTCCCCCGCGGGTGACCGAATGGAGGATGTCTACCTGGGCTCGGCGTTGCGGATGGATCTCGGTGATGGGAATGCTGGAGAGCCGGCCATCGGATATTTGACGGTCACCGATGCATCGGATTCGGTTGAGGGTTTTCTCGGCATCCGATCTGTGGTGGTGCTGGAAAGCGATGACCACCAACTCGAGGTAGCTGCGCTTCGCGCCAGTGCGCAAGCACTGCGCCAGGAACTCGATTTCCTTACGAGCACCCGTTCCTGGCGACTCACCGCGCCGCTGCGGCAGCGATGGGGCCGCTCGTCTCGGTAACCACCGCTTACCATCGAACGGTGGAGACGGATCGAGCCGTAACCCCGACCCGGGGCACAATGGGCGAAGCACTCGCGGTCGGCTTCATCGGAACGCTCCTGCTCCTGGTCTACGAATGGGTGCTCCTGACCTTCGCCCCAAATCGCTTGTTCGCCGGTTATCGCTTCCAAGCCTGGTCCAGCAACGATTTCATGCAGGAGGTGAAGATCCAAGATCTGGTGGACGCGGGGCCGGTCGCCTTGTGGTACCTGCACGTCCAACCTCCCGTGCTGGAGGCACTGCGCCTGCTGCTGTCTTTCCCGGAGTATCTGGCCGGCGGCACCATGACGGCCCGGATGATCGACCAGCGGATGTATGTGCTGTACGCGGTCTTCTACGGGGCCTTGCTGGTCACCGTCTTCGTGTGGGTACGAACCCTTACACGTTCACGCGCCTGGGCCTACGTGGGTGCGGTGGCCATTGGCGCCTACCCCGGAACGATCGCGATGGCTACATTGCTTGACGGAACATTCCCGTCAGCCGTGCTCGCCACCGTGATGCTCTTTTTGCTGTATCTCGCGATACGACAGGGCAGCCCAAGACTCTTGAACTGGTGGCTGCTGAGCCTGGTTCTGTTGTCCTTCACCCGAACTATCTTCCAACTGCAGATCCTCATCTTCATGCCGGTTGTGGTGTTCTTGCTCTACCGCTACCGCATGCGACGGGCGAAGCCAGTCGCCATCGCTCTGAGTGTCGTCTTAACGGGATCCCTGTTCGTGCTGCCGGCCAAGCAGTACGTCCTGTACGACACGACAGCAACTACGTCATTTGCCGGCAATCATCAAATTGAGGTGGTCTCCTACCGACCGACCGACACCGAGGTGGCTGCGGTGGAGGTCCCACCGGACATCATCGAGAACGCTGAGCAGTTCGATAGCGGCTTCAATTCCCCGGAAAATGTGGAACTCAACTTCATCTTGACGCAGGTCGGCAACGACTATTACTTGCGCGACCCGTTCCAGGTGGCCAAGAACCTGCTGTGGGGTGTGCAGATGAACACATTTCAAGCATTTCGATGGACCCACGACTATTCGATAGTTGGGGCTGGTCCGGCGAATGTCGCCGCTGACCTGCTGCCATGGACGCCGCCCTCGAGCGTTGTTCTGTCGTGGTCCTTCTACTGGCTGGTAATTCTCGTGACGGTTGGAGCACTGCTGTACGTCTATGGAGTTCGTGGACTGATACAACTTGTGCGCAGATACGCAGCGCTCGCCTTCATCGTTGCCACCACCATGCTGACCTTCTTGTTGGCGAATCGCTACGACTGGACCGAAGCGGACAGATTGAAATACATCCTCGTGCCTTTTTTCTGCGTGGTTTTCATCTCCGCAGTCAGTCGCGCAGCGCAAAAGACCCGTGCGCGCAGGAAATCGACAGCGAGGGAACCTGCACTAGAGTCGCGTCCGATCTAGGAGGACTCATGTTGGCGGAAATCTACCGGCGGCGTGCACTCATCACCGCTTTCGCTAACCGTGATTTCGCAACCCGCTATCGATCGAGTTTCCTCGGCTGGTTCTGGTCGCTCTTGCAGCCCCTGGCCACATTGCTCGTGTATGCGGCTGTCTTCTCGCTGGTCTTCCGCATCCAGGCCCCACCGCTTGGTGCGGATCCAGAGCGAACCTCGTTCGCCGCCTTCTTGTTCACCGGGATGGTGACCTGGAATCTCTTCTCCAGCATCCTCATGCTGTCGATGACCCAACTGCGCTCCAACAGCGAATTATTGAAGAAGGTCCCCTTCCCGGCGTGGGCTCCGGTGCTGGGAGCCTCGGTGGTGCAGCTAATCCAGGTAGCCCTGGAGATCCTGGTCCTGATCGGGATGTTCCTATGGCAACGCAACATCGGAATCACCTGGTTGCTCGCCATCCCGATTCTGATCGCGACCGCGCTCTTCGCCCAAGGGTTAGGCCTGATGCTGACGGTGGCGAACGCCAGGTACGGCGATGTGCAGTACATCGTCACCGTGATTTTGGGCGCTTTGTACTTCCTCACCCCGATCCTGTACCCGCTGTCACTCGTCGAGGACACCGCAGAGTGGTTGGCGGTGATCGTGCAGATGAATCCGATGACGTGGTTCGTGGAGGCGATGCACGATGTGATGTATTCCCTCACCACACCACCATGGTGGGAGATCCCTGCACTGTTGGGTCTGGGGATTGGGATGCTGTGGCTCGGACTAGTGGTCTTCGAACGTAAAGGCGAAGATCTGCGGGAGTGGTTGTAGTGGGCACCCCTGAGTTCGCGATCGACGCGACTGATGTCTCCAAGCGCTTCGTGCGCCACGCCGACCGCCGGCAATCGCTGAAAGAGAGGGTCGTACGAGGCCGGGCCCGCCGTAGCGAGGACTTCTGGGCGCTACGGAACGTCTCCTTGAAGGTGCCTCGCGGCAGTGTGTACGGCCTCATCGGGCACAACGGTTCAGGCAAGTCCACCATGCTCAAGCTCATCACCGGCATCTACCGCCCGACGAGCGGAACCATCGAAGCCCACGGCCGCATCGGTGCGCTGATCGAACTCGGTGCGGGATTCCACCCCGAGATGAGCGGCCGGGAGAACATCCGACTCAATGGGGCGATCCTCGGGCTCTCGAAACGCGAAGTTGAGGCGGCTACCGAAGAGATCATTGACTTCTCAGGGCTGCAGGAATTCATCGACGATCCCGTCAAGCACTACTCCAGCGGCATGTACGTGCGACTCGGATTTGCTGTAGCGGTCAACCTTCAGCCGGACATCCTGCTTGTTGACGAGGTGCTGACGGTCGGGGACGAGGAATTTCAGCGAAAGTGCTTCGACCACCTAGCCGCTCTGCGCAAGGCAGGGCGAACAATCGTGGTGGTCAGCCACTCGCTTGGACAGATCGAGAGCCTGTGCGATGAAGTTTCCTGGCTTGAGCACGGAGAGGTTCAAGAGGTCGGCAGCGCCTCCACAGTCGTGGCGAGTTACCTCGCACGCATCAACGCAGAAGAGTCTGCGCGGAACCCGCGAATCGCCGCGACACGCGACGATGGCGGCCGCGACAGCGGCGCAGTTGTTACGGCTACGCGAGCCGAGGTGGTAGACGCTCAAGGTCAACTCGTCGACCACGTGGAAACCGGCACTACCTGCTACTTCAACGTGGGCATTTCCTCCAGGGAACGATTCCTGGGACCGAACGTACGCCTTGCGATCCAGCACGATTCCGGCCCGCTCATCACGATGTTGAACAACCACCGACACGGAGTCGACTACGGATGGATCGATGGTGACCGAACGGTCACCGTGGGATTGAGCGACACCCCATTGCTGCCGGGCCGTTACATCCTGCACATCGACATCTTCGATCACCTCGGCACCCGCCTTGTCGATTCCTGGACCGATGCCCTGGAATTCGTCGTCCGAAGCCCGCGAGGAGAGATGGGCCAGGGCTTCGTCGAGTTACCTGCCACATTCAGCATCAACCCTGAAACAATGCATGACTAAGGCACGCGAAGCCTGGTTCGTAGCTTTGCTTGCTGTCATCACGGCAATCGGGGTGTTCCTTCGGTTCTACCAGCTCGATGAGCTACCGACCGGCCTGTTCTTCGACGAGGCGATGAACGGGCTCGATGCGATTGACACGATGAACCAGACCGGCATCCGGCTGTGGATCCCCGACAACTTCGATAGGGGTCTTGTCGCTGAAGGTCTGATGAGTCACTTGCAGGCATTGATGTTCTCTTGGTTCGGTGTGTCAATAGCCTCCCTGCGTGCACCCTCGGCGCTCGCCGGCGCATTGCTTGTGCCGTTCGTGGGCCTGCTCACGCGCGAGTTGTTCCGGTCACCGATCGGTGGTCTTGTTGCGGCCTTTCTGTCAGCCACTTCGAGTTACGCGATCCTGCTGTCTCGACAGGCGTACCCTGCCCCGCTCGTGCCGCTGTGTGCGGCCACGGGCACCTACTTCGCCGTCTGGGGCGTAAGGCGAGGGCAACGCTGGGCACTAGTGCTGGCCGGGGTGATCTTTGCGGTAGGCATCTACTCCTACGCCGCCTACCGCGTCATGCCCCTCTACGCCGTTGCCGGCGTACTCCTCGCGTTGTGGGTATTCAGTCTGGGTCGCGTTGCACGAGCACTGGCCTGGATGGGCGGTGCGGCGCTGCTCACAGCAGCGCCGATGCTGTGAGCATTTCGGGCCGAGCCAGGGCTGCTGTCCGCACGCGCCGGTTCCCTTTCGATTGTTGGTGAAGGCAGCGACCCACTGTCCGTGGCCGCCACCATCGGGCGCAACAGCCTCTTGGCGATCGGCAAGTACCACGTAAGCGGCGACACCAACTGGCGCTACAACCTCTCCGGTGAGCCGCTACTGGACCCCATCACAGGGGTTCTCGTTTTGGTCGGACTCGTGGCAGCGGTCGTGGCCATCATCCTGGGAATTCGATCGCCACGTGAGTCGCTCCCTCGCCGCCTCGGTGCGAGCGCAGCTCTGATGCTTGCCGGCCTACTCATTACGCAATTGCCGGAAATCCTGGCCAATGAAGGAAACCCTCACGCGCTTCGATCCATCGGATCGCAAGCCTTCGTCTTCCCGTTAGCGGGACTCGCAGTGGCTTCCGCCCTTCGTTGGGCGCAATCGTGGGGCCGGATCATGCGCAGACTTGTCAGCGCAGTCCTGGCCATCGCCCTGTTGGCAGCGGCAGCGCTGAACGCCCAAGAGCTATTCGGGACCTATCGAGAGTCCTTGGGCCACCACTACAACACTCAGACCAATGTTCGGACTGTGGCTGAGTATCTGAACACTTCCGGCACCCAGGAAGGCGTAGCAGTCATCGGCTTGTACCTATACGACCGGGCGGTGATCGAATTCCTAGCACCCGATGCCGCGCCCGTTTATGCCGATAACCCCGAACAGACTCGAGATGCCGCGACGGTGATCGTCGCGACAGCGGAGTCGGGAATTGAGCAGGCCGTCATTCAAGGCCGCTGGTTGCAGCGACGCGAGGTGATCGATGCTCGGCCGGGTACGGGATCGCAGTTCGTCGTACTGACCTTCGGCACCGATTCGTAGGCACGGCACTCACGTCACTCGGACTACAGTCACACCCGTGAGCGAGGCGCAACAATCCTTGAGCCTCTACCGTCGAATCAGGCGCCCCCTCGGAGTCATTCGCCGGCGCATCCGGCGTGCCTGGTGGAACCGCCTCACCGGTAGGGAGTACCGACAGTGGCTCGCCGGAGCCACCAACACCACACCATCGACAGTGGACAATTCTGTGCCCTTGAGCGTCATCGTCGCCGTATTCGATCCACCACTCGACTACCTACGCGCGTGCATTGCCAGCGTGCGATCCCAAACCGCCAGCAATTGGCAGCTCGTCGTTTCCGATGACGGTTCCTCAGATCACCGGGTGGTGGCGTTTCTTGCCGAACTGGAAAGTGATCCGGACCCGCGCATCGTGGTGGTGCGAGGTCCCAATGGTGGGATCAGTGCGGCGCAGAACCGCGCGCTTGAGCACGTGACGAGCGAGTTCTTCGGCTGGATCGATCACGACGACGCACTCGACCCTCGGGCCCTGACTCTCATGTCCGAGGCGATCGCGGCTTCCCCGGTGCCGGTTGCCGTTGCTTACTCCGATGAAGACAAGATCGATGGAGGCGGCCGACACTTCGACGTGTACTGCAAGCCCGATTTCTCGCCTGAGCTTCTGATGACACAGATGTACTTATGTCATTTCACGGTGTTCCGCACGAGCATCGTGCAACGAGTTGGTGGGTTCCGATCCGAGATGGATGGCGCTCAGGATTTCGACCTGGCTCTGCGCTTGGTTCCGGAATTGTCCGAGGAAAACGTCGTGCACATTCCCTTTCCGCTTTACCACTGGCGCGCCTGGGAGAACAGCACCGCGAGCAGTATCGATGCCAAACCCTGGGCGCAGAAGGCGACCGAGCGTGCGCAAACGGAGCATCTAGAGAGAAGGTTCGGCGGTGGATCAGTACATGCCAGCGCAACGCCTGGGCTGAACGACGTGTATCCACGCGTTACCGAGGCCTCACGCATCAGTGTGATCGTTCCGACTGCCGGAAACGTGGACGGTAGCGGGGAGCGATACGTCGATCGGGCAGTGGGGAGTGTCAGGTCCGTCGAGTTATCTGGCGGGTTGGAGGTCATCGCCGTTACGACCAACACGATCGCCGAAATCCCGGGTGTCGAAAAGCAAGTTGTCTACCAAACGAAGGCTTTCAACTTTGCCGAGGCGATCAATATCGGACGAGAGCACGCCTCGGGAGACCTACTACTACTCCTCAATGACGATACCCAGATGGTGGAGCCGAAGTCCCTGGAACGGATGGTGGAACTCCTGCAGGATCCGGCAGTCGGCATCGTGGGTGCCAAACTCACCTATCCGAACGGTCGACTCCAGCATGTCGGCATGATCCTGCTGCCGACAGGCCCCACCCATGCTCGAATCGGCAAACCTGCTTCCGACCCGGGGTACTTCGGATCCACTCTCACGCCACGGAATTTCTCCGCCGTAACCGCAGCCGCGATGCTCGTCCGGAAAGACGTCTTCGATGAACTGGGTGGTTTCGACACGGCGTTCGCCAGAGACTTCAACGATGTCGACTTCTGCCTACGCGCCCGAGAGGGCGGCTATCGCGTAGCGTGGACGCCCTACGCGCACTTCATTCACCACGAGGGAGTGTCCATCGTGCGGCGAGCACCTGACAGACGAGAGCAAACGCTCTTTGACAACCGTTGGAGCCATGTCTTGCAGAAAGACCCGCACTACTCGCCAGCCCTGCATCAGTCCATTGATCGCCTCTACGAGCCACGATGAGTGCTGATCAAAGCTTCACCACTGCGCGCGGCGCCCGCATCCAGGTAGTCGGGCCTGCGGAGTTGCTTACTCTCGATCGGATGGAGACCATCGGCCGTCGATTCGATCAGGATCCGCGGATCGCCACGGTGAGCCTGGTGGCCGGTGGCCCTGAAGGCTTCCTACAGGCCACCGCCCCAGCAGGTTCTGTGGTGTGCGTTCGTGCCGACCACGAGTACCTCGTCGGTCCCCTGGACCACGAGGAACTGGGTTCCTGGAGCGAGACCGCCAGGGATCGCGGGCTACGGCACGAATGGTGGATTACCTCCGAAGCAGACGTGGCCTCGGCGGACAGCCGAGACCTCGCCGACTCCGATCGCACGGATAGTGAGCACGCCTCATCGGCCCACTTCCAACGCACGCGAGCCGGATCACCCGAGGTTCTCACCTTGGCCATTGATGCCAGCTGGCTCGGTGAGCACGAAACTGGTGCCCAGGTGCTCACCACATCCGCGGTAGGCGCACTGGCCCAGAATGAGCGGGTAGGAGCCATCTCGCTACGGGGGGTGGATTCGCTTCCCGGTTACGCCGAGCACCTACTCGATTCGCCCACCGTGAGCATGGGAGGGGACAACCCTGCCGACATCTGCTGGTTTCCCAACCAGATCGATTTCCGCAGCAACTTCGCTCAAGCACGATCCTGGGGCGATCGAGTCATCACCACCTATCTCGACTTAATCGCCTACGACATTCCCCGCAACCACGCTTCACCGCAAGCC
>WLWF01002688.1_pt1 | contig 12498 bp, 22 predicted proteins | sample 6718331 | NCBI WGS metagenome assembly WLWF01 (sample SAMN12718692, study PRJNA515312) | sponge metagenome | isolation source: marine sponge | host: Mycale hentscheli | place: New Zealand: South Island, Marlborough, Capsize Point | collected 2003-05-01
GTCAGCACAGTTTTTAATAGCTTCTTCAGACTTGTCTTTAAAACAACCGGTCAACAATAAGCTAATAATTAAAAGTATAAAAATATTTCTCATTCTAAAATTTAATCTAGGTGATATTGAATTGCTCTGCAAAGTTTTTTGTTTTCCTCTAAAGGTGCAGTTTTATATTTTTTTGAATAACTTTCGACGCAATAATTAAATCGTGCTCTTTCTTCAGATGTCATAGCTAAATAAACACTTATTGAGATAATGATAGATCCAACAAGTATTGCGAGTGGTGTAAGATAGTTTTTCATTGGTTGTCTTCGTGGTGTCTCACAACAAGCTCTTTCATCATTTCTTCAATTTGTTCAATTACAATATTTCCAAGACCCATACTTATACCTCCCGATGCAATTCTATCATTTTGATAATAAAGGAATGCACCTCTATTTCCTAATTTATATGGATCCTTATCTGAAAGGGTTTGAACTGTTATCTTTGTATAAACTGAACAAATATTTCCATTATAGATTACTACAGGCTTAATATATAATATTGGTGTATAAGCAGCTTCAGATATTTTTATTTTAGAGTTTGATAAAATATATTTTGCAGCTGTTTCTATTTTGTCATATGAGATAAAACATTTTTCAGCATATTCATTTAACGACTCTACTAAAAGATCAACCTGATTAATTCCTTTCAAGCGAGTTGTTTTAGCATTCCCCTCAATATTAAAGATGAAAAAAAAGAAGATAAAAAATAAGGTAAATTTTTTCATAAATTATATTTTCTTATAAAAGACTTTAACACTTTTGAAAGCCCAATGGCCAATACAAGCTCTATAAAACCAAATAAATAAAATGTAACTAAAATGAATAAACAAAAATAAATAATATGCGATATTTCTTTGTGTGCTACCTAAAATATCATTATTTAAATAAGTTATTAGATCAATACATATGTGAGCAACAATAGATCCATCAGTAAAAAATCCTCCATAACTAAAACTAAAGTGAAATAAAAATATCATTCCAATTAAACCAATTACTAAACCAGTTATTCTATCTCTCTTATTCTTATCCATCAGTCTTTAATTATGTTTTCTTATACTGGTTTCGTATGAAAATTATTATGTAAGTAATGATAAATGCAAAAGTGAAATGGCTTAAATTATAACTTCCAAATCTCCAAGTACGACTATTTAAGACTTCACGAGATAATCTAAAAAAATCATCAGGCGCACCACTTTCAAATAATATTACTAATACAACAAATAAAAAACCACCCATAGATGCAGTTAAAAGGTCAAGTAAGTGTCTTTTAGTATTCTTATTTGTTATGAGTTTGCTATTGGGATTTGAAGCCATCATCATATAGATGAGTAGACTGAAAAATGTGATCACTATCACCCAAAACATAATTCAGCCTATCAAACATTCAAACTCTACTCAATATCAATTAGCCTTTTTAAACTTCAATATTTCAGCAACTTGAGTAGCACTTTTGACTACTTCTTGTTGATGTTCCTGGTAGTAAAATCTCTCTAGTGTTTCCGGTCGTAAATGGCCGGTTAACTTCGAGGCTCTTTGAGTGTCACCATTGAACACTTGAGTTGCTATTGTTGAATAAGTTTTCCTAAAGCTCTTCAATGCGCCAAATGATATATCAGCTTTTTCTTTAACCTTTTGCCAACAATTAAAGACTACTTTCATTCTGCTATCATAACCATTTAAATATTCTGGATTGATGTTGGTAGCAGTAAGAACTCTAGTTGTAGGAAATAACCAAGGTACCTTGTTGTAAATCTGATACCCCTCTGTATCTCTTTGATCTTCAAGCATATCCAAAACAAACTTCACCGGTTCAGTAATTGTTATGAACTGATCTTCTCTTATTTTAGATATTTCTTTAGGTATTTGAATTATTCCTTGATCAAAATTTATATATTCTCTTTTGATCTTTATGACTTCTTGAAATCTTCTTCCAGTAAACATCATAAATAGAATACAAGCAGTGCTAAAAGGAAACTGTTGTTTGAGCTCAACACAAGCTTTTTTAATTCTTTGAAGTTCACCAATAGAAAACTTATGTCGGTTATATTGTGTTGCAAAGTTAACTAAATTCTTTGGACGTTTGAGAACCACAGTAGCACCAGGATTAAAACCGGGATTAGACCCCAAGTAATCTTTTTCACTAGCGAAAGCCCATAAGTATTTTAAAGCTTTCAGACAGTTTTTTTGTGTTCCATAGACTTCATACTTCTTGATGTAACTCTTCATCATACCTTTGTCTAACTTGGTTATGATGTTGTCACTTATTGGGTCATCATATAAAGAACAAACACCGGAAACATTATAGTGTTTACCTTTTGGAAATACTCCAACACCACCAGGAAATAGTTTAAATAGCTCATCCCAATCTTTGATAGAGCTCTTTCGATCTGGTCCACTTATTTTTGTAAATATAGGTTTAATTCTAAAGGTCATTATTCCATCACCCTCAAATTCAGTAAACTTTATAAATCTACCTCTTTTGTTGTAGCCACATAAATACCTAAAAATATCGGTCATATGTATTTTGGCCAATGATCCCTCCACTTTAAGTCTTGGGAATGATAGCTTACATATTTCTTCAATAACTTGTTTGATTGTTGGTGTTTCGTACAGATCAATTATATTTTGATTAGGTCTGTTTTCCTCTAGGTAAACCTTGGGGTCGACCAACCAGTGTAACTTTTTGTTCCTAATGGTATTCCCCAAGTCATCCATAAGTTTCCTTACTTCACGACATTTGAACTTTGGCTTAAAAGCACCAATATTTACTTCAAATCTTTTACCTTTGAATGTACCTCTGATTATAAAATACTTTGTGTGAGTATCTTTCATATATCGAAGTTTCAAACCATCAAGATATTCAGATCCATCTTTGTCAGAAAACTCGAAACTAAATTCTTTGTCATTCCGTTTTCCGAAATTCTCTGGGCTTAAATATAGGTTTTGGATTGTTGAGTTATCGAAAAGAATAACTCGATTTTTACTACTATTTTTCATCATTTTCACTTTCGTTTAATCGTTAAAATTACTTTTGGTTTTAACTGTGATGATGATTAAGTATTGGTATTCGCAAGTTTGAGTAAAGGTTGGGGAAGAGTAGGGATTGTCTTATTGCTCGATCGATCCCACTTTCGCAACCTAACTTAATCATAACGACGAGTTATGTATCTGTCTTTTAACAGCATAAACTCTAGCATAATTCAAGGTTCCAGGGAATACAGAAAATTCGTCAAGGTACTTTGACGAGGTCAAAAGGTGATTATCTCCAAAATTACAGCAAATTTACAGCAATAAAAAACCTCCAAGTGTAACGACACACCTGGAGGTTTAACGAATTGTTACTAATGATGGTTTAAATATAGGGTATTACCTTGAGATTACAAAAGGTATCTATCCCATAGTTATCCCATAGAAACCATAGTGTTAACCCAAGTGTTACCTAGGTGTTACCTAGATTTCGTATGGACCTTTTTTTATGATCTTACGACCTCTGTTTGTTGTTTGGAATAGGTTGGGTCTGCTTTTGTGAAGTACCGGGTTATAATGATCTATATTCTTTGAACTCATATTAATCAATCCAGTTCCATATTGTTTACGGATAGGTTGCTCTAGTGACTTTTTTAAACGTTCTAGTTTTTTCTGTTTAGCTATCTCAATTGCATCCGGCAACAACTCTTGGATATCTTCTGGTACATTATGTTTTAACTTGGCCAACATTCTGATCTCATTGGTCCTTTGAAACTGTGGCTTATAGTTTGGGTTCTTGCTATTAAAATGATTGCCTCTGTTTCTAGATTTTGTCCCTAGGGATATTGCCTTTGGAACTACTAGCTTTGGACCGACCTTGACGTCCCCATTGAATAAATACTTTCCGTTTTCAAAAATATATTGGTCTTTATACTGACCTCTTCGCATACGTTTTTTTAAAGTATCTGTTGGTATGCCTAGCTTTTGACTGAACTCTGATCTGGTTAGTTTAAATTTGCTCATAGTGTTTAAGTTAACAAGGTAAATTTGTTACGTTAAATTATGTCCCCACTATAATGGACCAACAAAGACTTTTAAATCAAACTTTGTCCTTTAACTCACTGACTTACTAACTCAACCTATTTCAAGGTTCATCCTAAATAAATAAATATATCTATATATTCTGACAGTAGCAGTTAAACAGATTTATCTCTTTTTAGTGAGTAGGTGAGTCATTCTTTGATGAGCTTGAAGAAGTCATCTAGATCAATTACAGCCAGTGCTTTCCTAGAGTTTTTCTTCATTACAACACAAGGTACTAACTTATGTTGACCCTTGGATGCTTGGGTATACCAAGAGTATACAGTTGAAAGTTTGTTCTGGTGTTTACACTCAAAGTTAACTCCAACTAAACGTCTAGCAACTTTAGACAACTTTAAGTCTGGTCCATTCTGTCCATTCTTTGCAGTCACTATGTCATTAGGTTTAAGATGTGGAAAAGCTTTTAGTATTTTATCTCGCACCAGGTTTTGTAAGTGAGCGCCTTTTCTTTTTTTAGTTGTTGGTGTCATTATTACCTCTTTCACAAATACAAGCACCACAGTGTCCACAAGGAATACCCGTTCTACATTTAGGACAAGATCCATCAACATTTGTTGAGATTTCTTCTTTACAACTCCAACACACGGTTTCTCTTTTAAAACGATCTTCGAACCTTGCGTGATCGGGATGACGTTCGTTGATATCGGACCATTCAACTTCGGTAGACTTCAACTCATCTTTACCTTTGTAACCACCTTTTTCATAGATAGCACCAAGCTCACTTTGAGACATTTCAGTATACTTTTTGCCGTCTTTTGTGGTCATATCTTCTATGATGTGAACTTGAGGTCGAGTACCATCTGAACATCTTACTTGAACTTTCTTAATGTGAATTTCATCAAGTATTTCATCTAGTTTAGATAAATCCCAGTATGTACCCCTGTAAGATAATTCTCTTTTCAAAGCGCTATCAAGATCAGTCCGGTTCAATAAACCTTGATAAGCCCAAGTATCTTCTGTTGTCCACGTCTTTGATTGAAATGGAAATCTTCGCTCATCAAACGAAGTCCAAATCTTTTTTTCAAAGTCGTCCATACTATCCTTGATTAATTGCTCTTTGTCTTTGTTCATTGGTGGATCAGTAAAGAACATACTTTCATCTTCAATGGTAACTTCATTCTGTAAATGCCATTTGAAAGCACTAGGGTTTTTGATATGTTTTAAGATCTCTTTTTTATAACCCTCATCATCAAGTTTTTTTCTAACTTCAAACTTCTTCCTATCGATTGTAATAACAAAAAGACGTCTGTCTTCTGGGTCAATCTTCATTGGCTTACGATCATTTGAAAACATAAAAAATTGACAGAAATTGGGAATTTCAATTTCTTGTTTACCTTTAGGATTTATGATTAGAGTAGGTTCAGTAATATAAGGTTTAATTTTATTACTTAAAACTTTACCCTCTTTACCACCTCCCGATAACACAAGTTCATTTAAAACAATAATTTGTTTACCCTCTAGTATGGTTGAATGATCTCTGGTTAAATCGTTAAAAGATACATTGGTTTTAACATTACTTGCACCAAACAAACTTTCCATAAGTAGAGCTAATAAACCTTTTCCAGCGCCTTGAACTTTACCTTTGATAATAATGCACCACTGTATTTTGACACCAGGTTTCTCAAGCATAAACTTTAATACTTGTTTAATGGTGTTCCAGTTTTCTTTACCTATTAACCAGGTGTAATACTCGTTGATACCTTTAGTGTCACCCTTGATAGACTCAATGTTAACTGGTTTATAAATGTTTAAGTATAAACCAGGTTCTATACCAGGGACTTCTCTAGGTTTAATTTCAATTACTCCAGGTTTTAATCCTGCGTGACATAAATATGATTTAACTTTTTTTATGTTTTCACTTTCAAGTAATTGTCTGGCCATTGGTTGAACATTTTTACCTTTGGTATAATGGGCCCAAGTATCGTTCATTTGTTCTTTAGTGAACCAATCGTTTTCTTTGAAGTTCCAAAAATCAACTCTCTTAATTACATAAACATTCTGATCCGTAATTTCTTCTGAAACTGCGAACAGGACCTTTTCGTTAATGTAAGGTAAAACTCCACAATGTGCTTTGATATAGTACGGAAAGTTTTTAAGAAAATAATCGTTGTCATAATTTTCAGTACTCTTTAATGCGTGTGCAATATCTTTTGCTACATTAATTTTTGGTGTTGAATTTAGATCATCAACAAGTGGTTTACTAAATTGTTGATTGATTTCTTCGAGTGTAACTTCAAGTGTTTCATCGTGTCTGATATTTAAAGCGCAATTAAATAAGGCCTTATGTCTACTGATACCATTTTTTCTACTAGCCATCCCAACAATTGATGCAATTAGTGGGTATTTTCGGTACTTCCAACTGAAATAAAACTGATCTTCTGTTAATGGAATTCCTCCAGGTGCATAAGCACAAGTATATTCATTGTGATATGGCATAAACCACCAAGCACCTGGTTTATTATCACCAGGTATAGTTGGCAGTGTGTGGCCTGTATCACATTTATATAAGAGAACTTTTTCAATTTTTTCTTCTAGCTCTTTTGCTTTAGCATTAGCCAAAGTAACATCAGTTGGTCTATCAAACCAACCTATAACTCGCCAACGTTTACTCTTGGTCATTACACATCTGTATTCTGTACCAATCATATTCCAAACGTTGTCAGTGATTTCTTTAGGATCAATTTTAATATCTATATCAACACCATAGAACTCTACTTCTCTAGTATCTTCATTGACCGGTGATAATCCTTGAACAACTTTACCACTGATATGACTTGGCCAATCAATATGTGATTTTTGTTCATAGACCGAACCTTGTGATGTCATAACACCCGTGTGATGTTTAGCACCATTAAAAATTTCAGATAACCTAGTCATTAGCTACCTCATTTCTTTCAACTACTTTACGTTGAATTATATTTTTATGTATCAACTCACCTAGTAACGAGTGATGTTCTACTTGGATACGTTCAGCAAATATTCTTTGTAAACAATCTTTGTTATGTTTTGGATATTTGTATTGAAGTAATTTAAGTGAGCTTTTCATTAACTCCTCTATAAACTTTTCAATCTTTTTTTGAGATTTTAGTAACTCACAGTCACTATGTTCACACAATTTATTCATCTTTAGTACCTCTTCGTTTTGATTTTTTTTTCTTTAGTTTGAAAATGTGTTGAACTTTTCCACTCTCTAATAATTTAGAGTCTTGGGAAAATTCATAGTCTTTGCTTTCTGGTAAGTTCTTTCTATGCTTTCTAATATCGATGCCAAGCTCTTCTGCGAATTTACCCATTTCGGCTAACCCGTTGTAAGCTCTAACAATGTCATTATATTTCTTGGTCCAATTTTCTTTGTCACTTTCGTGAACACATTGATTGTTCCAAAATGCTTTTGCGTATTCTATATATCTACTTGATATGTTAGCAAGTTCTCTATCATACCAATCGATTACTTTTTCTTGTACTCGAATAATAAATTCTAGATCAGCAATTTTTTTATCTTTTACAGATTTCTTTTTTGTGGTTTTCGTTTTCATTAGTTACTTCTTCGTTAGTTAGAAGTGACTTGAAATTTTTAACCATTGTTTCTACTGTTTTAGCTTGGGATAGTTTTTCACCAGGTTCAATTATTGTAGATAGTTGTTCAAGATCAGAATAAGTTTTATTCTTTAATGATATTCCTCTGTAGTTGAATTTACAGGTCATCATCACCTCCGTTAGTTATAGGTTTATTTTGTTTCATTCTACTTTCTGATCTTTCTATTATTTTTGATGAACCAGGAATTAAACCAGGTAGACCTTGAGTAGCCTCAAGTTCCTTTTGCTTCCTAGTGTCATCAAGAATTTTCTTAAATTTTGCTTCTGCTATCTCATCCCTTGGATCTCGCTTATATGGTTGATAGTTCATATCAAATTGAGGGATAGGCGAGAAAACTGTCGGTTTTACTGTTGATTTAACAATTGGTTTAACTCTAGGTTTAACACTAGGTTTAACTCTAGGTGTTACAGCCTTTTGTAAATTCTGTATCTCTGGGACATACTTCTCGTAAACTTCATTATGTTTTCTAGCACTAGCAACATCTTTAAATCCTATGTCTTTTTTATTATTTGAAAACAATCCAGTTGCACTATCGTATTTAACAATCTGTTCTTTAGGGTCAAGATCTTCACCTATAACCATTCCGTCTATAATTTTTTCACCAACTCTTTCAAATACATCTTTTTTTATTGGTGCTTTAAATTGTTCTATCTCTAGTTCAGCTTTATTAATTTTATCTTGAAGTGAAGAGGTATCAATCCCAAGCTCATTCCTTTTAGCTAACACTCTTTTTTGATTTCCTAAATTACGTTTTAAATCAGTAACTTTAATTTGTTCTGGTGTTCTAGTATCTGGCCTAGTTAAATAAGACATAGCACCTCGATAATCTTTCAACTTCATTAGTCTTTTTTCCCAAATGTTCCAAAAGGAAGTCCCTGAATATCTAAATTCTTTAGATACATCTTTACACCTCTAACTAATTCTTTTGGTGTTCTAGGTGAGTATCCATTTTCAGATACAAAGATTGCTTTCATTTGGCCCGGTGACATATTAGTGAAGTCAACTGATCCACCATTACTTAAAGCTATTTCTCGAAGTCCCTCTAGTGATAAGCTTTTGATATAATCTTCCATAGTACCACTGAAACCTTTTTCAACAGCTTCGTCGTAACTTCTTTTAATATTGCCCATCAGTTCTAAATCCATATGTGTCATTGGATCTTTTTCAGCTGTTAATTTCTTTATTTCTTTACCAGTTGAGATACCCAACTTTTTTATTTCTTCAGCAGTGGACCCATCTGAAGTCCCCGGCATTGCTTTTTCAACATTGTTTATTTTCATATCTTTTCCTTTGTTAATTTAAGTCAGGTCTTGAGTTGTTTGTAAGTAGTCTTGATGGCCTAACAAATTTTATATTACAGTCATCACAACAACGATCTGCAACATCAAGTTTTTTTCCTTTTTTAATATATGGTTTTGGATTATTGCCCCAACCAACAAATTGATCTTCACATATGCTACACAATTTTCTTTTCATTAGTAGTTCGCCAATTCGTTTTCGCTTACCACTGTAAAACCGTGAGTAACACCCGAGTTTTCTACAAGTTTATACACTTGGACATTTTTAAGTCTTAAAGTGCATCCAATACCAGTTCCGGCTACATTATAACCAACTGGCTCATAGTTAATTTTAACTATTGATCCACCAAAGATATTTTTATCTTTTGGAAACTCATTTAATTTGTCATCAACTATTCTAGGTGATTGTGTAAATGGTTGTTTAGTTATTGAGTTAATGCCTTTAGCTCTCATCTTAAAATTAAACTCAACTTTTCCATCTTCTAAAACTTTGTATGGAAGTGGGGCTCTATTTATTGGTTTAGTATCGTTTGGTGTTAATTGATGTTGTTTTGCAACCTCTTTAGAAATTATATCATTAATTATTTTAATAGTTTCTTGAGCTTTATCGACATCAACTAATAGTTTCGTATGGTAAACACCATCAGAATTAAATTGTATATCTGGTTGTGTTAACCACGGGAATTTAGTTTCACCAATTATATGTTTTATTTTATCGTTCATATTGCTTCCTTTTGATTGTTGGGTTTATTTAAAAACATAACTGTGTTTCTATCTCTAACTTGTAGAGCTCTATCAGTTACATTCTCTTGAGTACGAGGAAGAAAATAATAATGGTAAAATACTTTTGGGTTCCAAATATAACTTTGATTAGTTAGTTTAAGTCTACCTGGAATTACAGAGTACTTTACACCCTCAATGATTTGAACATCAACACCAGTTTTTTTAATTGTGTTGATCTCACGTTCTAACCATTTGTAACTAACACCACATTCTCTAGCCAACTGTTTCATTGGTAAGAATGGTTGTGAAAAGTTAATACTGTGGATGTCTGTTTGATTTATCATTAGTATTTTCGTTATTCGTTAACATTGGGCTAACCCTATCAAAGATTTAAAACATCGTCAACAGAGATAACGATATTATATGATACTTTTAAACATCACTAAATATTACGAATATCGTCAAAAAACTCTACGATCTAACGTATTTTATCAATTATTGATTGTGGGATAGGTTTGTTAGCTTTGGGATGTCCTTTGGGATATACGAAGTTCTTACTGGTGAAGTATTCATCTTGTCTAGGTTCAGCAATTAATTGAGCTAAATTTTTAACATCTTTTTCTGGATTAAAAGTAGGTAAGGGGAAAGTAGCATACAACCTTTTATATTGACCGGACCAAACAACTTTCTTTACTGTATCAATTCTTTTACCAACTATACTTTGATCTTCTTCTTTTATTCTTTCCCAAAGATATAGAGTAAACCTCATCATCTTCCAGTGTAACTTTAGATTAGTTTTGTTATCTGGTTTCTTCCCAAAGTTTCTTTTGAGTGTTACCAAAGCTTTCTCTGGGTCAACTTTGTTTTCTTTTAAGTACTCTATAACTTTCTTGTAGTCGGACATTCTTCGTTAATATACTCAACGATGATATAGTCAAGTTAATGTATGTATCGGGCCCCATTGGATTAGGTTTTTTCAATGTTTTAAAAAGGGTGATACACCTTTGTGTCAGGTAACATCCATATAATTAGCTATATATACTAACGTTTGGAAATAAGGTCTTAAAAAATACTTTTTCACTAGGGGAGGTAGGTAAAATTTTTATTTTTTGAAATTTTCCTAATAGTCCTATATTTTCCTATATATGAATGTCCCATTATTTACACCTGGAGGACTGATATTAGTAGCAGTGTTAATATTAGGTTCTTCTTCTTTTAAAGTTAGCGATTGTGTTAAAAATAAACGAAATCTTTTTAAGTCAATTATAATTTGTCTTTCAATCTCAATTGTTAATTGGACTGTTGCTATCTTGTTTATCTGGTGTGTTAGCTCATTGGGTAGATATATTGTTGAGCTATATTATATTCCTATGTACCTACAATGGGCTTACTTTATAGCCTGTTTTCTATCTGGTTTTTTACTGGTTTCAAAAACTTATATATTTCTAAATAAATTTTATATGAATTTTTTAACTAAAGGTATTTATAGTTTTAAGAGAAAACAAAAGAATGCGTGGGATTAAATAATTTAATTTTCTAAATATTGAAGATTTTTACAAAGTTTTTTTGTGTCCTCCAAAGATGCGTCTGGATATTTTTTTGATAAATTTTCAAAGCAATGATTAAATCGTGCTCTTTCTTCAGACGTTATGGCTAAATAAACACTTATTGAGATAATGATAGATCCAACAAGTATTGCAAGTGGAGTTAAATAAGTTTTCATTTAATTCCTTTCATTAATTTTTTACAATATCTAAGGTCATCCCCAATATAATTATCTATTATATGTGACCCTGTTCTTACAAAATAATCCTGTCCATCTTTAATATAATATTGCATCATACCATCTACATCCGCACTAACTTGATCACCTGCTGTTTTAAAATCTAAATTTGCATATTTAACTAAAACTTTTGCTGAAAGAGTAAATAAATAGTTAGACACTTCAGCAAAACTCTCGGCAGTTTTTGGATCTTTATCTTGTGTTAAACTGAACATATAAAGATTTACAGCACTACATCTTTTTGTAATGTAATTTTGGATAATAGGATCTTTCGAATTTTTTGGATTTTTTTGTATATATTCGCTTATAGATATCATTGATCGAGCATAGGCATTCCCGCTAAAGAGAAAACCAAAAAATAAAACTAAAAAAATCTTTTTCATTTTGGAACGTTGCAGTTATCTAATTTCCACTCCAATGATTTATCTTTGTAAACACCTTGTCCAAATGTGTTCACACAATTTTTTTGACTTTGAGTAGCATTATCTAATCTAGCTTTTGATCCATCATCGCTAGTGAATATAGCCCCTATAATTGCAAAACCGATTATCGCTAAAAATATCCACTTTATAATTTTGCCCATGATCCAAGATTACTGATTTTTAGGCATGAGTCTATTTGCTTAGATCCTTGATCCCTGATTATTGAGCCTGTAATATTGCTTAAAACAAAAGGAGAGAAACAGTTGTGATTTGGCTTTATTTTGGTTTTTTATTTATCCCTGGAGCAATCCTTGTTCTAAAACTAAAAGAAAAAGAATGGAAAAATGAAGACGATATCAAAACAATAGTCGGGTGCGTATTATTTATAATTGGGCTTTCAATTTTATTTTATTACCAGGACTGGTTCACATTTGATCATGATGGACCTATATTTGATGAAATCATGATTTGGAAAAACTAAACAATAGGAGAAAGAAATATGGATAAATTTACTAAAGGAATATTAACTGTAATTGCAGTTGGAATAATTGGATTAAATGTTCAGATG
>WLWF01002690.1_pt1 | contig 12491 bp, 12 predicted proteins | sample 6718331 | NCBI WGS metagenome assembly WLWF01 (sample SAMN12718692, study PRJNA515312) | sponge metagenome | isolation source: marine sponge | host: Mycale hentscheli | place: New Zealand: South Island, Marlborough, Capsize Point | collected 2003-05-01
ATATCCAACTTAGGTAAAGCAGTTAAAAATTTCGGTGGAGCCTTCGGCGAGTTTGTCGGAAGTGCATTAGAAATGACAGCGAGTACATTCAATGAATCACAAGGGGACCAACAAAAATTACAAACTGGTGGTGTTGTTGGTAAGCCAATAAAAATGAAGAAGGGTGGGACTCCAAGTCCCACTAAAATGCCTAAAGATAGACCAAGCGTATCAACACCTGCACCCGAACCAGTAAAAGAGGATAAACCACACAAATCAATACCTGCACCCAGACCAGTAAAACGAGAACGCCAATCATCTACTACTCCCCAAGTCCCACCAGCACCTAACATTAGTATAACCCCGCCCAAGACATCAAAGTTTGTGGCACCTAAGGAATCAACGCCGAAAACGGCTCCACCTTCCACTGCACTTACTCCTCCTAAGTCACCAACCAAGGCACCGACTAAGTCATCAAAGGCGTCGCCGATTAAGTCACAAACCACAACACCACAACCGACACCTCAACCACAACAACCTAAGGTAAAGAGGACTCCCGTAAGTAAAATGCAGAAGGGAGGGTTAGTGAGTCTGTCTCAGAATTACCATCTAAATAGTATGGGAAATGAACTACCAGTAATAATTCCAGTTGAGTTTCCATCAATCCCAGTGCGTGGAACAAGCACCAAAACAACTCCAGGGAGTTTCGGTGGTGTCGGCAGTGGAGTCAATGATTCATATCGATTATCAATGGGAGCAGCGTTCAGCTAATGGAAAGGGGGTTTAGTTTACCAACTGATTTTAAACTTGACAAAGTAGACATCGATGGAGAGGATGTTAGGTCCCTGCTTGTCAAGTTCACAATTTTCGAAAACATTTACATCCCTGCCATCACTGGTAGTATTGATTTACTAGACACGGATGGTGCTGGTTTCATTGAAGAATTTGATATAGAATTCATAGAAGATTTAGAAGTATCATTCACCAATTCACTGGGTGATGCCCTTACATTCAAAGGAAAGTTGAATGGTCTAAAAGGAGAGTCAGTAAAAGAAAGTAAGAGACTTTACTCCATTGATTTTGCTTCAGAATATGCAAGGACAAACGAAAAAACTTTTGTAACAAAGAGATTTAAGAACTCCAACCCTGAGGATGTGGTTGAAGAAATGTTAAGTGATAAAATCAAAGCACAGAAGGTAGATATAAAAGCTCAAGGAATCCCAATGAACTTCCTGGGATCCAGAAGAAAACCATTCGATGTCATTAAGTATGTGTGTACTCACGGTGCCACCACTGACTCCTCATACACAGAAGGAAAAGACAAGAAAGGTAGTTCCAAGGGATCCACTGGCTTCTTATGTTGGGAAACACTAAAGGGTTATAAGTTCTCAACCATCGATCAGTTAATCAAAGGGGAAGCAGGAGAGAACCACACAGGGTTTAAGAAACAACTCCAAAACAAGTCGCTGGATATGGAACAGGCAATGAAAGGAGTTATTGATTATGAGTTCCCAAGGATCGGAAACCTCCACGATAAGATGCGATCAGGCGCATTAAATAATACAAGTGTGTATTTTGATATGGATAAGGGAGAATACAACGAGATAAACTTCTATGACGAATCTAAACTAACAGACAAAGAGAAAGAAGTTGTGGGTAGTTTTACAAGGGTTATGTGGAAACCAATAAGTAATGAGAGACATAACCTTGAGTGTGGGATAGCACAACCTGACACTGGGGACCAGACTAAAAAGACACTTCAACAGAACGTCGCAAGGCAGAACACATTCGATGACCAACAGGGTGAGTTCACACTCCCTCCAAGGTTTGATATATGTGCTGGTGATACCATTGAGTTCAAACTGGGGAGAGTTGAAAGTAAAAGGGAGGCAGGTTATGACAAGAAACATTCTGGTACTTATGTAATTAAAAGTTTAGCACACCACATTTATGGTTCAGGTAAAGCATACACAAAAATAGCAACAGTAAGAACAAACCTACAACAAGACGACGCGAGTAGTAAGCAATGAGTGAAGCACTTCCAGCTATCAGATCTGAATTCTTTGGTAAGGATGGTTTTGTTCCTTTCATTGGGTTTGTTGAAGATGTTAATGACCCTAAGCAATCACACAGGGTAAAGGTAAGAGCGATGGGTTGGCACCCCAAGTCCAAACCTTCTAACCAGAGTGATGACACAGAGGATGCTCTGTCCACTGATGACTTGCCCTGGGCAAGAGTGGCAATGCCTGTGACCCACGCTCAGCAGGACCGCATTGGGGGTAAGCACGGACTTCTGGTGGGTTGTTGTGTCTTTGGTTGTTTCCTGGATGGAAAGGACGCACAGGACCCTCTGGTGTTGTCCTCACTAAACTTCACAGCGAAGTCAACAGATAAAAATAACAGAAAGGAACTGAAGGGTAAGGATGGTAAGGCGGATCCACAAGACGCGTCATTCCAAAAAAATTATTCTGGTGGCAAAACCACACCTAACACCAACAGAAGAACAAAAGATGAGAAGGGGAAGGACACCTCAGCAGAAGCAGATGTTGCTGGTGACACCACCCTTAGTGATGCAGATGCTACTAAATGCGGTGGTAAAGCAGTTCTAGAAAGTGCTGCGTCAAATGCCAGAAAAAATATACCCAACTCTAAGGAGAATCCTGAGGGACAATCCACTGACATATTACAAGGGGATGGGATGTGTGGTACCATTGCCCACGCACAAGAGGACATCCAGACTAAACTGAAGGAGATGATGCCATCTCAGATGTCTCGATTCGCCTTTAACGATGTGGTGTGGGACAAGTTCACCGGTAAGTATATTGATATGAATGGTATCCTCGCTCAGTTGGCAACCATTATCTGCAACGAGTTGAAGATGCCTATCAACTCCTCCAAGTCTGTCAAGAATGAGTTGAGTAGAAAGTTAAGAGCCACTACACTGATGGCACTCCCAGATAGGGATGGTTTTATTAGTGACATTGCAGAGAAGGCACTGTCAGTCATTGATGACTTATTCAATGGCATCTTCCAACAAAGTTTTGTTGACATCCTCTGTTCACTGATGATGAATATGTTGACAGCAATGAACAACAACAACAATGATGGAGATAATGATAATAGACAAGGTAACAGAGGACCCAATGCTAATACAAACATCACTAATGTAGAGGCAAGATGTATCTCGGAAACCATTGTCAATAACGCAGCTCTTATGACAGAGGCAGCACTGGAAGCATCATATGCTAATGCAGAGGCTATGGCGGAGTCAGGTGGTGGAACAGATGATACAATGGAAGGTATTATGAGTATCCTAGGGGGGTTATCCAGTGTGATGATGTTCCCTCTGATACAGAAGTACGCTCTCAGGCCTGATGTATTCAATGCAGCTGGTCCGATGTCACAAGACATCCTCACCAAGACTCTCGGTTGTCGTCAGGATAGGAAATATAATACAGAACTTGGTGCTATGGGTTCCCTTATGGGATTCTCTGGTGGTGGAGGAGGTTCAGGTAGTAGTGGTGGAGGCAGTGGTTCTGGTTCAGATAACAGCAGAGGACTATCTAGGTATCAGAATGTAGGGTTTGGTGGTAACTCAATTAGTGACAGCAACCCAGAAATTACTAACGACTTATGTGATGAAGCATACCAGATACCATACAGAGATGGTGACCCCATTCCTGACAAAGTAGATACTGAGTATAACACACCACGCCCAGTACCCAACTTAGGTAATGGTGGCGGTGGATCAAGTGGCGGTGGAAACGGTGGAGTTCCTGGTGCACCTGATGGTGGTGATGGTGACACTGTTCCAGGGGATGGTAACACAAACCAACCAGGTGGTGGCATTAACATCGGAGATGGAACGTCAGGGTCAACACCTGGAAGTATCGGGTCAGGAAGTAACACAAAACCCAGACTGGACGATCCATACATCAAGTTACCAGGAGGTAACAATGGTATGGCAAAACCCATCTCACTCCCTAGTATGGACAGCGCCTGTGCTCAAAACTTTATCAATGGGACACCCAATCAGATTGTTATCATAAGAAAGGGACTGAAATATTACTTCGACAATGACAAAGATGTATATAAGACATTCCCTTCTGTGTTCATCAAAGGTTATCAGGGAACACCTGTACCAGTGGTGGACAGAGAAAGTGGTGAACTGGTGGCAGTACTAACAAACTGTAAGGCATTCAGTCCTAACATTCCTAATGTTAATGTGAGCATCATCCCTGACAATAATGAGACGGGTATCACCACTGACGATCCACAATATGACATCACACTTGGTGGATTCTTTATCGCTAACACTGGGTTTGATTACTGTTCCCCAAGGATCAGAATCCTTGACAGGGACAAGGGTATTGATAGTAATGCCAGTGCGGAATTGACAGTTGTTGACGGAAGGATCGTTGATTATAACATAATAAATAATGGTACAGCATTCAAAAGAATACCTGAAATTGAGATTTATGATGATGGAACAAATTGTGGAACCACTGGTGGGTATGGAGCAAAGCTCTACCCTATTATGTCAGTTGTGGAAAGAGAAAGTACTCAAGGCAAGAAGAAATTGCCACCTGTAAATATGTCATTCTGTCCCAGTAACCAAACTAACTTGTTTTAATGGCTCATCAAATTAAGGATGAAAAACAGGAGTATCAGTTCACTGGTGGGTTTACCACACCATCTGGACACTCCTTTGAATATTATGACACACCTGAGAATGAAAGACTTCTTATTCGTCACGCGTCTGGTTCTCACTTAGAGTTCAAGGCTGATGGTAGTGTTATAATCAAGTCACTCAAAGACATCCACACCCAAGGTTCTATTCTATCAATGGGTAGTGGAGAGAATGAGAGTGCTGACACAACAACCACTCGTTATGACACTGACCACACTCTAGAAGTGGGTGGGACACTAAACATCAAGTGTGCCAACCTGAACATCGAGAGTGGTGGTAAAGCCGCCTTGTTCGCTGGAACCGACATGGAAATCAAAGGTAATAATATTATTGAGAGGGCAACAGAGGGTATCTCACTTGAAGGTTCCAAATCAATTTACCTAGACACAAATGAATTCAAACAACGATCCGTTACCACCCGTCAAGAAACTGGTAATAAGGAAGATGGTGCTCCTGGTGGCCTTAACGTTCTTAATGTACATGGTAATGCCGTCATACAAAACAATGACCCCCTTGGAGGCATCACCATCAGCTCCAAAGGATACCTGAACCTTGTGTGTGCTGGTGAGAGAGTCGACATAACAGGGGCTTGGATTCCCACACCATCCGCTCTAGGTGTTGCTACTTACACTCATTATGTGTTACCCAGTCCTTTACCACTAAACAAATCTAAACCTGGTGGTGACAGCATGACTATTGTATCCACCAATAACACAGAGATTGTGGGTCTCAATGACATCAAGATGGTGGGATTGAATCAAGTTGACATGGTGGGAGTAAACAGGACACGCACTGTTGGTGCAATGGAGACCGTGATTATTGGCGGTAATCAAATCGTCAGAGCCAAAAAGATATTTCTAAACTAATGACTGGAACTCCTACCCCACCGATTGTAACTTACACAAGCGGCATCGAACACGATGTAACTCCTGGAACAGCCACTGATACATCTGGTGCTTGGGCAAGTGTAATCTTTGACAACTTACCTGAACCAATCATACTGAATGGGTTCACTGTGTCGTCAAGATACTACGTCGAAACTTGCACAACAGCACCAGATGTTAATGGTAATGATGTAGAGACATGTTTTAGGTCTTATCCTCCCTGGACAATGGTCTCACAGACATTGGTCAAATCCTCACCCTCCCGTCAGGTGTTTGACACTGACGATGGAACAGAACTATTCACTTCAGTGCCTGGACCTTATGGAACTACTCTGTCAGGGATAACTAATGGAACCAAGTATGAATACTACAGAGTGTTTGACAGAGCTGACATCTCATATGTTGCAAGAGCATCGACAATAAACCAACCTGTCATCGAACAGCCAAAAACTCTACCCACTGACGAAGAGAACGGTTATATCATGGACACACTCACGTCGTTTCTACCAGATGACAGAGAGGTTGTGACCATCACCTACACCCTCACCACTAACTATGGAACTGGTGTGGATGTGTTCACAATTTCTCACGATGTGCTACAAGATGTAAGTGATGTTGCAAGTAAAATAAAAGGTTACTTGTCTAAGTCATACTTCAGTGATGGAAAGTATCACGCACAGTTGCACGAGTTAGAAGAAGTGGATATGTATGATGAAGGAGGATACCTTATCAGACCTGACATCTATAAGATACCAGAGTATGATGAAAACACAAAACTAATTAACACAGTCTCCGATGTGGCTGCAGAGGATGTGATTTCAACACAAATTCAAAGCAACCCAAAAGACCTCACGGACTTAGTGAATATGATTGATGGTTATGAATATCCTAGCTAAAACAACAGGACACTTTGTTTTCTTAGATAAAAACTACGACACAGTAGAATACTTTGATTACAGAGAAATCCCAGAGAACTTTGAGTTCTCACACGTGACAAAGTTTTTACCTGACATTCCACCACCACCTCATACTGTTCAACAACATGATGAGATTCATATGTGGAATAAAATCTTTAAAGAACTAATGGAGAAAGAAAATGCCAGCAGCAACTAGAGTCGGAGACGCGGACATCCCACATTGTTCAGGAATGGTAAGAGCAGTTGGGAGTAGGGATGTCCTTGTAAATGGAAGACCTTGGAGTCGTTTTGGTGATGTAAATACGCCTCACTTACTACCAGGAGACCCGTGCCCAATACACTCAGCCCCCATCGCAATTGGATCGAAGAGTGTGTATATCAATGGAAGAGGAGCTGGTAGGATTGGTGATGCAATTGCTGGTTGTACGGCTGTGGCACAAGGCAGTTTAAATGTGTTTGCAGGTGGTTAAGAATACTGACTGAACCCATTCTTACGGGTGACCTCAATGTTCTTATGAAACTTCTCCTTAAACTCACTAGAAAGAGTGTGGTCAATAACAATAATGCGTTGGTCATCAGCCATATCGTATCTGAGAATTTTTAGTAGTGACTCCTTACCTGAGTCATCCAATGAAGATGAGAACACCTCATCTAACACCAGGAGGTTGGTGGAGACAGAGTTCTTTAGTCTTCCCACCTCTCTCCAGGTAAACATAAGGGCAAGGTCAATACGAGCCTTCTGACCCTCAGAGAATGAGGCATAAGAGAAGTCTTGGTGTAGTGGTGAGGACACTGTCTCATTGAACTCTTCATCAAGAACAAAGTGAATGGGAAAGTCCAACTCACCTAAAGTCCTACGGATATAGTTATTCATAACAGGTAGATACTTCTTAACAATCTGAGTCTTAATACCACCATCCTTCAGTAACTCAACCACCACCTGGTGTTCTCTTATCTCCTCCTCAACAGAGAAAATCTTTTCTCTCAGTTCTCTGTGGGAGTCTTCCATGCAGTCTAACTTACCCATCTCCTTATCAACTGAACTAGTATCCTTCATCAGTTCCTGTAGTTTTCTCTCAGAAATACCTATCTCTCTTTGATGTGAGTTTACTTCTGTTTGATACTGAAAGACTGATTGTTGAAGACTCTGTACATGTTTCTGTCTCTGTCCTGCAATTCGCAACAGGTCTTGGTGTTCAACTAGTTGACTTGATGCCTGTCCACATGCCTCGTGTAGTTTCTTTGATTCATTAATGTTACCTGAGATGATTAGTTGTTTGACAGCATATTCAATCTCCTGCTTACACACAGGGCAGTCGTCATGCTCCTCATAAAACTTAGAGTCCTTGTCAATCTTATCAATTTTGGATTGCATTTTTACAATCACATTATTCAATTCCTTTATCTTCTTACCAGGGTTGGAGGACAACTCCTGTTGTGCCAATGCAATAACATCTTTCTCATGAGACTGAACCCTGTCAATCAGTTTCTGTAACTTTATAACCTTAGTTCGTCTACACTCAATGGAGTCCTGGACTTCTTTGATGTTAGTATCAGACTGGTCCTGTAGTTCTCTAATTCTATCTTCCTGTAATCCCTTTTTGTATTCTAGGTTACTCAGGTCATTCTCTACATTAAACTGGGAGTCCCTCAAACCACGTAGTCTCTCCTTAGCCATGATTGCCATAGTGGAGAACACTTTGATGTCAAGGAAGTCCTCTACACACTCTCTCCTCCCCTGTATAGGGAGTTGCATAAAAGGAATGTAGTTGGAGGAACCAAGGATAACAACCTGACAGAAACTCTTAAAGGTTAGTTTCAGGATGTTCTGTTCTAAGTGTTGTTGGTTGTCCTTGTCTGCTGCTTTAGCGAGAAGTCTTTCACCATTCTTCCATATCTCAAACACCTTTGGTTTAGAACCACGCACTACCATATACTCATTGCGTCCAATGGTGAACACAACTTCTGTAAGTAATCCTTTCTTGTTCTGTGTGTTAACCAGTTGTGGTAAACGAATAGAACGGAATGGTTTGTTGAATAATGCAAATGTCAGAGCGTCCAACATGGTGGACTTACCGCTACCATTAGTTCCATGGATGAGGGTAGTCTTCTCCTCATTAAGGTTAAAGGTTGCAGGTGTGTTTCCAACTGACAGGAAATTTTTAAGAGTCAGTCTCTTGAATACTATCATTACTAAGGTAGGCCATCATTGATTCCAGTTTTGGTATAACAAGATCTCCTGGCTCAACAATGCTGTAAGGATGACCCAAAGCACCACAAAGTTTTTCCAGGTTATCTCCTTCTACCTCTGTTATGAAGAGAGTCTGATCGATCGCTTCTAAGTGTACATTATAAGTGATTGCGTCGTCTTTGTTAACGAACATTTGAATAATAGACCTGCCGTCATCATCTATGCTGGCAAAGGTACCAGAATCAATGTCATTATTTTCTTTTGTGAGAATAAACATCAGACCTCCTGGGCTTCTACGTATAGGGACTTAAGGATATCAATGACCTTAGTCTTATTTAATTGATTATCCATTGCATTGACATAGTTGGTTAGTGTAGTTAAGGTATCCTCTGCCTCAACTTCAATATCATCCTGAAGGGTGATATCACTATTCTCAATAACCTTTAAGTCATGCACTCCAATTTCATACAACTTGTCAATAAGGACAGACAACTTGCGTGGAGTGGACTTCTCCACAATGAGTTTTATGTGTGAGTCCTTTACCTTCTGTGGGTTAATCAGTTTAGGTTTGTCTTCATTATAATAGATCTTATGGAACATCTTATAAGGGTTCTCAATGAACTCTAGTTCCTGTGACATCATATCAAAGATGTGGAACCCTCTGGTGTCACCCTCATCATTCCAATACAACTGGTATGGGTTACCTAAGTAGGTAACATTACCTGAAGAATTCTTCTTATGGAAGTGTCCTGAGAACACCTTGTCAAACTTGGAGAATAACTTTGCATCTGTACCATGCTGACACTGGAAGTCTTTGTTAGCATAGTATCCAGCAAGTTCTAGATGACCCCAAGATAACCAGGCTGGGGTTGTGTCCAGTTCACGAGCAAACTCTTCTGCGTTTCCTTCGCAGATCCAGGGGACGATAAATACGGGAACCTCATGGAAAACCGCTGTTGTTGGTCTGTCATATACTGTGACATTCTCATACTCGCTGAGGTTGAGGCCAGGAGAGTTGATAGATAAGCTCTGTTTGTAGAAGATGTCATGGTTTCCTACGATAATATGTGTGTCAATGTTGCGAGCGGCAAGGGGGTCAAAAAATACCCTCTTGGCCCAGTCAAGTGACCAGTAGTCAATGCCTTTCCTGACGTCGAAGCAGTCCCCAAGGTGAACAACAGTGTCAATATTGTGCTCATCAAGAGTAGGAAAAAATACTTCCTTATAAAATTGTTCAAAATAATCATGAAAAATTTGGTTACCTTTACGTGCACCAAAGTGGGTGTCTGTAATTATAGCAACCTTAGGCGCGACCATATTTCTGTAAATACGCTACGTCAAAATTATAGTCGAATTCTTCTGTGTTGTCAACCTCCTCTGTAACACCTGAGGTAGCACCATCAGGTTGTTGTAATGCGTTTGGAAGTTCCTTTTCTGTTGGAGTTCTCATATCATCAGGTGTCACCTGATCAATCTTCTGTGACTTCTCATCCTGTGCCAGGATAGACAGGTGTTCTGCATCCTTTTCAATCTTAATGTTTCTCCTGTTATTGTCTTTCTGTACTCTACCTAAAGTTGCAGCAAGGGACGCTTTTGACTGAGTGTCACCTGTATCTACCTCACCAAAAATTTGTTCATGAGCAGTTGTAGGGTCAGCTCCTGCAACCCTGGCCAGGTCTACTCTCATTCTTTCTTGTGTTACTGGGTGCTCATAGTTGTCCTCATTAGGACTCCCTACAGCAGCAGAAGGCATCTCATCGTCATCTGATAATAGACTTTCATACAAGTCCCATAGTTTGGTTAATGGATCCATGCTTCCTCTCATTGAAAGGAGACGGGGGACATCAGTCCCCTCACATCTCCGCCTAGGTAGCGAACACGATAGGCTCTACTATTTATCTACCCTGTCGTTTTTGGTCCACAACATCTTTAATTGAATTGAAGTCTGAACTTTCACCCATAACATCACCAGTAAAGAACTCTTCAAATCCAGACTTAGAAATAATCTTGTCACAAATTTCAATCTGTCTCTTCTCTTTACCAATGCGTCTGATGAATGCGTACCAACAGACTTGTGTAAAATATGCAAATGGGTTCTGGGACTTCTCTGGATCAAACCTATGACAATAAACCACACAGTTCTCCACTGCATCCATTACCATGTCCTGTCTGTACATGTAATTGGAAAAGTTAGGACGCATTGAGAGGTGTTCTGCAATGTCTAAGAAACACTTACCAATATAACGAGGAATCTCTGGACGAGGTTCCCCTCTTTCCTTAGCCTGATCACACTTGATCCTAAAGTTGGTCATGGCATTATAGAACTCTTTATTATCAATAAAGTTATTCTTGCGCCTGCGTGGTTTTACAGTCATGTGATTATGGATTTGTAATCATTATAGCAGGGTTATTGTTTTGTGTCAGGTGAGTTCTTAAAAAGATCTTCCAACTTAGTTCTGAATGGCTCTATCTTATCAATGAAACCAGAGTTGTTCTTACTCTCCACTTTCTTTTTGATTGGTGATGTAACTTTTGCAGCAATGAGAGCCTTCTCATAAAATTCAACACCGAACCCATCTAACTCTGACATAGAAACAACGTGTGTTCTATTGACCAGGGTCATATCATCATTAGAAAATAGTAACCACCTCTTAGGTATCAGACCAGAGATTGCAATACCTTTCTCTGTGTCTATTTGGGTGTTTTCTTGAACAATAATTGGATTAGATAAAACGAAGAAGTCTGCTCCGTTCTCTTCTGTTGGATAAACTTCTGCAAGAACTTCCTCACCTGTAATCATTTTGATTGTGGCATGAAATGGTTCTAACATAATTCTAGAATTCCTCCTGTAGTATTTATGGGTACTTCTGAGATGCGATACTCAAAATTTTCGTCACAATAATATTTTATCCTTTCTGCCAAGTGATTTAAAGTGTAGTTATTCTGACCATGTGGTTTGCGGAAGTCATCAGCAATGTCATACAACTTCACCTTTGACTTAGACTTTGTCTTCCTCAATCCCCTGCCGATGCTCTGAAGGACACGAATGCGAGACTTAGAAGGAGAAGCGAATATAACATGGTGGAGGTTTTTAATATTAACACCAGTAGACATAGTACCATAACTACCAAGAATGATATTGTCATCAGATTTTTCACAGATCTGACGTACGTCCTCGCGAGTTCCGACATCGACCTCTCCATGAATAAGGTGGATAGGACGCGTTGTGATCGCTTCCATAGTTTCCGCAAGTGGAATGCCATGGCCCTCCACCCTCGCAAAGAGAACCAGTACGTTACCTTTGAGATCGTTGGCAAGTTTACATATGAAAGAGTTTCTTTCTTGAAGTAACCCAATTCTTTCAATCTCATCATTGTATGAGGAGAAAACCTCTGGGGTGTGTTTGAGTTGGATGATTTCAACTTTAAGTCTAGCAAGGAATCCTTTCTCCATTAGGTCAGAGGAACTGGTTGTCTTATAGACAGGTCCAAAGTGTCCCTCTAATATTAACTTATGGACGTTCTTTCCGTCAAGTGTCCCAGTGAATCCATATCTCCACTTGGCGTCCGGCATTTTCTTCATTATACCACCAAGACACTTGGCTTTAAAGTTGTGACACTCGTCTCCTATGACCCCGTCAAACTGTCTGAACCACTTCTTATCCATTGGGTAGATGGATTGCCAGGTGGAGATAGTGCAGGGGGCTGTGGTGTCCAGAGAGTGTCCCTGATAGATCTTATGCATGTTGTCCTCACCCCAACCATAGTCTAGGAAGTCCTTATACATCTGTTCCACTAGTGACTTGGAAGGAACAACCAGTAATACTCTCT
>WLWF01002695.1_pt1 | contig 12471 bp, 20 predicted proteins | sample 6718331 | NCBI WGS metagenome assembly WLWF01 (sample SAMN12718692, study PRJNA515312) | sponge metagenome | isolation source: marine sponge | host: Mycale hentscheli | place: New Zealand: South Island, Marlborough, Capsize Point | collected 2003-05-01
CAGTTGAACCCGAGTCATGCCCGTTGGTTGATGGGGCTACCTCAAGGGTGGGACGACTCCGCGCCTACGGCAACGGCATCGTCCCTCAAGTCGCGCAAGGTTTAATTGAAAGTTACATGGAAACAAGGAAGGAAACATAATGCCAAATCATTGCGATCAAACAGTCACGATCACAGGTCCACGGGCCATGATCGAACAACTACATGACGGACTAAAAGCTACGGAGCCGAGGTTCTGCGATTTGATATCGCCCATGCCCTTTGAGATGTGGGCCGCTCCAGAGATTAAATTGCCCGAGCCTTGGGACACTATGGTGCCAGCATGGAGAGAGTGGCGCGACGAACACTGGGGCACCAAGTGGGATGTGTGCGGTGTTGAGAACGTACATTTAGAAACTTTGATTTCGTTGACGTTCCAGTGCTGGACTGCATGGGCACCTCCCATTCCTATCTGGGATCGGTTGGTTGATTTAGGGTGCAAGGTTAGTGCCGAGTACCGAGACGAGGGTGACATGTTTGAGGGCACCTACGAGAACGGACTGGACCAGTGTTGGGAACCGACAGCGTTGGATTCCGAGCGTTGGGAAATAGACGAGGAGGATGTGTGATGGAACAACACCCAGCAACAACCATGATAGAAGGTGCTTCGGCACAAGTTGAGATTATCGAAAGGATTCCCGAAAGGGGAGATATTAGCGGGTACTTGCGGACCCTTGCACTTGCGACATTCTATTGGGAGGCAGAACAAGACTGGCCTGATTTTGTCCAGCAGGTAACTTCGGTTGCGGACTGTATGTTTGGAGAGTTCAACAACGAAGTTGAGAGCACCGTAACGCAATACATCCAGTTTAAAACAGGAGGTGTTTTGTAATGGGACGGATGAAAGAAGAGTTCATGCGGATGCAAGAGACACCGTACATGGACAAGTGTTCCGAGTGTGACGGTGAGGGGACCGTGCTCGAGGAAGTACCGATGCCTCACAACTTCAACCGCGACATTGGTTTCATCGACACCCGGATTGTAGTTTGTGAAACGTGTGCAGGCGCAAGAGAAGTTGAGCGACTGTGTTATGAGTGCAGTGAATGGGTAACGATAAACGTGCCCGAGAGTTCTATAATTTGTGACAACTGCATCGATATCAGAGACAATGGGATGGAGGTAGTCTGATGGCTAAAGGAAGAAAGGAAGCCAATAATCTAGGAATGAAACGATATACCCCAGAGGTTACATCGTTAGCTGATGCAATTAATTTAAATAACAAAAGAGGTATAAACATGAGCGGTCGCGGTCGCGGCAGATTAAAAAATGCTAAGACCAAAACAAAAGTCTCAAGGACCAAGAAGCGTGACATGTTGTATCTTGTGCGTGAACTTGTTCAAGTTCTTCGTGAACAACCACGAAATTTAGGAAAAGATTTTGCACTTGATGGGGGGTCACATCTAACCACTACTTCCCAGTGGGCTAACTTTTTAGTGAAGGACGTTCAATACTTCGACTGTGATGAAATTTATAGTTATGTTGAGAACAACTTATTTAACATGTACCCGTCTGAAGATGTGCCTCCACACCCTGATGCAATGTTACCTGCGGAAAATGTCGGTCTATATGTGTCAAATCACAAAACTTTAATTTTGGGTGCGGAGTTTGAAAACATTCCAGACACAGAAGAAGTTTTGTATGTTTGTGTCCCCACCGCTTTAGGACTAGATCATCGAAATTACTACAGTGTTTACAGTTTTATGGGGACATACGATGACGGAGTTCGATTGTCGAAGGGGCCATTTCCTTGGGGCAATATTAATTTGTCAGGATCAAATCCAAAATTTGAGTTAATGGACAATCAGCTAACACATTTAGTTCCATCGCAAAAAGATGCGATGAAGAAAACTTTACGCATAGTTGCAGGTCTTTTACAAACCATCAACCAGCCACGGTTCGTGATCCAAAGTAAACGGGACGTGAGCCTGATCAAACGTCAGTCTTTAAAGAAAGCGACAGGTAGATTTACACCAGACTCATGGAACATGGTGACATGGAACGTGGACAAACCTGTTAAGGTTAGAGACTACGATGAGGGCACAGGGATCCGACAAGCTTTGCACTTTCGTCGTGGGCACTTCCGTAAGTCCGAGGAACACTGGGAGAATGTACGTTGGAGCGAAATCCGTAACCGTTGGGAGAAGTATATTCACGGTTACGAAGCAGGGCACCCTGCGTTTGGAGTAAAGAAGAGTTATCATTTACCTAGAAAGGGAGAAGCAGAATGATCGATGATCGGATATGTTTGTTTTACGTTGCGGATCGAGTTCAAGAAATCGTTAATGGAGAAGGTGCAGCCGAAGAGTTTTTAAGAGAGTTGAACCACAACATTGGTGTGAACACTCGGTGGAAGCGCAACAACCCAGATGCTTTGACTGCGGACTTACCACCAATAGATCCTCAGAACAAACGCAAACCAAGGAGACCTAAGAATGGCTAAATGGGACCTCAGTAAGTTAAACAAGGATGATCGGGAGATTGATCCGAGACAAGTTATCGAACAGCTCGATGAGATCTTGAAGAACTTAGACCGTCTTGAGTTTGATGTTGAAAAAGCACTTGAAGATTTGAGACTTTTCTACGTCAGGCACTTTGCCGGTAATGAATTCAGAGATTATTTAAACGAAAGGATTAGAAATGAGTCGTGAAGAGTTAGAAAAAATACTGGACGAGGTGTTTAAAAAAGTATTCGGGAGGGATTGGTGATGTATCAAGTAGCATGGGAAAGACCCAGTGGAATGCCAATGCGGGATTACAAAATCCTGGAGACGTGGGCCGATGTCCAAAACTGGATGGAGGATGCCCAACACAAGTACAGTTATTGGACAATCTCCATGATCCTAGACGGGAGCGACACGCAAGCGCAGGTGCCAGACGGAGACCTTGATGAGAAGGGTTACTGGTTTGATAACCTCAACAAGATGCTTCCCAATCACTTGGATGGCGGGGAGGTTGTAGCCTGTTTGTTTAACATGGCGTCCAACTACATACCTGCGGAGGACATGGGTCATGCCTTTTATTCTATGAGTCGCATGATCGAGGAGCGCAAGAAAACAAACGGGAGCATGCACTGATGTACGATGATGATTTAACAGCGTTTCAATCTTCACAGTTGGAGTTCTTGAAACAACAAGTAGATCGGTTTCAAGAAGAGCGTTGGAAGGAAGGCAACCCCAACGCAGAAAACGATTTGTTTGCAGCGCGTGAGGAACTCACCAGGTTTGTTACTGATTTAAGAAAGGGTGGCAAGAAGATATGACCAGTAGATATGAAGAAGCTTATGCTCGACTATGGCATGCACAAGTCAAGCAAGAAAAAAACGAAGCACCAAGGTTTCGCATCATTTCGTCTCAAGAACTAAACGGAGACAACGCGAAGGGGCCACTGTCGAAACACGCAGGGCTTGTTAACAGGATGTTAAACAAGGGCATGACGCAGGCAGACATTGCCCAGATCACGGGCAAAAGCCAGCAATCAATTAGTCAAACACTACAGCGGTACGGATTACCGAGACCCGAGGAGAAATAAACAATGCAAGATATACCAATGAGAAAAACATTTGAAACAACATCCATGAAGATACTGATCGAGGAAGTCAGCTACACCAACAGCGCGTTTGCGATCAACGAGGAAGGGGAGGGCGTCTTTCTTAACGGGCGTATGGTAGATCGTTTGTCCCTGGAGGGTGGTGAGGTGCTGATGGCTAAGTGCATACCTAATTACGAGGACAAGCGCGACAGTATTCCATGGCGGTGTGTTCGTGCCAATAAATTCATTGAAGAAGAAAACAGTGACGACCTTACTGCTAAAATCAAAAAGCTATTGAATGAGGAGGGCGGTCCGTTGCCTGCCCTTGAGATAGCACAAGAGCTCGGTCTGTCTCTTGAGGCGGTAGATCTTTGCTTGGCTGACAACAAAAATTTTGATTCTGTCCCTGCATACCTATGGGTAGGGGACTAGCTTGCAACCTGTAACCAAATGATCTATAAGCTACACACAAATAAGGGGGAGTTGATATGGCTCGTAAAGAAATAAAAGAAACGAACAAGCAACTACAGTTTCAAAACGTAGGCTTGATTAAGGAGGACCACGATCTTCTCAGAAAGATTGCAGAGTCGGAGCAAAGGTCCATGGCTCGACAGTTATCGGTTATGATTCGGAAAGCTGTTGCAGAGATGGAGGGGGTTTAATATACTTCGGGTACTGCTCGGTGGATCTCTAGCCTGAGATCCATTATTTAACTGGCCCCCTCACGGGGGCTATTTTTTTGTCTCGTTAAACTTACCCTTCTTACCTTTTGCCAAACGGCTGGGCTCTTTGCTGTAGCCACGGATCTGGGTGACGTTGTTACGTTTCATATTTGTAAGCAGCGAGGCGGCAATATCAGGGGAGAGACCGGTCAGATCCTCCAGTTCTTTGGTTGCGCTGGCTAGATTGGTCCAGCCTTTTTTGTAATCGCATATTGCCTCGATCATTTCATCGTGGGTTTTAGACTTAACCATTCTCTTGCATCCTCTCCTAAAACTTTTGCTCCGATATCTATCTTAGCCCGAAGGGCTTTCACAATTCTCTCATCAATACTACCTTCACAGATTAGATCGATGTACGTTACGTTGTTTTTCTGCCCGATTCGGTGGGCTCTATCCTCTGACTGTATCCGTGTTTCAAGGTTGAAGTCGTTGGCATAGTATACCACCAGGTTTGCTTCCGTCAAAGTCAGTCCGTATCCAGCGGTTGCTGGGTTGCCAACAAAGAACTTGAGCGGGTGATCGGGGTTCTGGAAGTTAAGAACTGCATTGGCACGATCATCGTCAGACGTATCTCCATAGTATGACACCGCACATCCCTGCCCAAACTTCTTGTTGAGTGTCTCTGTGATCTGTTGGATATCGTATCTGAACCGTGACCAGATGATTGCTTTGCCGTCATGCTCGTTGATGATCTCCTCAAGCGCATCCATTCTTTTGGATGGGAAGTACAGCATGTCACCGTCATCAGTCTTGAGGTGCCCTGACATAATCTGTTGGAGTCGTAGCATCTGGGTGATTACGGCGGGGGCCGTGGACATCTCACCACTCTCAAACAATACCATAGCATGCCTACGGATTTGATCGTACATCTGATGTTGTTCTGTTGTCATGCCCACATAACGGGCGGTGTATATCTTCTCGGGTAGATCAAGGCAGTCTTTTTTGAGCACACGAAAGGAAAACATGTCTATCCTTTGGGTCAACTCATCAAGATTGCGAAACCCTACGATCTGTTGGAAAGCAGCGGCACCCATCTTTCTGCGTTGCACTACTGCATACCGTCCTTGGAATGCGTAGTATGATTCAAAACCCAAGAGCCCAGGGCGGAGGAACTCGCACTGCGAATAGATATCCATTGGGCTTTTGGTTATGGGAGATCCAGTCAACAGCCTCTTGTACTTGAAGCCAGCGGCTATCTTCATCAGAGCTTTGGTTCGTTTTGCTTTGTGGTTTTTGATTGTCGTTGATTCGTCCACTGCAATCATGCCTTGATGTCCGAGCATCCGAGCCATCCACTGCCCTGCCTTCTGGCCCTTGATTGTGGAGTATGCCTCGACATTCATTACGAAGATTGTCAGTCCCTTGAACGTATCTTGGACCGAGCGCATCTCTTCTTTTTGTTTTTTGTTGGGCCCAGATACCCAGCGAATCACCCTATGGGGCACATCATCTGACATATGTTCGGGGATTTCTTTGGCTACCCAGTTGCGGTACACGCCCTTGGGTGCAATAACCAAGGCGAAGTTAATCTGCCCATCTAAGTACAGCATCGCCATGTTATCGATGAGAACCTTGGACTTACCAGTTCCCATCTCCATGAACAAGCCAAACTCTCGTTTGCTCCAACCGTAGTCTAACGCATCTACCTGGTGGTCAAATGGTTTTAATTTAAAATTTAACTTGACAGTCATTACATAGCTCCACTATTGTCTACAGTACGGATAGCACGAGGCTACCGGATAAATCAACCCTGAAGAGGAAAAACTTTTATGGACGATATCTTTGAAGACTACTTTGACGAAGGAGATGCACTCTCCCAAGTTGATACTGGAACAGGAAAACAATTGAGTAATCTTGTCCGCAAGCTGCGTAAAGTTGAAGATCAAATCGCTGACGCAGAACAATACTTGAAAGCCGTCAAGCTCGAGAAGCACAAGCTTTCAACTGAAAACATACCAGCTCTTATGGACGAGATGGGTGTAGAGCGTTTGGATGTTGACGGGCTTACCGTGGAACGAAGGATGGTTGTTAGCGCATCGATCCCCGTTGATCGGAGAGACGAGGCATACACTTGGCTACGCGAAAACCATTTGGATGACATCATCAAGAATGATGTGGTCTTGTCTTTCGGTAAGGGCCAAGACAATCAAGCAGGTGACGTGGTCGGACTGCTTAAGGATCGGGGGTTTGATCCAAGTACCAAGACCCATGTACATCCATCCACACTGAAGGCGTTCGTCAAGGAGCGCATCACGGATGGTAAACCAATCGATCTCGATATGTTCGGGGCATTTGTAAACAATACAGCACAGATAAAGAGGAAAGCATAATGGCTAACGCAGTAGCAAAAGCAAAAGAAACAGCAGTAGCAACGGACGTCATGGACGACATCCTAGAGTTTGCTGGTGAGGGTGCATCATTTGACAGCAGCGAGATGCAGATCCCGTTCGTCCGTGTACTCCAAGCGATGTCACCTCAGTTGAAGAAACGTGAGGCTGACTACATCGAGGGCGCAGAGCAGGGGGACATGTTTAATACTGTCACTGGTCAGTTCTTTGGTGGGGACAAGGGGCTCACTGTAATCCCTTGCTACCAGACTACTAAGTATCTTGAGTTCACACCACGCGATCAAGGTGGTGGGTTCCGTGGTGAAATACCGCCAACAGATCCTGTTCTTCAACGCACTGAGCGTCAGGGTTCAAAAGAAATCCTGCCCACAGGCAACGAGTTGGTGAAGTCGGATCAACATTACTGCTTGGTAATTGACGAGGATGGCATCAGCCAACCTGTTGTGATCGACATGAAGTCTACACAACTGAAGGTTAGCCGACGTTGGAAAACTCAGATTGCCATGCAAAAGATCAAGCACCCGAAGACTGGTGCGATGATCACACCACCTTTGTTTGCTACACAGTGGAAGTTTACTACTGTTGAAGAAAGCAATGACCAAGGATCATGGTTTAACTTTTCGATTGAGAAGCTTGGCTTGATCGAGGACCGTGATCTTATGCTTGAGGCCAAAGCGTTTCGTGATAGTGTGGCCGCAGGTGAAGCAAAGGCTGTATCGGAGGAAGGTAGCTCCACTTCCGACTCCAAACCTGTGGATGATGACATCCCGTTTTAGGTTGCAGCTTTGAGGGGGACGCACTTTTGGACAGGGTGCGTCCCTTTTTAATCACTTAGGGAGCAGTAAATGTCACAAGCAAAGAGACTACTTGCCACCTTTGCAGGGGCGAGAAACGCACATGGTACAACAATCGTTGGTCGCGTAGGGCGTAATGGAAAGGCCGAATCACAGAGCCGAATAATCCGAGAGCCGTTGACCGAGGAACTTGTACAAGCGCACATTGATGGGGACCAAGGTGTTGGTGCTATTCCAATCAACGATGAGAACCAGTGTCAGTTTGGATGCTTGGATATAGATGTATATGATCTTAACCACGACGAACTCCAGGCTAAGATACAGAAGATGAAGTTGCCGTTGATGCACTGCCGGTCCAAGTCGGGAGGTGCCCATCTTTATTTATTTATGAAGGATTGGGAATCAGCAGCACAGATTAGAGATTACTTATCAGAGATGTCGATTGCGCTGGGCCACAGTGGCTGTGAGATATTTCCCAAGCAAGATACAATTATTGCCGAGCGTGGAGATGTGGGCAACTTTATTAACATGCCTTACTTCAAAGCCGAACTGACCCAGAGGTATTGCTTTAACAAAAAGACGGAAGCGTTAGAACTAGACGAGTTCCTTGATGCGGTAGACAAGGCGCGTGTTTCGTTAGCGGATCTTGAAGGGATCAAGTTTGCGGGGAAGCGCAAGCATTTTACCGATGGTCCTCCGTGCTTGGAGCATTTGTTTGCCGAAGGTCCGATCACGGACGAGCGCAACAAGACTATGTTTATGTGCGGTGTGTACAACAAGCTAAAGTTTAACGACGACTGGGAGGCCAGGTTGGAGGAGGACAACCGAACCTTATGCTCAGAGCCTTTGCCTTCACATGAGGTATTGAACCTCAGAAAGTCCCTAACCAAAAAGGACTGGGGCTACACCTGCAAAGATGAACCGTTTAAAAGTTACTGTGATCCAGTGCTGTGTGCGGTTCGTAAGTTCGGGATTGGCAAGGATGCACCTGATGCACCAGTGGTCGGGGGCCTGACAATAATGTTGTCAGAGCCCCGTGTTTATTTCATGGACGTGGATGGTGGGCGGATCCAACTTAGCACTGAGCAGTTACAGAACCAATTGCTTTGGCAACGTGCTTGCATGGAGCAGATGAACATCATGCCTCCGACAGTTAAGCCTCAGAAGTGGCAGGTTATGATCAACCTTATGATGCAGTCTGCTACATACCTAGATGTGCCAGAAGAAGCCACAATCAAAGGTCAATTTAAAGATCACCTCAAGTCTTATTGCACCAGCCAGATTAGAGCCATGGCTCCAGAGGAACTAGAGATGGGCAAGCCATGGACCGATGGCGACACAACCAAGTTTAAACTAGAGGGCTTGATCGATTTCCTGCACCACCGCAGGTTTAAGGTAGATAACCGTGGACACTTGATCCAGATGATCAGAGATTTAGGGGGAGATTCAGTTCACCAGAACATTCGGAAATCTGATGGAACACGCACGGGTATTCGTTGCTGGTACATACCCTCGTTTGAAGAAAACAAAATTGAATTACCAATTAAGGAGATGAGCGATGACATACCCTTCTAATAGACTTCTCCGTGTAGGAGAGGTTGCCCGTATGTTGGGTGTATCCAAGTCATACATTTACAAACTGTCGGCTCAGAAGGCAGACTTTCCGCAGCCGATTGTACTGGGGGACGAGAACAACAAGCGTTCGTCTAGCCGCTGGGTACTGACGGAGATCGAAGACTGGGTAAACTCCAGACCAAGGGGCAAGGACCTATGATCCCCAACTCTAAACTTATACTAGGACCTCCAGGTTGCGGTAAGACCTATCGTTTGATTCAAGAGATCAAAGCCGCATTGGAATTGGGGACGCACCCGTCACGCATTGGTGTGATATCGTTTACTCGTAAGGCTATTGAAGAGATGGTTACTCGATCATGTGCGGAGTTCTCATTAGAGCCCTCAGACTTTCCGTTTATGAGAACGAGCCACTCGTTTGGGTACAACGGGCTAGGCTTGCAGTCGCAAGACGTAATGCAGATGGCAGACTATAAAGTTATTGGAGAGGCCGTAGGATTAAATTTTGAGGGGGAAGACAAGACCAGCATCGATGATGGGATAACTCTTCCTACGATTGGTGGATCAGGAGCTCAGTACCTACAGATGATTATTCGTTCTCGGTATCGTATGATTTCATTGAACAAAGAGTTCAATCAAACAGCCAACCGAGATCTGCATTCGTTTAAATTAACGCAGGTAGCCAAGCAGATTGATGAGTATAAAAGAACTTTAAATAAGTATGACTTCGTTGATATGATTGAGAAGTACATCGAGATCGGGGAGCCGCCTCACTTGGACTATCTGTTTATTGATGAGGCTCAAGACTTCACACCGTTGCAGTGGAAGATGGCCGAGAAACTGGCTGAGTTCTCCGACAAAACAATTATTGCGGGAGACGATGACCAAGCCGTGCACCGTTGGACAGGGGTGGATGTTAAATTGTTTATTGATTCCTCCACAGATGTAGAGGTGTTAACGCAGTCATACCGCATACCACATGACGTACACCGGTTGGCGAGGGGTATTGTTCAGAGGATCAAGGACCGTGCTTCTAAAACATTTTTACCTCGAGAGGAAACAGGAGAGGTAGAGTACGTTCAACATATGGACAGCATTCCTTTTACCGAGGGATCATGGACCGTGATGGCGCGTACAAACACCTATGTTCGAGAGTTGGCGAAGTGGTTTTCTAACACAGGGTTTAAGTATTCGGTCAAGGGCAGACCCAGTATATCCGAGAAGTTGGTAGAAAACATTATGGCTTGGGACGAGTTGTGCCAGGATAAGAAGCTTGGGGTGGATCGTATTAAGAAGCTGTACTCTGGGTTACCCAAGCAGGGAAAAGACGCTGTTGTAAAACGTGGGGCTACCAAATTACTGGACGCTCTGGCACCTGATGCAGAGGTGGGCATGGACACGTTGATGGCGGACTACGGACTTCTGCGTGGTGCAAACTACGCGGCCTATGACGTATTGAAAGTATCGGAGAGCATGCGTCGGTACATTGCGGCAATAGAACGGAGGGGCGAGGACCTTCTGTCTCCACCAAGGATTAAGATATCTACGTTCCACGCTATGAAAGGTGGCGAGGATGACAACTGCGTAGTTTACACGGCCTCGACCAAAGCATGTGTCGAGTCAAAGCACCAAGACGATGAACATCGAGCGTTCTACGTTGGAGTAACAAGGGCCAGACATAGGCTTTACATCCTACAATCGGACAACAAATACAGGTACACAATATAATGATAGCATCAATGTGTCTCGCGTTGGCTTTATACCATGAAGCGCGAGGAGAATCCCGACAAGCCCAGCTTATGGTTGCGAGGGTTATAATAAACAGAGTGGAGTCTAAGCGATGGCCCTCGTCCGTATGTGGCGTGGTCATGGAGGACCAACAGTTTTCGTTTGTAAGGAATGGAAAAGTACCAAACACCAAGGACCAAGATGCGTGGCAGAACTCTAGGAGTTTAGCAAAGCAGATCATCGAGGATCATGGGATCTTACCTTACAGTGACGCGGACCACTACCACACTACGAGAGTGCGTCCGGTGTGGCGTAGAAAGTTATATAGGATAGTGCGAATAGACCAGCATGTATTCTATTCTTACAATCGACCAAGACCACTAGAGAGCAGCCTTCGCCCGAAGAGGCGACCTAATAAACTGGAGACTACAAAATGAAACGTGATGAAATTTTAGATAAGTCAAAAGAACTTATCAATGGACAACGCGCCAAGGACTACGGCGATGCGTTTGAAAACCACAGCCGCATTGCCAATGGATGGAACGTCATAATGAACGGGGCTTTAGTAAGCCACGGCTACCTGACGGAGCAACATGTTATCCTAATGATGGACTGGGTGAAGACGGCCCGTCTTTTACAAACCATAAGCCATGAGGACTCGTGGCTAGATAAAGTCGGTTATTCCGCTCTTGGGGGAGAGTTTTCTGGAAAAAGCGAAGAACTAGACAATCTTGGCATAGATATCGAAATGCTGAGAGAAGTCGAAGCAACAAAAAGAAAGTTAAATAAATGAAGCTTAAAATAGCTAGTCCCTCTCTGAAGTCAGAGTGGGTTCCCCCCGCGGAACTTCCTGACCTCACTGGCGCAAATACAATTGCCATAGATGTAGAAACAAGAGACCCCAACATAAAAAAGAACGGGCCCGGATGGGCAGTTGGGGACGGCGAAGTGGTGGGCTATGCCATCGCTACCGCCGATTGGGCTGGCTACATCCCCATAAGACACCTTGGGGGTGGAAACTTGGATGAGAAGATAGTCAACAGATGGCTCAAGAAAGTCTTTGATTGTCCCGCTGACAAGATTATGCACAACGCACAATATGACATGGGCTGGATCAAGCGCATGGGCTTTGAGATAAATGGCCGGATCATCGACACGATGGTCGTCGCGTCCCTGCTAGATGAAAACAAATTTTCCTACGCTTTAAACTCTCTTGCCTTTGAGTATCTGGGGCTGGCAAAGAACGAAAGCCTGCTTCGGCAAGCGGCCAGCGAGTTCGGCTTTGATCCCAAGGCCGACATGTGGAAAATGCCCGCTATGTATGTGGGGCCCTACGCCCAGACCGACGCAGAAGTAACTCTGCAACTTTGGGATTACCTAAAAATAGAGATCGGCAAGCAGAACCTTTGGAATATCGTCAACCTAGAGCTAGACCTACTGCCCTGCTTGGTTAACATGACATGGCGCGGGGTCCGCGTAGATATGGACAAAACCGAAAGAACACGCGACGCCATCTTAAAACGAGAGAAATTAGTCCTCAAAGAGATAAAATCCCTAGTTGGTCGCGATGTAGAGATCTGGGCGGCAAATTCCATTGCAAAAGCCTTTGATGACCTCTCCATACCCTATCCCAAGACAGCAAAGGGTGCGCCGTCGTTCAAAAAGCAATTTTTAACAGAACATACAGAAAAATTACCGCAACTTATCGTCCAAGCGCGTAGTTTAAACAAAACCAGCGGAA
>WLWF01002698.1_pt1 | contig 12463 bp, 9 predicted proteins | sample 6718331 | NCBI WGS metagenome assembly WLWF01 (sample SAMN12718692, study PRJNA515312) | sponge metagenome | isolation source: marine sponge | host: Mycale hentscheli | place: New Zealand: South Island, Marlborough, Capsize Point | collected 2003-05-01
GCTTTATTATCTTTGATGTAACTGATGAAGGAAATGACAACATTCACTTGTTGAAACTTTCTTGGGATAATCAACTTAAGTGGTTCTACCAAAATGGTACTATGGACTACATGGGAAGAACTCAAGGATTTGCTTCTACTGGTCAGTTTAATGGATATAGAGTATATATGACTCAGACCATGCCGGCTATATGGGTTAAGGATCCAACCAAAGTTCTTAAAATTGTAATGAGAAACCCTGTAACAGGAGGCTCATTCTAAGAACTATAATTAAAGGGGAGGGGCTAATACCTCCTCCCTTTTTATTTTTAACCTTTAAAATATAACTAATCATGGCACTAGATATTAAAAGACAAAATAAAACATATGAGTTTTCAAATTCAAGTGTTTCAAAAATACTTGCTTCTAAAGCTGTTGGTAAAGACATCTTAGCTAGAGACCATGCAGATAATGCAGCAGCAATAGCTGCAGGTTTAGCAAAAGGTGATATATATCACACTACAGGAGCTTTGAAAATAGTTGTTTAAAAGTCAAAAAACTTTAGCAAGGGTAAAACCTTGCTTTAGAAATTAGTAATAATAAATGTACATAATTATGTACTTTTGACTGTGAATAATAATTATTAATTTAAAACCAAAAAAAAATGAGTGAGTACACTATTGTAGAAAAGTATCAGCAGGAAAAAAAACAATCTGTTGCAGTGCGTCCATTTTTTAATCCTAATAAAGAAAATATGGGATTGGAACAATATGGATTGGCATTACATGATGGAGTATACCATGAAGAATCATTAGCATGTCTAGAGATGAATGGAGTAAAAAGATATGTTACTGGTTTAAATGAATTTGCACCTGAAGTAAAAATGTTAGCACCTAAGGAGAAAAAAGCAAAGATTAAAGAAATTAGAACTGTAGTTGCAGAATTAGAAGCATCTCTTGCAGCTAATGTAGTTGATCCAGAAGACAAAGATTTTTGGAACAACTTAACTATTATGAGTCCTAATAATGATAAATTTTGGGACAAGATTAGTTTAAGATGTGGTAATGATCCAGTATTCTTAGATCCAGAATTAGATCCATATGATAGAATTAAACTATATGCCATCAAAGCAGGTGGCTTTTCTATAGTAGCAAAGTCATTAAAAGATGCTAAAGTAAACTCTAAAGGAGTTAAGTTTTATTTAGATACGTTAGAAGAAACGTTAACTACTAGAACTGAACTTAGTAAAATAAGAAATAGAGCATTAGTAGAACTACAAAAAATGTATGATGGTAATGCAACAAAGCTTATGTATGTAGCTAAAATCTGTGATTCAAATAGCACACAGTATAGTAAGTCTACTCCTAATGATGTTATGTATGAAAATATGGATGACTATGTTCAAGGTCATGGATCTGAAGGTAATAAGAAAAAAGCAGCACAAAACTTTTTAGATGTTTCTACATTAAGTATGGAGGAAATAAAAATAAGAGCACTTGTTAAAGACTGTTTATTTTATAGATTCTTACTGACTAAAGCAGGGGGATGGATTGAGCCAATGGATAGTGGTATTAGAATGGGTAAAAGACCGTCTGAATGTTTAGATTTTTTAATGGATCCTAAAAATGAAGAAAGTTTATTATCTCTAATGGATAAAGTTGAACCATATTGGAATGCTTAAAAATAATTAAAAATGGAAAATAATACATTACTCATAAAACTTAAGCAAAGGCTGAATAAGCTTGATAGCCAAGACTATGATAATATAGAATGTTGGCAGTTTGTTGAGGCTTTTAACAAATCACAAGTTGAGTGGTGTAGAAGAAACTTACATGGGGGAAATATGTATCAGGAAGGTGATGAGTTATCCAAAAGAAGAGTGGATGACTTGCAACCTCTCCTAATTGAATTATCCCTTACAGGTAATGTTTTTCCAGATTATTTTGAGACAGACAATTTTCCTGAGGAAACTTATTTAGAATTTAAGAAAGTTACTACACAGGCAAAAGATGACTGTTGTACTCCAAGATCAATGACTGTATATTTAGCTGAAGAAGCTAATGTTAATTTAATTATGAGAGATCCCCTAAAGAATCCAGATTTTGAATGGGGAGAAACTTTTTGTACTATGCTTGATAACAAGATAAGAATATACAAAAGAAATTTTGATATAGTAAATCCTGTATTAACTTATTATAGACAACCTACATTGATACAAGTACAAGGCTGTACAGATCCATACACTGGTAATATTAGCTTGAATAATGTTATATGTGAGTTTAAAGATGATTTAGTAGAAGTAATCCTTGATGATACTGCAGCATTGATTGCAGGTGATATAGAAAATATGTATCAGCAACAAAGAGGATTGCAGGCTGCTGAAAGAAATAATTAATATATTGTTTATCTGATAGAAAATGATTATATTATTATAGTAACACTGATGTTACAAGCAGAGTAAACTGTTTAAATCTTTTTTTATAACCAGTGAGGGTAATGGTCCTCACACAAAACAACAAATTATGGCTTATTTTAATCATGCGTTTAATAAAACGTTTGTTGTGTCTTCAGTAGAGCAAGCAGCAGGTACTGCTACTAGTGCTTTAGCTGCTGGTGAATTAGCATTAGTTGGTGGAAGTGACTGGAAGTCAGTTGCTATCCCAGGTGGTGCTGCTATTCCAGCTGCATTAAGTGCTGGTGAACTAGCGTACATTGTACAAGGTTCATTTTATACTAAAGATACAATTGGTAACAACCCAGGACATGGGGGTTACAAAGAATCAGTAAAATCTAAAGGGATTAACCCAAGATATCTTACTAGAATGTGGGCAGCAAACTGTCTTACTGCATCACAAGCAACTGCTAAATTATGTTTAGCATCTGATTGTGCTCCTTGTGGTAAAACACAGTTTATGAGAATTGATGTAAAAGGTTCTCCTGCACTTAGATTTTTAAATCACAATGCATATGCAATTGCTGACTCAGCAAATGTATGTTGTGTTGAAGGGCAAGAATATATTGACCCGGCTTTAATCATTGCTAATATGGCTCAAATGGCTTTAGGTGATCCACTTATCAAACCATTTGTTGCTGAAGCTGATGTAGACGGTGTTGATGCTAGTACATTATCAGCTGGTGGTAATGGTTATACGGTATCAACTCAAGCTACTTCTGGTAGTTCTACAGGTTCAGGTGCAACTATTAACATTGTAAGTTTAGGTGTTAGTGATGCTATTGCTACTTACTCTGTTGCTACTGCAGGATCAGGTTATGCAGTTGGAGATGTATTAGTTGTAGCTGGTGGTACAGATGGTGCTATTTTAGTAGATTCAGTTTCTGAAGGTGGTGTTATTGTAACAACTACTACAGGTGGCGTATCTACTCAAGCAGTTTATAGTATTGCTGAAGTAGTTGATGGAACATATGTTGCTTCAACAGATCCAAACGGAGCTACTAAGGTTTCTGCATGTGTAGAATTCAAAGGTGCATACGTTGACACTGTATTTGGTAACTGTTCTTTTGACACTAGAGATCATTTCAATGCTGAGCCTGTAGAGATCATTGTATCTTTATTAGATGAAACAGGTAATCCATGTAATGACTGTGGTGTTGCTTCAGCTACACCAGGTTCAATGCAACAAACTAAAGGTGAAGAAGTAATTAGAGAATTAATTATGTCTGAGAGATACCGTCAGTCTCCTTATAACCAAGGAAATGCTGATAGTGCTAGAATCAGAGAGATTGAATTATCTGATGAGCTTTTAGCTGCAGTTGACAGAACATCAACATACAGAGCTTATTACGTACAACATTCTGTGCCAAGATTCAACAATCCATCAGGAGTGTTTGATAATGACCAGTATCAGTATAAGATCTATGTTAAATGTGATGATGCAGCAGCACAAGCTGCTATGGAGGATTTCCTTCAAGGATTACAAGCATGGGCTAAAGACAATGGGAATAACTTACCTATTGAGGAAAATGCTGTTTGGTAATAATTAAAATTATCAACCAAGATATTAGAGCAGGGGAGAAATCTCCTGCTCTTTTATTTTTTATATGTTCTATTTTTTTTGTATATTATCTATATAGTATCATTTATTAATAGAATACAAAATGGCAGACAGACATATATTAAGTTTAGAAATACCTACAGTATCTAACTGTAATTTACTTTGCATAAAAGATACAAGTCAATATTCAAAGGATTTAGCAGTTGATTGTGAAGAGTTATTAATTACTTTACCTGGCTATTCTGTACCTGTTTTAATTAAGGTTGATAAAGATTTTGACATGTGTTTAACGGCATGTACACTTGCTTTGCAAACCACGGATTGTGGTACAAAACAAGAAAATATACCTGATGGTATATATATCATAAGATACAGTGTATCACCTAATTCAAAGGTATACGTAGAATACAATCATCTTAGAGTTACACAATTACTTGGACAATACTATGAAGTATTGTGTGATCTAGATGTACAACCCTGTCAACCTGATTCTGAGAAACAAGAATTATTAGCTGAAATGAGTTATATAAAAACAATGATTGATGCTGCCGTTTCAAATGCAGAATATTGTCAATCTACAACTCAAGCTATGCAAATATATAATTATGCAAAAGCCAGATTAAATAAGATTACTTGTCCAACTGGAAATTGTGGATCAGCAAAGAGAGGAATGTATTACGTATAAAACCAAAGAATTATGAATAACTGTTCAGTATGTGGAAAAAAATTTACGTGTGGATGTCAAAAGACACATGATGAAAATGGAAATGTAATTTGCAAAGGATGTAAAAACTCATCTAAAGCTAAACAACAAGCTACAGAGGGTAGTAGAAATTTATCTTTAGAACTTGCTAAACAACAAATAGTGAATTTAAAAAATGGGTAAACCTAGAGAAATATCAAATGCAAATCAAGTAAAGCATGTGGCTCTTGAAAAAAAAATAAGAGTAGAGCAGACTTTTGCTAACCAAGCATATGCAAACTTTAAAGAAGTCAAGTTTGGTATTGAAGCATGTTGTTATACTGATTTTGCTAATGCAGTATTACAAAAAGAATTATGTGATTGGTTAGATAAAAAATCAGATAAGGTTGTTGTTGCAACAGAAGATAAAGGTGTATTTGTTGAGCCATTGGCAAAAATAAATGTAAAGGCAAGTGTATCTTGTCCGGCTGTTCCTACTAATGTATGTACAGTATTAGATTTAGCAGATATACTTGCAAATGAAGCAACGTTTGTACAGTGTTTTGAGATAGCTGCTGCGGTATGGACAATAACACATAATTTAGGAGAGTATCCTTCAGTAACAATAGCTGACTTAGATAATAATGTAGTAATAGGTGATATAGATTATTTATCTACTAACCAAATAAGAGTATCATTTAGTAATTCATTTGCAGGGTGTGCTTTTTTAAATTAAAAAAATAACAATTAAACAATAATAATAACAATTAAATTTAAATAAAATGGCAATACAATTTTTAGCAGGTATTCAGGTTGATGGGCATATTACGCTTATAAACCAGGGTACATTCAAAAACGCCAGAATTCAAAATGAGACCACGGATCCCACTGGTGCAAGCCTGCTAGGAGATGGTCAGATTTATTACAATTCTAGCACAGACAAAATGAGACTCCGTGCAAATGGAGCATGGGTAGATTTTACAACTGGATCAGATTCTAATACAACATATAATTTTTCAGTACCTGCAGCAACTACATCCCTTAGGTTAGCTGGTTCTGATGGTACTAATGATGATGTAGCTATTTCAGGTGGTGGTTTAATTACTGTTACTAGAACAAGTGCTACACAATTAACAATTGGAACTACAGCAACATCTAATGTAGGTACAGTAACTAGTGTATCTGGTGGAACTGGTATATCAATTACAGGTTCAGCAAGTGTAACACCAACAGTTAATATTGATACTGTAGGTACAGATAATGCAATTGAAGTATTGACTGCTGCAGATCCAGTAGGAGCTGATTTTGTTTGGTTCTCAGATGTAAGTGATAGTAATACTTTAAGAAAGACTCTTATATCTAATATGCCAGGCTTTGGTAAAGATGGTACAGTTACTTCTGTAGGATCTGGAGCTGGTTTAACAGGTGGTACAATTACTTCTTCAGGATCATTAGCAGTTGATTATGCAGGTACAGATAACGTTGTATTAGCAGCCGCTGATGGATCTGCTGTTACTTTAGCAGCAACAGATAAAGTTATATTTTCTGATGCTACAGATAGTAATGCTAAATTTGCAAACTTATCTCAAGTAGCAACTTATATTAATGCGGGTGCAGGTTCTGTAACTTCAGTAGGTGTAAGTGGTGGTTCAACTGGAATGTCATTCAGTAACTCTCCAATTACTTCTAGTGGTACTATGACAATGTCAGGTACATTAGACGTAGATAATGGTGGTACTGGATTAACTGCTTATACAGCAGGAGACATACTATATGCTTCTGGTACATCAACACTAGCTAAGTTAGGTATAGGCTCAAGCGGGCAAGTATTAAAAGTATCTGCTGGAGGTATTGTTGAATGGGCTAATGACACAAACACTGGATTAACAAGTGTTGGTATTACTGAAACTGGTAATGCTCTTACAATTAGTAATACACCACTTACAAGTAATGGTAATATAAACATTGCTGGTGCAGGTACTGCTTCACAAGTAATTTTAGGAAACTTAACACTTGCTACTTTACCAGTAGATGGTGTAACAAGTGTAGGAAGTGGTGCTGGTCTTACAGGTGGTACTATAACAAGTACAGGATCACTTGCAGTAGATTATTCTGCAACAGGTATTATTGGTGATGCTGGTGGAATGTCAGGTAGTGCAGAGTCAGATGATGAAATTTTACTTGGTGATGATAGTGCTTCAGGAGCTGTTAAAAGGGCTTCTTTAGTTGATATACCACTTAACGTATTTGGTCAAGCTACTGGTAATGTATCAATAGGAGGTAATAAAATTACTGGTCTTGCAACTGGTACAGCTGGAACAGATGCTGTTAACTTAGCACAAATGCAATCTGCAGTTGCTGGAGTAGGTGTATTCCAAGGTGGATATAATGCATCAACAAACACTCCTGCATTAACAGGAGCAAGCAATGTGGCATTAACACAAGGTGACTTCTTTGTAGTTACTACAGATGGTACATTCTTTACTGAATCACTTGAAGTAGGAGACTTAATATTTGCAAATTCAGATATTACAGCAAGTTCTTCACCTGCATTAAGTGACTATACGGTAGTAATTCAAGATCAAAATATTGCTGGTGTAGGTGCAACAGATGGGGCAACTGAAAAAGGTGTTGCTGGATTTAGTAGTGCTTCTTTTGCTGGAACAGCTAATGGCTTTATTACAATTAAAGCAGGTGGTATTAGTGATGCTCAGTTAGCAAGTACATTTAATAAGATTATTGGTACTGACTCAGATATTAATACTTCAGGTGTTGTTGTTATTGATCAGTTAAATATGACTGATGGTGTTATTCAATCACACTCAACAAGAACATTACCTGATTCAACTTATGGTGCACGAGGTGTAGCTGAAACAGCAACTCAAGCAGAAGTAGATGCGGGTACAGCAGGAGAACACTTAATGGTAACTCCAGCTACATTAAAAACTCATCTTGATAAAAGAACTTATGTGGCTAGTGGACCAGCAACGCAAACTAGTTCTTTTTCAGTAACAGCAGGAACACACGGGTTGGGTACAGGACCATTTATTACGCAAGTATACAATGCAGGTGGTTTTGAAGTAAAAGTTCAAACAGAATATAACACTACTAGTGGTAATGTTGATTTTAGTTGGACAAATAATATTACTGCAAATAGCTTGAAATTTATAATAATGAAGGTAGTATAATAACAATTATTAAATTGGGGAAAGCTTAGATATATCAATTTAAGCTTTTCCCTTTTTTTTAAATTTAGTATCTTAGCAAAAAAAAGAACATGGCTATACAATTTATATCAGGCTTATCTGTAACAGGAAACAGTGAAATAACTGGTACATTATCAGTTAGTAGTATTACAGCTGATAATAGTACTTATACAGGTATTATGGTATGGGATGGTGGAGTTCTTAAATATAGAACAAAAGCTCAGATACTTAGTGATATTGGTGCTACAAGTAATACTGGTACAGTTACCTCAGTTACAGTACAAGGTACAACAGGACTAAGTGGCAGTGGTACAGTAACAAGTTCTGGTACTATTACTTTAACAAACTCTGATAGAGGTTCAAGCCAAGCTATATATAAAAATATTGCTACACAAAGTGGTACAGCTACAGCAAATAGTAATAATGATACATTAACTATTACTGGAACAGGTGGAACTACTACATCTAGAAGTGGTGATACAATTACTATAAATTCTGAAGATAATAATGATAATTATTATTTAAGTTCTGCATCATGGAATACAGGTAGTGGTGTATTAACTCTTAATAGATCAGGTCTTAGTGCAGTAACAGTTGATCTTGATGGTAGATACTTTATTAAGAATAGTAGTAATTCATATTATCTTAATCTAACTCAAAACCCAGTGGGCACTACTTATGGTGATGGAGTGTCAGCTGTACCTTCATATTACTTTGGTCAAACTGCAGGTGATAATGATGCTATGAAATTTTATGCAGAATCTGCTGCATCTAATGACATAACTGCTGTATGGGAAATCAATGATGACATTGAAACTGGTTTAACTTGGTTATTTAGAAACAAAAAAACATATTCACCTTACACAGCTACAGATGCTTTAAAAATAGATGGTGATGGTGATGTTACAGTTGGTAAAGACTTAACAGTTGTAGGTGGAGATATTATACTTAATGGAACAGGACGTATACAGGGTGTTGATACAGTATCTTCAGGAACAGATGCAGCTAATAAAACTTATGTTGACAATGCTGTAGGTGGTGTACCACAAGGTACTGTTACAAGTGTAGGAATATCTCATGCAGGAAATGCATTTAATACGGGTTCAGCTGTAACTACTTCTGGTACTCTTGCTATTACAATGGCAGGTAGTGGTTCACAGTATGTTAACGGAGCAGGTAACCTTGTGACTTTTCCAAGTATACCTACAGTTAATAATGGAACACTTAACATGGGAACAAGCACAGGTCTTGACGGCAGTGCTTCATTTACAGCTAATCAATCTGGAACTTCAACATTTACTGTTTCATTAGATCTAACTGAAATTACATTAAGTGCTGGTTTAGATGCAACAGCAACAGGTCTTAGCTTAGATTTATCTGAATTTACAGCAGCAGGTACTTTAACTGGAGCAGATGAATTTATTGTATTAGATGGTAGTGCTGAAAGAAAAAAGACAGCTAGTGAAATAGGATTAAGTATATTTGATAATGATTCAAATTTTATAACCTCTGCATCTTTACCTACAGTAAACAATGCAGCTATAACTATACAAGCAGGTACAAATTTAACTACTGGTGGTACTTTTACAACTAATCAAGCTATTGATGAAACAATTACTATCAACATGGCAACTGGTGGTATAGGATCTGGGACTTATGGCTCTACATCAAATAGTACTAAGATAGATAATATTACAGTAGATGCATATGGAAGAGTAACAGCTATAACAACAGGTGCAACAGGACAAATAAATACTGTAGCTACAGGTAATGCAAATACAATTACTGTAAGTGGTACATCAACATCAAGATCAATTTCTGCTAATACAGGTATAGTAAGTTCTTCTTCTTCCAACTTAGCAACAGGAGCACAAATACAAACAGCTATTGATACAGCTGTAACAGGAGTTTTAAAGTATGATGGAGTATGGAACGCAAGTACAAACACACCAACATTATCAAGTGGATCAGGAACAGTAGGAGAATACTACATAGTTTCAGTAGCTGGATCTACTAACCTAGATGGCATCACAGATTGGGCCGTAGGAGATTGGGCAGTATTTTCTGATCAAGCAACAGATGCTTGGCAAAAGATAGACAATACCCAAGTTGGTAATGTAACAGGTAGTGGTGGAGCTGGTAGAGTAGCTTTTTGGAATAGTACATCAAATATAATAAGTGACACAGGATTAACATTTAATAATACTTCAGATACTTTAACTGTTGGTGGAGCAGTAACTTGGAATGGAGGTGGATCAACAGAATCTAACTCTGCGTATGATAACATGATCACTGCATTTAGTGATTCAGGTTCTTCTACAATAACACTAACACTTACACAACAAGATGGTGGTACTTTAACTACATCATTTAGTAATCCACAAGGAACTACAACTCCAAGTAATACACAAACATTTACCAACAAATCAGGTAACATATCACAATGGACTAACAACTCTGGATATATAACTTCTGCATCATTGCCAACAGTTGGTAATGGTCAAATTAATGGTGCTACAAGTGGTAATGGATTAAGTGGTTCAATGAGTGCAACTGCAAATCAAAGTGGCAATAGTACATTTACAGTAACATCTAATGCAACAACTGCTGCAACAGCTTCTACTATTGCTTATAGAGATTCAGCTGCAGATCTTAATGTTAGATTGCTTAGAGCTAATTACGGAAATCAAAGTACTATATCTGGAGCAATTGCTTTTAGGGTTAATAATAGTACAGATAATTATACAAGATACTGTAGCAGTCCTTCTGCTATTAGAGCTTTTATAGGGGCAGGTACAAGTTCAACAACAGGTACAGTTACAAGCGTAGGTATATCTCATGGAGGAAATGCGTTTAACGTAGGCTCAGCAGTAACTTCATCAGGTACTCTTGCTATTACAATGGCAGGAGATGCTGGACAGTATGTGAGAGGTAACGGAGACTTAGCTTCTTTTCCAAGTATTCCACAAGGTGATATTACAGCTGTTGTAGCTGGTACAAATTTATCTGGTGGTGGGACATCTGGAAGTGTTACGTTAAACATGGCTACTGGGGGAGTTGGAGCTGGAACATATGGCTCAACATCTAATGCAACCAAAATAGACAATATAACTGTTGATGCTTATGGTAGAGTAACAGCCGTAACTACAGGTGGTACTGGAGATGTAGACGGTGTTAGTGCAGGAGCAGGTTTATCAGGGGGAGGTACATCAGGTACACCTACTATTAGTGTTGATTATTTAGGTACTGATAGTATTATAAAAGCAGCGCCAACCGCATCAGGTGCAATTGGAACAGGAGATTTTGTACTTGTTGCAAATTCTTCCGGTAATGTCTTTGAAACAGCTTTAAGTAATCTTCCATTTACATCTAATGTTGGAGATATTACAAATGTTATTGCTGGTACCGGAATGTCAGGTGGTGGTACTTCAGGTTCAGTAACTCTGAACTGTACTATTACTAACAACAATCAACTTACTAATGGAGCTGGTTATACAACTAATGTGGGAGATATAACTGGCGTGACTGCTGGTACCGGCCTTGATGGTGGAGGTACATCAGGTACACCCACTTTAAGGGTTGACTGGAATACCCCATTAGCTAATGTGGTTATGGGTTGCCCAACATCAGGAACCCCAGATCAAGATGATTATTTAATGTATGGTGCTGATTCTTCAGGAAGTGGTGAAGCTGCTCTTGCTCAATTTGTGGATATACCTTTAGATATATTTAATACAACTGTAACCAATCTTACTTTAGCTGGTAATATAACTCATGAAGGTGACACAAATACTTATTTTGGATTTCATGCAGTAGACCAGTGGAGAGTTGTAACAGGGGGTTCTGAAAGATTTGAAGTAAATAATTCTCAAGTTTATGCTACTAGAGAAATTAGATGTACACAAGATATTATTGCATTTTATTCTGATGAAAGATTAAAGGAAAAGCTGGGTAGTATTGAATCTCCATTAGACAAGATATCTAAGTTGGATGCATTTTATTATTCAAATAATGATTTAGCAAAAGAAAAAGGATTTGAAGATAATAAGAAACAAATAGGTTTATCTGCTCAGCAAGTAAAAGAAGTATTACCAGAAGTTGTTCATTCAGCACCATTTGATACTGATTTTGATGAAGATGGTAATATGTTTTCTACATCAGGCGAAGATTATTTAACTCTTAAATATGATAGATTAGTACCATTATTAGTTGAAGGTATTAAAGAACAAACTGAAATTATAAAAACTCAGCAAAAAGAAATAGATGAGTTAAAAGAAATGGTCAAACTTTTATTAAATAAATAAAATGGCAGTACCTACTTCAGGACAATTAACATTAGAAGGATTAGCACAAGAGTGTTATTATGGTACTTATGGAAGCGGTATTATAACAGATCCTATATATATAAGTGATTTGATTGCTGGTGGTAATGCTGCCGGTTCAGGAATGGTGTATCCTCCAATAAATCAACAAAGTCCTCAATTTCCAATAAACCCTACATTTAGTGAGTTTTATGGTTATGATTCAACTTATTCTCCTGTAACTACATTCCCTATAGTTTTATACTATGATCCATTTGATCAA
>WLWF01002699.1_pt1 | contig 12463 bp, 12 predicted proteins | sample 6718331 | NCBI WGS metagenome assembly WLWF01 (sample SAMN12718692, study PRJNA515312) | sponge metagenome | isolation source: marine sponge | host: Mycale hentscheli | place: New Zealand: South Island, Marlborough, Capsize Point | collected 2003-05-01
CTACCCGGCGGAATATCTGGGCGACACCGTGGGATCGCTATCCATCGCGATTCGTCACGGACTGTCAGTGGGGCAGGCTCCTGTAACCATGTATTTCCGCGAGCACGGCCGTCCCAGCAAGAATGCACTGTGGTCCACTCTCTACCTTGGTCGAGCCACCCTCGCGTTGGTCGTGACGGCGCTGAAGAATCCCCGAGACGGACGTGAGGAGGTCGTGTGATGAGTGCAAGCCTCCTCGGCGCCGTTGCCGCAATCCTCGTCTTCATCTTCATTGTGATCTTGCTGCGCCGCGGATTACTCAAAGAGAAGTACGCAGTTCTGTGGCTGCTCTTCGCTGCAGTGACGGTCGTGCTCGCGTTGGTGCCAGGCGCGTTGCGGGGGATCAGCGACCTCCTGGGCGTGGAGATCCCCTCCAACTTGATCTTCTTCGCCACCATCACCTTGTTGATCTTGGTGAGCATCCAGATGAACTACGAACTCAGCCGCCACGAGGCTCGCATCCGTCGCCTGGCCGAGGAAGTCGCGTTGTTGCGGCAGCGACTCGGTGACCGTGAGGGTGATGGGAATTCTTGACACTCCTGTTCTGCTGATCGGCTTCAATCGCCCGGAACTTCTGGAACGGGTGATCGATCGGCTGCGACTGGAGCAGCCCCGTCAGGTGTTCCTCGCCGTGGACGGACCCCGTGAAGGTGTTGCGGAAGACCAGGGCATGGTCGAGCGAACACGTGAGTGCGCACGTTTGCTGGATTGGGAATGTGACGTCCACACGTTGTTCCGCGAGGAGAACCTCGGCTGCGGCAGGGCAGTGTCCGGAGCGATCACCTGGTTCTTCGACCAGGTGGACGAGGGAATCCTCCTCGAGGACGATGTCCTCCCCGACCTGTCCTTCTTCCCTTTTGCCGAAGAACTGCTCCTTCGCTATCGAGACGACCAGCGCGTGATCGGGGTCAACGGTTCAAGCTACCTCCCCCCCGGTGTGGCCCCGAGCCAAGACTCCTACCGCTTTTCGATGATCCCCAACATCTGGGGATGGGCTACCTGGAGTGATCGTTGGGACCGCTACCGGTTCGACATCAAGGACTGGCGCAAGCGGCTTCCCACCAGGCGCCTGTGGCACTGGGTGCACCACAGTCCCTGGGCCCTGGCCTTCTGGAGTGCCCAATTCGACCTGGTCGGCCGACACCGCATCGATACGTGGGATCTTCAGTGGGTTGCTGCAGCGATGTCTACTAGTGGCCTGACGGCCACGCCCAATGTGAACCTGGTGGAGAACATCGGCTGGGGAGAAGGGTCCACGCATACCCAACTCGTGCCTGAACACCTCCAACCGGTGCAATCCATCGACTTTCCCCTCCGGCACCCGATGATCGAATGGAATTCCGCAGGAGACGCCTGGACGAACAAGTACGCCTACCAAGCTTCGACCAAGGGCGCGGTGGAACGCCTCGGGAGAGCTATTCGCAACCGCCTACACTGACGCAGGCGTCCACGAGTGAAGAAGGTGCTTTCGTGCAGGGAATTCGTGACCGAGTCCTGGTGACCGGGGGAGCAGGATTCATCGGATCGCACCTATGCGACCGGCTCATCGAAGCAGGTCATGAAGTCATCTGTGTGGACAACTTCTACTCATCGGACAAGACCAACATCCAGCATCTGCTGGGCAATCCGCGATTCGAGTTGATTCGCCACGACGTCACGTTCCCGCTGTACCTGGAAGTGGATCGCATCTACCACCTTGCTTGCCCTGCTTCGCCCATCCACTACCAACGCGATCCCGTGCAGACCACCAAGACGGCAGTCCACGGCTCGATCAACATGCTGGGCCCGGCCAAGCGCCCGGGAGCGCGAATACTCCTGGCCTCCACATCGGAGGTCTACGGGGACCCAACTGTTCATCCGCAGACCGAGGACTACTGGGGCAACGTGAATCCCATCGGGCCGCGTGCGTGCTACGACGAAGGTAAGCGTGCCGCTGAGACTCTCTTCTTCGATTACTGGCGTCAGCACCAACTCGACATCAAGGTGGTGCGCATCTTCAACACTTATGGGCCACGCATGCATCCGCAGGATGGTCGTGTGGTCTCTAACTTCATCGTGAGTGCCCTGACCGGTAAGCCCTTGACGATCTATGGCGACGGATCACAAACGCGGTCGTTCTGCTACGTCGATGATCTGGTCAACGGGCTGATGAAGATGATGGAGTCCGGCGACGATGTTCAAGGCCCCATCAACCTCGGTAATCCCGGTGAATTCACCATCGCGGAACTGGCTCGCGAAGTAATCGCCGCAGTGGGCCAGGATCCGGGAACCGACTACTTCCCCCTCCCGCAAGATGATCCGATGCAACGGCAACCGGACATCACCCGGGCTAAAGAAATTCTGGGGTGGGCTCCAACCGTGTCCCTCGCCGAGGGTCTGCGCCCCACGGTCGAGGCACTTCGCGAAAGACTCGCTGGAAACTAGTTGTCCATGGCCGTGGGTGCCCTGCTCACGTGGCTGCTCATCGGCCTCGTGGTGGTCGGGCTGGGACTGCCCGTAGGTGTTCGGATCGCGCAATGCCGCGCGACTGCGATCCGCGTTTCCATCTGGGTCGGCCTAGCGGTGCTCGTTGTGCTGGTCTCGATCGTCAGCCTTTTCTCACCGCTTCGCAGCCTCACTGCCGTTGGTGTAGTGCTGGGACTGGCGATCGTTGCAGCCGCGATCTCACTGCCACGTCTTGTGCGACTGCCGTGGAAGAAGCCACAACTGTCCCGGCTGTGGCTGAGCCTGTTCGCAGGAATCCTCGCGGTAGTGGCTGTGATGTGGGCGATCTCGGTAACGCGAGCACCCACGAACTACGACTCCGGTCTGTATCACCTAGGAGCGATCGAATACGCAGCCCAGGCGGGTGCCGTTCCAGGCTTAGCGAACCTCTTCGCACCTCTGGGCTACGGCAACGCACAGATTCCCCTCGCAGCCTTTCTCACGAACGGCCCTCTGGGCATCCAGGGATTTGAAGCGCTGAACTCCTTCTTGCTGCTCCTGTTGCCCATCGATCTGCTGCTGCGCTCGTACTCACATGCACGGCCACGCGTGGGGGCACTGGTTCTGGCTGCGGGAATCTTCACTGTCTATCCGCCGATGATCGCCATGGCAGATGCCTGGGTTATCAGTCCCACGAGCGACACCGCCGTACTCTTTTTCACTCTTGCTGCTGTGTCCACGCTGGCACCCACGGTTCGCTCTGGTCGGCTCACTACCGAACGGGTGCTGCTCATCGTTTCCCCGCTCGCCGTGGCGGCCGCCATGCGACCGCAGGCCTGGTTGATGTTCGCAGGGGTGTTGGCTGTCCTGGCAGTTGTGCATTTTCGACTTTCCCCAAAAGCTGCGCGCGCAGGTATCCCTGCACTACTCGCGGCAGCGCTCATTCCACCCGCGCTCATCGCTGCGGTGGGTTTCGCGCGAGATGTAGTCCTCAGCGGTTGGTGGCTCTACCCGGTTAATCGCTTTCCGCTTCCTGTCGAGTGGCGCGCCGCGGACCCCTCGGCGCTGCTGTCCTCCACTTTGGGTATCGCCCGCGACCCGGGCCCTGCGTATCAGCAAGCCGCGCAGGGCTACGACTGGTTGCTCCCGTGGGTGCTTCGACTGCCCCAGACCTGGGAGTTCTGGCTGCTCACCGGGCTGACGGCCACCGGAGCGCTCCTGGTGATCATTTCGCTCGTTCACGGCACCGCCAACGTCAAGCGCTTGTTACTTGCCGCGTTCCCGGGGGTCCTCGCCTCTTTGGTCTGGCTGCTGTTCACACCACCGTCCTTCCGCTTCGGTTGGGGACCACTGTTCTCGACGGCAGCCTTGATCTTCGGTTGGGGCTGGGCAGCCAACCGTTGGGCTGATCGCTGGATCGCTGGAGTTGGTGGAGCACTCATCGTCGCGACGGCTGTCGTGACCGGCGCAACCCGCATGCCCACGTGGCCAACCGCATTGCCGGAAGTTCCCACCAATCAAGTTCAGATCACTGACGACCTCGTGATCGTCTCCCCCGCGCAAGGAGACCAGTGCTGGACCACTTTCCCGCTGTGTACTCCCGCTCCAGCAGAAGTTCTGCGACTTCGGGGGCCAGACTGGGCCTCAGGGTTCGACCGGAGGACTAATCCCGGTTAACGGGCGCATTCCTCGCAGCCGAAGACCATCATCGATTCGACCCCAGAAGTCGGTGCGGGCGAGTTCGTGGGCCCTGTCGCGTGCAGCCTGCTGATCAGCGCGCAGCCGAATGGGATCCGCGAGCCGATCGGCGACGATCTCGGGAATGGCATCGAGCGACGGAAAGTAGGCGTATTCGTTGGGCGCGAAGAACAAGCGGGTTCGGTCTACGTCATCCGTGAGACACAGGCAGCCCACGAGTGAGGCTTCCTGAACACGGATCTTGTATTGCTCGACCGGACCACCGCTCGCGAGTGAGAAGTTCAATGTCATCTCACTTTGCGCTAAACCCTTCATGTAGTCCACGTATGTGGGTTGGTTGGCACGACTTTCGTCGTAATTGGTCGTCACATCCGACCGGTGTGGATTCACCGCGACGTTCACACCAGCCTTACGAAGTTGCTCAATGAGTTCCACTCGGTAGTCGTACAGCGCACCGATGAAAGTGAGTTCGTACACCTTCGGCAGGTCGGCCACATGCGCGTCGATCGCATCCACGGTGGCCTGGCTGAGTGGCATGGTCATGGGACCCACCTCTACCCGACCGTGTTGGATCTCACCGGTCATGGGTTCACACAGTTCCGCCACGAGCAAGTTCGGAACCTTCTTCCCTAAGTGCCGCGCCTTCATGCGAAGCCAGGGAAACGCAGAGTCGTACATGAGTCCGATGAAGGCGCCATCCCAGTGTTGGGCCAGTTGATTGCCGATCACATCCCAGGTCCAGTTGTGGGCCTGATTCGGATCGTTTTCGATCTGCGCGATCAGGTGTGTGGCGTGGGTGTCTCGCATGGTCTCCAGCAGCCTGCGGTGCCACGTAGACGATGGCTCCTGGCGCTCAACCCCGAACAGCGTCACCTTGTCCGGGCCGAGGATCTCGCATGCTGACTGGTAGACCTCGAAGAAGTGGTTCTGGCCTGCAACGTGCCACGTGGGTGCATCGGGTCCGAAATGCGGAGCAACGACCAGGTGAACGTCTGAACCCTGGGGCCCAAGTGACTTCACGATGGGCGCTAGTCCTCTGCTCTCCCGGGCTACTGCGATCGCCCGTTTGGCTCGCCACACATCCATGTCGAAATCGGGTTTGATGCGCCGGAAGGGCGCACCTAACGTCGCTCCGAGCGAGCGCTTCGTGGGCTCAGCCATCAGATGGTCTTCTTCCGCAGCACATGGGTTCGCAGCGCATAGCGGGAGAGTTGGAAGGTGTCGTAGGTGGTCGCCCGCAGGCTCAACCGACGCGGCCGAATCAAAGCCTCCTTCTCCCCACCGAGCATGGCATCCAGGGCCGCACGCGAACGAAGCCGGCGAAGGGTCGTGGGGGAGATAGGTGCGCCGAACCGCGCGATCATTGAGTTCAGTGCCGCGACATAACAGGAACTAAGGATCGCTCGCGGAGTTCTCACTGTAATGGAATCCTCTCCTGCCGAAAATCGCGCGAGAACAGTCGGCAGGTGAACACCCACGCCGCCGGCGAAGACTCCCCAATAGGTGATCGCCAGATCGGGTCCGATCGCTCGATCAAGGCAGGGCTGGGGGAGATCTGCTTCGAGGGCTGCGCGGGCATCGCTGGTGAGTACGAGCGCCGCCGCGGGTGATGAGGGCAGACCCGCGGGGAAGTGCAGCAGTTCACTGGCGATCACATCTGGAGTGAGAGTTGTCGGTCGATCGAGGTACCGCTCAGCCGCTGTTCCGTCCGGATAGTCGATCGCTGCTCGACATGTCACCACGCGCGCGTCATTGCGATCGGCGGCATTGAGCATCCGTTCGATGGTGCGTGGTTCGAGGCGGTCATCGGACCACAGGATCTTCAGCCACGGGGCGTCGGCCAGGGCGATGCCGCGCCGCCAGTTCTCGATGGGGCCCACGTTGGTTTCCCACTGTCGGAAAACCAGGTTCGGGAAACGTGCTCCGTGCCGTTCAACGACGCCAGCGATGTCGTCATCGCTCGCGTTGTCGACCACGATCACTTGAAGATCGTCGGGTCGAAGTCCGGGCTCGTTGATGGAATCGAGTGCCTGTGCAACGCCACGCGCCCTGTTGTATGCAGGAATCACGACACTCACGCGACGGCTGTTGCTGCTGCCCGGTGACGTCACTTTCGAATGCTACCGATGGCCCGGGCGATGAACGTCTTGGTCGAAAGGCGGGTGGTATCGACCGCTTCCACGATACGAACTCGACCAGAAGGGTTGAAGACTTCGATCCGGGCCCGGTGAAACTCACGAAGTGCGGTCCACCACTGCTGGCTCGATGTGCCACCTTGCTGGAAGCGAGCAATCGGCCACGTCCAGCGGATCGGCGCAGCGAGAGTGGACAACTGGAGCATGAGTTTGTAGTCGGCGGCGACGACATAACTCTCATCGAATCCGCCCAGATCGCGCAACGCATCAGTTCGGGCCACTACCCCTTGGTGAGCTGGAAACACTCCTCGTGCGAAAAGGCGCTCCCGCTCGGATTCATACGACCAGGTGGGTTCGTGCAACGGGTTGCCGCTCGCGTCATAGAACTCCACGGTGCCGAATGCCCAGACCGAATCGGGCGACTCGCGTAGACCATCAAGAATGCGCGTGAGCGTGTCGCTGTCGCTGAAGGTGTCGCCGGCGTTCAGGAAGTACACATATTGACGGCTGGCACTTTCCAGGCCGGCGTTCATGGCTGGATAGATGCCCCGGGGAGATTGCCGCACTATTCGCCACGGCAGCGAGGACAAGGTCACGTTATCCACGGCACTCGCGGAGCCATCGATGATGACTACCTCAGCATCTAGTTCACCTTGGGCGTCGATCGATGCCAGCGTCCGCTGCAGGCCCTCCGGGTCGTCTCTGACCACGGTGATGATGCTTAGGCCCGGCACGTGGCTGCTTCTACTCCTTGATCGCCCGCGACCCTACAGTGATGCCATGCCAGCGAGCGGGGAGTTGATGGTGGGTCTGGTGACCCACCAAGGCTCACGATTCCGCTCCCAGGGGATGGCCACACTCGAGAGCGTGAGTTCCGCCGCGGAAGCGGCACGAATCGATGTTCGAGTGCTCGTCAGTGACCGCAATGACGCCGACCCACATCGGCACTCCGTGACCAGGGGAACGGTGGCGGCCTCGGCCCGCCACCAGGCCCAACTCGAAGCCCGATGGCGAGCGCATGTTGCGGGCAGGGGAGTCTCGTCTGTCCCAAGCCCTCTCACGCTCGGCATGCGAGCGCGCCGATCATTCAACTCCGTTGACTCGGTATTCCGGCTGTTGAACATTGACTACTCACACCTGCGCGTGTGGCGCCACGCCCTGGCCACCGGCGCTTCGGCAGCACTGGTCATCGAGGACGATGCGCAACTCGTAGACGAACACGTGGGCGAATTCCTCGCTGCTCTGCTGCCGCACATTCAGGACCATTCGGTGTTGGTGAGTTGCTCTCAATCCATCGCGGTGGATGATCTAGGCATCACAGAGATCCTGCGCGAGGCAACAACGAAGCTGGAACTGCAGGAAGTGCGTGTCACGCAAACCAATCGATCTATCACGAACACCGTCTGCGCAAACCTGTACAGCCACGAGTTCCTGGCACGGCTCGTCGCCTTCATCGATAGGCGTGGGCTCGTTCCGGTCGCTCCCATTGACTGGCGGGTGAACGAATTCCTTCTCCATAACTCTGAAATGAAGACCTGGTGGGTCGATCCAGCCCCCTTCGTTCAGGGGTCCATGCATGGAATGAGTAAAAGAAACTAGAAAGTGAGCGCGTATGGGGTGAGTGGGCTGCGCCAATTATGCGCGCGGAATGCAATCCAATCCTTGACTGCCTGCGAGCCGGATGGCATGTCTAACTGGACTGGTGTGGCCATCCCGTACCGATTCATTGCATCGCATGCTGCGCGCAGATCACGCAGATAGGGACGATAGACAGATTCAATGTGCTCTCGGGGAAGCCGGTACAGACCGGGGTAAACCCGGTCCGCGCTGATGATGCGGAGTCGATGGAAGTGGAACACTGCAGCATCGCCGGCAGGGAAGCGAACCGCGTTCCACGGGGCCTGCAAAAGTGAAACGTTCTGGAGCACGTGAACATCCGCGCCATAGCGGGCCGGCCATTCGTCTAGATATTTCTGATCCCCAAAACGCCCTCCATCGGGCTCGGCGTAGCACCAGTCGAGGCACTGCTGCTGCCAGGTATCCCGGATGGTTTGGCTGGCAGATCGATCGAAGGGCATGAATTGCACGCAGAATCGCCCGTAGATGTCGCTTTGCTCGTATTCGGGTGCGTACGCATGGTCGGTAATCAAGGCTGCCGCGCCTGCGGACTCCATCTCAGCGAACACAGGCGCAGGTGAGCCGAGGAACCACAGATCCGCGTCGAGGTAGGTGACTCGCTTCGCAGAGGTGCGAGAAAAGACCACATCTGCTGCGAACGGGGTAATGGTCCAGCAGTACTCGGCAATCGATCGCGATGGCTTCACGCGACGCAGTTCCTCGGTCTCGGCGTCCCGAAGCGCAACTACCCTCACTCGTGGAAGTGCCATGTCCTCCAGAACGCGCTCGACCTTCTCGTCCAGGGCGATGATGGTCAGGTCGAAGTCGCCCGCATGGCGGACCAAAGATGCGTGCAGGGCCAGACCTTGCGGCAGGAATGTCGAGTCGAACAGAGTGACGTAATGCTCGGTCATGCCGATCCGAAGGAATTGACAGCTCGGATCACGCGATCCACCTGCTCGTCGGTGAGTTGCGGATGGCACGGCAGTGATAAGCACGAAATCGCGTGCTGCTCCGCGTGGGCAAGGCCTTCAGGGTCTCGCCCGATCGTCCTCAAACTTGCTTGCTGGTGCGCGGGAATGGGGTAGTGAATGAGGGTGTCGATTCCTGCGGCATCCAGATGCGCTGCCAGCGCATCTCGATCTTCGGTGCGCACCACGAACAGGTGATAGACGTGCTGCTCGGGCGAGAGTTCGGGTGCCATGAGGCTCACGCGCGGGTTGTCGATACCCGCGTGGTAGGCAACCGCGATCTCCTGGCGCCGCTGGGTGAACTCACCCAAGTAGTCGAGTCGGACATTGAGCAATGCCGCCTGCATCTCATCGAGTCGACTGTTCAGGCCCAGTAGCGGGTGCTCGTATCTGTTTGACTGACCGTAGTTGCGCAGTTGCCGAGCCTGCTCGGCCAGAACAGGATCGTGAGTAACAAGCGCACCGGCATCTCCGAGTGCACCGAGGTTCTTCGTCGGGTAGAAGCTGTATGCCCCAGCGGCTCCGAAGGCCCCAGCGGCGATCCCGTTCTCCTTCGCCTGGTGCGCCTGGGCGCAATCTTCGATGAGGACGATGTCGTGTTGTGCGCAGAGGTCCTGCCAGACGGCCATATTCCGAACCTGCCCATACAGGTGAACCAGCAACACAGCGCGGGTCCGCGGCGAAATGCACCGGATCACACTCGCGGGGTCCAATAGCGCGGTGTCCGGGTCGATGTCTGCGAGGACCGGGGTTGCGCCAGCGCGAATGATGCCCAACACACTGGCCACAGCGGTCATGGGTGTGGTGATGACTTCACTACCAGGGCCGATTCCCAGCCCTCGCAGAGCGATTTCGATGGCATCCAAGCCGTTGGCAACACCCACGCATTCGGTGGTCCCGCACTCATCCGCCCATCGGTCCTCAAAATCGCGGACGTTGGCGCCCAGGACAAAATGCGAACTAACGATCACCGACCGGGCGGCCGAAGCCATCTGCTCCTTGAGCAGAGTGGGCTCATCAGCGAATCCGATGAAGGGAACGCGGCTCACTTTTCGTCCCAGTACGCAGGTCCGTGTGCGCGGTAGTAGTCCAAGGTTTGGGCAAGACCGTCTGCGAGATCGACCGTGGGTGTCCATCCGAGCGACTGGGTGATCAGCGTCGTGTCACCGAAGTAATCACCGATGTCGATCCGTTTGCGATCCTCGGGGAAGGGAATGATCTCGTAGGAACTCCCCGGGACGAGATCGGTCGTCATCTTTGCTAGGTGCTCGAGGCTCACCACCTCGCTGCCCCCGAGGTTGAAGACACGACCGATGGCTTCAGGGCGAGTGGCTGCAAGGAGCAGCGCGTGCACGCAGTCATCGATGTAGTTGAAGTCACGACGTTGTTGGCCATCACCGAACACATGGATAGGCTGACGGGTTAGAGCCTGCTTGATCCACACTCCCAAGAAGGTCTGACGGGCATCTCGAACGCGCATCCGCGGGCCGTAGGTGTTGGTCAGTCGCAACGCCGTGGTGGGCATTCCGTACACCTGGTGGTAGAGCAGGTGATAGGCCTCGCCAGCCCACTTGTTGACCCCGTTCACATCAACAGGACGGATGGGGTGGGCCTCATCGACGGGTAGGTAGTCGGGTTTCCCATAGAACTGACGCGTGCTGGCGAAAACGATCACGGCTTGCGGATTCTCCTGGCGGCATGCCTCCAGCAACGACAGCTGAGCCCCAGCGTTGATGTCCAGATCGGTATGCGGATCGGTCATCGAATCCAGGTGGCTCGTTTGTCCCGCCAGATTGAAGACGACATCAACCCCCTGGACCAAAGCTCGAATCGAATGAGGATCACGAATGTCGGAGATGTTTAGAGCAACTCGATCGACGATCCCTGCGAGGTTCTCCATGTTCCCGCCATATTCGGGAATAAGACTGTCGATGATCGTCACATGCGAGCCAGCATCCACAAGTTCACGAGCAAGGTTCGAGCCGATGAAACCGGCGCCACCGGTGATCAGGACGCGAGCGTCACTGAGTTCGGAGGCGACCTGCTGGGACGACACTGATGGATCGTAACGTGATCTAGGCTCGCCCCATGCCCAGCGAGGTGGCTCCGATCGCCCTCTTCGCCTTCAACAGACCCAGCCACCTGGAACAGACGCTCACCGCGCTTGCGGTATGTCCACGAGCCAAGGAATCCGATCTCACGATCTTTTGTGACGGACCTCGCTCTGATCAGGACACGCTGCTGGTTCAACGGGCACGTGACATCGCCCGCACCTGGGCCGACTCGGGGGCCTTTGGTCGGGTGACGATCATCAAGGAACCCACGAATCAAGGACTTGCTCGATCGGTGATCACTGGCGTGACGAGAATTCTCGCGGAGTCGGACACCATCATCGTTCTTGAAGACGATCTGGTCGTGTCACCGGATTTCCTTGAGTACATGAATGACGCGCTGTCCCTGTATCGAGATGAACCGGCGGTCATCAGCATCCACGGTTTCACCATGAATGTGAACAGCCCGTTGCCTCAAACCTTCTTTTTGCGTGGTGCCGATTGTTGGGGCTGGTCCACCTGGCGGCGTGGGTGGGAATTGTTCGAATCCAACTCCCAACTCCTGCTGGATCGGTTGGACGCTTCCGGCGAGGTCGACGATTTCGACTTCGAAGGCGTCTATCCCTACCGCGACATGCTCGAACGTCAGGTCCAGGGATCTGTGGACTCCTGGGCGGTGCGTTGGTACGCATCGGCCTTCCTTGAACACAAGCTCACCTTGTATCCCGGCCGATCGCTCGTGCGGAACATCGGTCAGGAGGGCAGCGGCACCCACTCGGTGAAGAGGTCTTCGCATTCCGTGCGTGAGAACCGGTTCGATTTCCCTCTCGAGAAGATCGATCCCGTTGAGTCCCCAGAAGCCCGCCGAGCGTTCCAGCAAGCCCTGGCCGGCGATCGTGAGCCTCGCTGGCGCTCCATGGTTCGACGCCTAGTACCGGGTCGGTGAGCGCGTGCGAATCTTGTGGTTTGGAGTCAATGCCGGAGTAGTTCCCTCTTTCGCTTTGGAGTCCCAATTGGCTCAAGGCCTTTCCCTGCTCGGCGATGACGTTGTTCGTATCTCCTGCGATGGAATATTCGACACCTTCTGTCCGGTGATGCAGGGTGCGCTGCTACGTGGGGACAGCTCCACGAAAGACAAGAAGGCCGTCTGTCGAGCGTGTAAGTCGATTTCACACTCGGCTTCGGATGAAAGCGCGTATCGGACGGTGCGGTTCGAGGATTTCATGCGCTCCGACGACATCTCCGAAGTTGAGGCGCTGCTAGAAGGTGTGACGGTCGACAGCTGGAGCGACTTCGAATTAGATGGCGTGCCCATCGGTCGGTATGCGACGTACCTTTCGATGTTGAGCCACAAGGTGCCAGATGTCACCGTCACACCGGAAGCATGGCGTGACTATCGGATCGACATGCGGAATGCGCTTCTCACACTGCGCGTTGCGCCCCGCATCTTCGATGCTGTGAATCCCAGTCACGCCCTCGTCTACAACCCGCTGTACGCCGCGAATCGGGTATTCACCGAGACCGCGCT
>WLWF01002700.1_pt1 | contig 12458 bp, 10 predicted proteins | sample 6718331 | NCBI WGS metagenome assembly WLWF01 (sample SAMN12718692, study PRJNA515312) | sponge metagenome | isolation source: marine sponge | host: Mycale hentscheli | place: New Zealand: South Island, Marlborough, Capsize Point | collected 2003-05-01
GCGTGGAATTTCATCAAGGCATCACCCTGCTGCTCATAAATTAATCGTGCACTATGTCGCACATCTTGAACGACAAGCTTTTCAAATACGATACCGAGCTGGTTGAGGAATTTCATATATTCCAAATTATTTTCATAGTTGAAGCCTTTTGTTCCGACATGAATAAGAATACGAAGTGGGTATTGCTTCTGCTTCTCACTTCTGGCATAGCCGCGAGCTATATCGTATGCGTTATAGCCCTCTGCGAATACAATGCGATCACTTTCATGACCCTCATTCTCACTGATCTTTTTCTCCGTTGCGAACCCACCACCACCTGGAGCGGCAGAACAGAAAAGCTCTGGATGCCGAAACATTATCCTTGTTGTTCCCCGACCACCTTGGCTAAATCCCTCAATACCACGCCCCTTTCGCGAGGCAATTGTTCGATATGTAGAATCAACATGAGGTATCAGTTCTTCAATGAAGACTGATTCACCTTGGCCGTTTTCTATTTGGGGATAGTCATAATGACTCATTGGACCACCATTAATAAAAACATAAATCATTGGTGGTATACGATTTGAGCGAATCGCCTTTTCAATAAATACTGAAAGACCTACGGATTTCAGTTCACTGCCGGGCCGTCCACCGTGGAGGTAGTAGACAACCGGGTATCTCTTTCCAGTCCGCTCCGACTTTTCGTAGTCAGGAGGAAGATAGATACAATATCCAACGTCTGTTCCCATTGACTGGCTACGAAACGTCTTATGCTGAATCGGCACGTCTTCGTACGCTTTTGACGGCTGGTTCACCCAACGAAAGGGTGTGTTTGTTTTTTGTTTTTTCTTTCCCTGAGCTTGAGCTACGTGGTTGGTACTTCCACCTAGTAAAAGCAGGAGGACCGCAAGGCCTGCTCGCGCACTTATTCTTGGCATCATCTGATCTCAGTGTCCTGTGAGCTTCGCATATACAACGCGTTCCATATTATTTTGATGGTTTTAAATAGGTCACATCAACTGGATCCTGCAACTCACGCTGAAGAATAATAAATCGGTCGAATAATTGACTGATTTTATCAGCGCACTCTGGCTCAGCTGCTAGATCGACGGTTTCATGAGGGTCATCTTGAACATGATACAGTCGAAGCACTTTCGCGCTGGGATAGATGATCAGTTTCCATCCATCATGTGTAATCGATCGTTGAAGCATGAGATAGCTTCCGTAAATGGACTCATAGGGCTTGGGGGAAGCATCTGACTTCGCTTTGCCTAAACGAGAAAGCAGACTCTTGAAAAAGACATGCTCTGGCTGGTGTGCGCCAGCCAACTCAAGAGTCGTTGGCATCACATCCTGGAGATAAATCGGTGTCGTGTCAGTCACACCCTTGGGTACACCCGGACCAACAACAACAAATGGGACACGGATCGAATGGTCATACTGATTTTGTTTTCCAACAAGACCGTGATGACCGACTGAAAGACCATGGTCGGCAGTAAAGAAAATCCATGTATTCTCTGCTTTACCTGATGCATCAAGTGCTTTGAGAATGCGGCCAATTTGAGCATCCAGATGAGTGATAATGGCATAATATTCTCGACGGTGAACCGCAACAGCCTGCTCTGTCCTCGGGAATGGTGCAAGCTTTTCATCTCGCAATTTTTTTCCTGCTCCGATTTCTTCTGCATATGGGTATTCAGTGAGAAATGGTTTGGCAGTCGCAATCCTTTCAATCGGATAGCGATCCAGAAATTCCTGAGGTGACTGTCGTGGATCGTGCGGAGCATTGAATGCCACGTAGAAAAAAGCTGGTTGCTTTCCGGCCTTGGCTTCTCCAAGGAAATCAATTGCATCATCTGCCGTGACCGCACTCCAGTGTCGCCCACCTTCCCAGAATCCACCGAGACTCGTGTCTGTCGGACTCCACGGATCTTTGCCTTGTGCAGGAGGTCTGTTGTACGCACTCTCGACGCTTTTCGGCATTCCAGGCCTGACGTGTCGGGCAATATCAAAACACTTGTCAGCATCTGTTCTGATATGCCATTTGCCTGTCATGAACGTGCGGTAGCCGGCCTGACTCAGAAGCTGGGGCCACAGCACACCTGCCTGCCGCTCTTTATCGGTTGTCTTATAAATATCATTCGCGTCCCAAACACTCCGGCCCGTAATCAACATGGTACGACTCGCAACACACACAGCACCGCTCCAGGAACCCATGTTGTATGCATGGCTAAATGTGGTGCCACGATTTACAAGTCGATCAATATTTGGTGTATCAATATCTGTGTGGCCAAATGCTCTGATGGCTTCGTAGGTGAGATCGTCCGCAAACAGAAATAGGATGTTCGGTTGCTCGCTTGTATTTTCCTGTGCCGCAGGAAGCACACCGCACGCCAAAAGACACGTAAGAAAAATTGCACACGCAAATGCCCGGTACGTAGTGACGGTAACGTGACCCATTGTTTTTCTCCTCTGACTCATTTTCACCCCAAACACTTGGTATGATTTCTTCTTGATAAAAAGTGTTCCTCTTTTGAAAATCTTACTCTATGCGACACAACATTCTTTTGATTCCTCTAAGAACCATTGCCCTTGTTCTGCTTTCAGGGATGGATACATCGTTATATGCGGCCGAAAACCGTGTTCTTCCGCTCTGGGAGAACGGCGCGCCTGGTTTTGAAAGTCGGCGAGACGAAGCAGAGGTCGTTGAGAGAGGGAGCGTGACAAATGTGCACAATCCTTCGCTCACCGTGTTCCTTCCGGAAAAAGAAAAAGCCAATGGAGTGGGGATTATCATTGCCCCTGGAGGTGGGCTCAGAAAATTGGGCATGCGTGGTGGTGGTGAAGAACCAGCCCAGTTCCTTGCTGAGCATGGCTTTACTTCATTTGTATTGAAGTACCGACTCTCGAGACAACCTGGACAACCATATAAGTTTGAAGAACATGTGCTTGCAGATGGTCAACGCGCGATTCGCCTGGTTCGCCATCGGGCTCAAGAATTCCATCTCGATCCAGAAAAAATTGGCATGCTTGGATTTTCTGCTGGGGGTGAGGTCGTTTCGATCACGTGCTATAAGCCAGGTGAAGGGAATCCCGATGCTGCTGACCCAATTGATCGTGAATTTGCAAAACCTGACTTCCAAATGCTTGTGTACCCCGGGCCAGTCGGTATTCCTTCAAAATTACCGAATGATACGCCACCAGCCTTTATGGTCATTGCGGCAGATGATGCACATACGAGTGTTCTTCTAAACTTAATGCACCACTTTCGCGAACTCGACGTCGACTACGAAGCGCATATCTTCACACGTGGTGGACATGGCTTTGGCATGGGAGAAGGATCACAGCGACGGAGTATTCAACATTGGCCAGATCGCATGCTCGATTGGCTCCACGACGAAGTTCTCAATACACTACCCAAATAATTATGTATCAGCTGAACGGTTTCTCAAACCCTTTGAAGCCAGGCATAAAAATCTCTTACCCATACATACGATTCAATGTGTTCAGCAAAGACCATTTCTGGCATCTTAACCCCTCTGATGGTTCCTCTTTGTGCCAATGGTGAGATTCATGAGAGTGAACTACGACGGTATATTGATTGGCTGATTGATAAAGGAGTGCACGGTCTTTATCCAAATGGATCTACTGGTGAGTTCACACGCTTTACGGCAGGAGAACGACGCCGAATCATCCAGATTGTTTGTGATCAGACAGCCGACAGGGTCCCAGTTCTTGCTGGCGCAGCTGAAGCAAATGTTCACGAAACACTCGATGCGTGTAATACGTACCATGACTTTGGTGCTCGAGCAGTCGCTATTGTCTCACCGTTCTACTACAAACTTTCAGCAGAAAGTGTTTTTGCTTACTTCAGGGAAATTGCTCTCAACAGTCCGATTGACGTAACGCTTTATAATATTCCTCTTTTTGCCAGCCCGATTGATAATGAAACAGTCTGCCGACTCGCGGAGTTTGATCGCATTATTGGCATAAAAGATTCTTCTGGTGATCTTGCCGGTATGACCAGACTGATCCAGTCTGTCCGTCCGCTTCGTCCAGACTTTCTATTCATGACCGGATGGGACGCGGTACTTGTCCCCATGCTGATGGCTGGCTGTCAGGGAGGCACACACGCCACGAGTGGAATCGTCCCTGAGATTACCCGAGCGATCTATGACCTAACGAAGAAGAGCCAATTTGATGGAGCGTTGTCACTACAGAAACAACTGCTTGAGCTCTTTGATACTACATTTTGTGCTGCTGATTTTCCTGAAGGATTCCGCAGCGCGATAAGTTTGCGTGGGTTTGACTTTGGTAAAGGAAGGCAGCCACAGACCGAGAAACAGTCGGCCATGCTGACAGCTACTACTGAAAAGATCAGACTATTGATTCAACGGATGCTCGACAATCCAGTATTGGCTTAGGTATTCAAAATATTTCATTTTCCCCGTATCTCTTGAAGTAGCGACATCTATGAAAACCAACGGCTTCCTCGGTATCGATATTGGCACGCAAGGCCTCTCTGTCATCTTCACAGACACAGAATTAAAAATTCTTGCCAGTGGTGAGGGTACGTATGACATGGTACCTGGACTTGACTCTGGGTGTTATGAACAACAACCATGCGATTGGGAGAGCGCCCTGAAGGACGCGATGACTGATCTACGAAAAAAAATATCCTCGATGCAGATCGACATGGACGTTCTGGCAATCGGAATCTCCGGGCAGATGCACGGGGAAGTTCTTACGGAGGAAGACGGCAAACCAGTCGGACCAGCTCGGCTTTGGTGTGATGGCAGAAATGAAGACGAAGGCAATGAACTGACAGAGCATCTGGGAACAAAATGTCCCAAACGCATGACCGCAGTTCGATGGCTTTGGACAATTCGTAATCAGTCCGAAAAGGCAGCACGTGTCAGCCACATGACAACACCTGCCGGCTGGATTGCCTATCGGCTAACAGGCTGCTGGCACCTTGGAATTGGTGATGCTGCTGGCATGTTCCCAATTGATCAGCAATCGCTGACGTATAACTCGCACATGCTGGCTGATTTTGATGCGATTGCGACCCAATCCGCAAAGAAAAGTAGCTCGAGCAGCACCCTTCCGAAATTGGGCGATCTTCTTCCATCCGTCAAAAAGGCTGGTGAAGATGGCGGTTCATTGGATGCACACGGCGCAAAACTGCTTGGGCTACCTGAAGGCATTCCGGTTGCACCTGCTGAAGGAGATCAACCGGCGGCACTCGCTGGCTCATTGATCGCAACTCCTGGTCAGGTATCAATGAGTTTCGGTACGAGTGTTGTTGCCAACTCAGTTGGTGATCGAGCGTTTGAGGGAATTTCAGTTCCTATTGATCATTTCTGCGCACCAGATGGCCGCCCGATCAACATGGTCTGGCTTCGAAATGGAACAACGGCCATGAATATGGCAGTCAGCCTTTTTGGGGGTGACTTCTCCACGATCATGCCACAGGTGCTTAGAGCTGACGCTGACTGTGGTGGTCTCTTGGCACTGCCCTTCATGGACGATGAACCAGGACTGGGTATTTCCCAAGGTGGCACTGCCATGGTGCTCGGACTGAACAATGAGACTGCAACCCCTGGCAATGCGGTGAAAGCCATGCTGCTTGCCACAATTTTTAATTTGCGGCTTGGGAGCACTCAGCTTGATAAACAAGGATACCCACGAACCGAGATTATTTTGTCGGGCGGACTTGTAAAAACACCCGAGCTGGGACAACTTGTTGCTGATGCCTTCAATACTCCGGTAACAATTCTTGAGGGAGGTGACGAGGGAACGGCTTGGGGAGCAGTTTTAATGGCAAAATTTCGTTTCGAATCACTGGCTGGTCGCACAACTGACTGGACTCAGTTCGTCGAAACTCAAAAAACAGGAACACCAACCCGATTTACTCCCCACGCCCAATCCGTAGAGATACTCAACGGCGTCTTCGATCGTTACCAGAAACTAGTCCAGATGCACGGACAGTTGGAATCAGTAACAAACCGGTGAGACTGTTCTGAACAATAGGTCAACAAGGCACCGCTGCCCGCACTAATTCACAGCGGGATACAGAACTATTCTACGAACATCTGCAACAGATGCTCCTGGCACATGAAGAGCCGTAAGCCGCAACTGAGTCTTGCCTGATTCCAGCTTAATATCACCGAGAGAAAGCACGTGAAACGGCTTTGCATAACTTTCACCGCCACGATCGGCACGGTCTTCACCAGTGTTCAGCGGTGGATCCCACGCCGGAGTCACGCTCGTCGTGATTCGGCTTTCACCGCAGGAAAGCTGGATGGTCGATCCCACATCTTTTGCAGGACATGTGTACCAGATTTTTGCAGCATAGGTACCTGCATTGAGGACATCCACATCCCATACAAGCGAGTCCTCTGTGTTCTTCCATCCTGTAAAGAATGAACAATTTGGTGCGCGCCCACTATGCACGACACCCCCTTCACCATACCCGTCCCGCGCTGGAAGTTCGGTCAGAGGTGCACCGGTATACCCAACAGGAAAGCGTTCGACGTCTGGCTTCGGCATACGGTCAAGAATATCTTTCTGCCAATCGTCAGCAATTATTTTCAGTCGCTCTCTTTCCTCCGGCCGCTCTTTGGAGATGTCTCGTTTCTGACCGATGTCAGTGAGCATATCGTAGAGATGTCCTTTATCATCAAGGCGAAAACGCTGTGTGCGTATACTTATTCGCCCACGCTGAGAAGCAACAATATGCCTCCCAGCAAGCTTTACGCCAAGTTTCTGCGACTTTGATTTCTCTTCTCTACCTTTTTTAAGAATCGCTGTCAGATCAATTCCATCAAGTGGTTTTGGGGAATTCAACTGCACACCTGTAAGACCAGCAAGCGTCGGTAATAAATCAATTGCTCCAGCGATCTGAGGAACCCGTACACCAGAGGCAATCTGACCTGGGTATCTGATACAGCAAATACTTCTGGTACCACCATCGTCCGTTGATCCTTTTTTGCCTCGCATGCCTCCACACCACCGCAAACTATTCGGCCCGTTATCTGAAAAGAAAACAACAACGGTTTCACGTGATACTCCTGCTGTATCAATCGCTGCGAGAATACGGCCAACATTTTCGTCAAGATTTTCAACCATTGCCAAAGCAGCACGCGTAAAAACTGGGTCTTCTTTCTTACTGTCTGGCCCTCTCTGCCGGAGAGGGCGCTCTGCAAATCGACTCCAGTCTGCATCAGGAACACACATTGGCGAATGGGGCGTGTTGAACGCAACGTAGCAGAGCACAGGCTTGGGAGCCGAACGCGTCACGTGATCACTAAAAAATTCGATTGCCTTTGTGGTGATGTCATCTGTGATGTACCCCTCACCCTCTTGAAAGATCGTATTGTGCTGCATGGGCGGATTGAAATAATCACCCCAATGCCCTTCTGTAAAACCGTAGAAAGTATCAAACCCACGTGCTAATGGATGGTATGGCCACTGTGTGCCATTGTGCCATTTCCCAAAACACCCGGTAACGTACCCGGCCTTTTTAAAAACATCAGCAACAGTTTGCTCTGCAGGGGACATCCGCTCTTCCCCTCGGGTTACACCGCGGACCCCACTGCGATCATGATACCGTCCTGTTAGAAACTCCGCCCGCGTTGGAGCGCAGACAGGCTGCACAAAAAACTGCTCGAGTAATACTCCGTCACGAGCCAGAGAGTCCACCGCCGGTGTTGAGATTGTTTTATTGCCTACGCAGGAGAAGTCGCCCCAGCCAGCATCATCAGCGAGTATTACAACAATATTTGGCTGCTGTGATTCGTCTGCCTGAACAAGGCTTCCGCACGACACAAAGCAAATACTAACGACGGCTGAAATGAATTTCTGCATGAAAATACTTCCGGATGACAAAAGAAGTGGTGCGTTCATGTTCGGAATCACACGAAATCTATAAAAACTTTTGGTGACAAAAAACTCCCAAAGACAGGCCAAAAAAATCTTAATGCACAGCGGTTTTTGAAAATAGATTGAGTATGAGAACACCGATAACGATACACCCCATGCCCAAAAACGCTGGTGCATCAAGTGTTTGTCCATACAAAAGCCACCCCACCAGCGTAATAAGAACGAGGCCAACTCCAGACCAGACCGCATAACCAACCCCAACAGGAATTGTTTCAAGCGTCAAAGACAACAAATAAAACGCAAGTCCATAACCAGCAACAACAACAAGTGAGGGTATCGGCTTCGTAAAACCCTGTGATGCCTTAAGGCAACTCGTACCAACCACCTCAGCTAAAATAGCAAATGTCAGATAGATCCATGACTTCATAAGACAGGCTACTTTCCGAGTAGAAGGATTTCTTGCATGTGTTCAAAGCCTTGTGGCGTTTTTTGCCAAAAAAGTTACTGCTCCTGATACACCCGAACATAATCAATCTGCATTTCATCAGGCAGTTTTGTTACATCAAGCCGTGGTCGTTCCCAATGCGAACAGAGAAGACTTAGGACCACGTACTGTGGCACCTGAGAAATTGCTTTGGTGTCTCGCATGATTTCAGCACCGTCACAGAAAAAAACACACTCCTTATCCGTCCAGAGTAGACCATAGATATGAAAGTCTTCACTGAGATCACCCATTGGACTTTCAGGATTGCCCTCAACAGGCCCACCCATTTTCGGAAAATCTGGAATTGATGGACTCCTGACTTTTCCAGGCATACCGTCGTGTGTTGTACCCCAATAGTAAATATTCATTCCGGCCCACCCACGGCGGCGACCGGCACCAAACCATTCAATAATATCCATTTCGGTGCCGCTCTTATCTGGCTGATCGATGACATTCTGAAAATGTGGCGTCTGCACCCAGAACGCTCCATGATGTCCTTGATGTTTTTGGAACTTCAGCCGGCACTCAAAGTAGCCGTGCTTCCAGTCGTGTCGGCCACGTGTCTGAATATAACTGGCATGAACTTTTTCATTTCGCCAAAGAGTTCTCAGGTGCAGGATTCCATCTGCGACACGTATTGTTCCTTCAGAGTTCAGCAATGCCGCATCGCGCGTCTTATACGAGGGCATTGTCCAGTTATCTGGGTTGAGAGACTTTCCTTCAAACTCATCACGCCACACCATCTGGTAGTCAGTTGTGACACACGCAGGCAGTTTTGATCTGTCAGAAAACTCAGAATCGACTTCTTCACAAAGACCGTTCACACTGCTGCACACCAGCACCAGAGCCAGAGCCAGAGCCAGAGCCACCACACCTCGAGAGAGCGCATAGTGCGGCAGCCGATGAATCTGACAGATTGTCTCGCGATCGTGTTGAGCACCATTCATAAACTTTTGATCTTCACGTATTTGTGTGAATCGAGGACTTGCCTCAAGAGTACTTAAAACACTCACTACTCACCCACAAGAAGATCTCTTGTCGCAATGAGTTCACGGGCCATGCCCGCAATAACATCTCCGTTTGCGACCCCCGGTAATACAGGCCATGTATAGGTTTCCACTTCAAGGTGCGGCTCGTAGGGCAGTTGACCCAGAGCACGAAGTGCTCGAATAAGTTCCGGTCTTGTTGTCCCTAAAGGACCAAGACGATCTGCATCAACCGGAACATGAAAATGCACTCGCCATTTTTCTGCCTGCTGCCATTCAGAAGGCGGGTCGAGTGCAAGTTCTTGAGACAGATCAGTATGGCTGATCACTCGGCCATCCGAATGCCGTGCAAAGGTCTGATGAAGATATCGCTGTTCAGCAAACGTCGCTAACGCCTGGCGTGCTTTTTCGTCTGATGGGTTATCGAGTTCGATTGCACAACTTATCTGCACCTTATTGATACGAATATCGGCCGTAGCCAACTCACGAATAGCCACGTCCGCATTTTCAAACTCAACAGCCTGATGACAGACGTCGTAGCACACACCAATGTGCTGGCGAACCAGCTCACCAATCCCTGCTTTATCAGCAGTATCCCACAGCATTTCAAAAAACTGAATGGTCTCAGGGGTCGTTTCCAAAAGACAGAATGGCTCAGGCTCGATGGCCAACCGAATGATCTTTCCAGTCTCATGACGTAATCTGTCAAGATCGCGAGCCAACTGCATAAGTTGATCAATGGCCCTTTTAGAAAAGTCACGGGATTGTGCTGCTTGCTTATACGCAAGTGGCAGTGTTGAAATACTACCTTCATCTTCTCCGGTTAATACTCCTGCAAGAAACTGGCTGCAAAGTCGGGTGTACTCAAGGCGACGAACATCTGACCAGTCTGGAAGGTAAACATTCTCCTTTACACGTTCTGAATGAAAATCACCGAACGGAAAGGCATTGAGAGAAAAGCACTGAAGGCCTTGATCAGCAAGAAGACTCGCGATGTTTTTTGTAACGGTCTCATCTTGAGCAACTTTAGAAATGACCACTTCGGGCAACCAAAGGCCAATCCCAATGCTAAAGCCACATTGTTCCTGAACAGAACAAGCTTCTTGGGTAATTATTCTTTCAAGATCATTGCGTGACCGACAAGGATGCACGTTCGTGCAATACGACAAGGGATAATGCATGGCCTGCTCTGTTCCCAAAAAAGTGATTTACGTTGATGAAATTGCCTAAAAACTTTCGTTGCGCACTGTCTCACATTCACATCTGGCAAGGATATGTCACTGGCCCATACTTCCCGGTGAGATGTCATCCTCCCCAATCTTTTTGTCCATCTCATAAAGACATTTCTAAGACACGCCGCTGGCATATCTAGCCGTGCTTGAGGGCTGTTACATCCAGCATTCGTTCGAGAGCAACAACAGACCAGTGTGCAGTATCTTGATCAACACGAATTACATTGACAGGATTCCCTGACTCGAGGTGCTCAAGGCTCCAACAGAGGTGTGCCAAATCGATACGATACATGGTCGCGCACATACATACCGTCGGTGAGAGAAATCGGATCGTTTGTTCAGGATGCTCTTGCTCGAGGCGTCGAACAAGATGAAGTTCTGTGCCTATTGCCCACGACGTGCCAGGGGCAGCAGTTTGTATCTGATTAATAATGTAACTCGTTGAGCCAGCGAGGTCAGATTTTTCAACAACCTCCATCGCGCACTCCGGATGGACAAGAACTTTGACACCTGGAATGTTCTCTCGCATCGTGGCAACATGCTCTGGACGAAACATTGCATGCACACTGCAGTGACCCTGCCAGAGAATCACCCGACTCTTTTCCAGAGTGGTTGCATCATTGCCACCAAGTCGCGGATCATGAGGATTCCACACACACATTTGCTCGAGTGGGATGCCCATTGAGTTGGCGGTATTTCGGCCGAGGTGTTGATCCGGAAAGAAAAGGACGCGTTTTGTTCTGGCAAAAGCCCATTCAAGAACAGCACGAGCATTGCTTGATGTACATACAATGCCACCATGTCGACCACAGAAAGCCTTCAGGCTAGCGGCAGAATTGATATAGGTCACTGGAGTAATATCATCAGTGTCAATAATCTCACCGAGATCAGCCCACGCATCCTCCACCTGTTCAATTGCTGCCATATCAGCCATTGAGCAGCCCGCTGCGGTATCGGGCAATACCACGTTCACTCGTGAACCATTTCGAGCTGCCATTTGCTCAGGTCGATTGACAAGAATATCTGCTGTCTCCGCCATAAAGTGAACACCGCAAAACACGATGGCTTCGCAGTCTGTTCGTTCCGCGGCAGATTTGGAGAGTTGGTAGCTATCGCCTCGCAAATCTGCATGAGCGATCACTCCATCCTGTTGGTAGTGATGGCCAAGAATCAGCACACGCGACCCGAGACGCTGTCGAACTTCGTCAATCCGACTCGCCAGAGTAGCGTCATCGAGCTTTCGATAAGCCTCTAACGGACCTGCTGCCAGAGGCTCATTTGTTGGTATTTCCACTCTCATCATCCCTACAGTATAGGCTGTCGCGGCGGTCCCTGTGCGGCGACCGTCTTGCATCTTATACTTCTGGCTTCTCGTTGGAAGCAACGGGATGGCCATCCTCCGTATGTTGGCTACTGTTTCCGAATAATCCTTTCACCGTTGCACAGAAGGCTGGCGAGCGTCCATGGCGAAAAAGATCGCAAAGAAAAAGGCTGCCAAAAAAACCACAAAGGCTGCCAAAAAAACCACAAAAACAGTGAAGAAGGCTGTTAAAAAAACAGCAAAAAAGAAAGCTGTTAAAAAAGTTACAAAGAAAAAGGCTGCCAAGAAAGTAGCAAAGAAAGCAGCCAAAAAGCGAGCAACCCGGAAAAAGGTTGTGAAAGACGTTCGTCTGAAGGCGTACTGGGGAGTCTTTAACTCCGGACTGAAGCGTCTTGCTGTCTTCGAATATGCTGACAAGCGTGCTGCCGAAAAGAAGGCAAAAGAACTCTCGAGTGGGTCAAAGGGTAATCACTTCATCCAACTCGTCAAAGAGCCAATCACTGAGGCATAACGGATTTGCTGTGGGGCTACACAATCATGTGTTAGCCCCACGGGCTCTGCCAATCACCCCA
>WLWF01002701.1_pt1 | contig 12452 bp, 24 predicted proteins | sample 6718331 | NCBI WGS metagenome assembly WLWF01 (sample SAMN12718692, study PRJNA515312) | sponge metagenome | isolation source: marine sponge | host: Mycale hentscheli | place: New Zealand: South Island, Marlborough, Capsize Point | collected 2003-05-01
ATCCGTCTAGCTTACCTGATACAAATAATAATGAATCTCTAATTTGTTCAGCCTCTAATCTTTTTTCATTCATTCTCCAGAAATAAATGTTGTCAGGATCAATCTCATAATTATCTTTATTAAACTTACTACTACGCTTATACGCATTACTCATAACAATAGTTTTAATAAGTCTTTTATTTGATAGCCTACCTGTAATAAACTTAGTAGATAAATAGTTCATAAGTTTAAGATTAGTAGGCTCTCCACCGAGTATACCAAAATTATCAAAACTGTCCAGTATACCTTTACCAAACAAATGTCTCCATACCCTATTAACATGAACCCTATAAGTTAATGGATTAGTTTTATGTGTTATCCATTCTGCAAACTCATATCGTCCACTGGTATTATCAAAGTTAAGATTAGGTCTATCACTAAATATCTCTGGTAATCTTCTAGGCACTTCATCACCCAGATTATTAACCTCTCCTCTGATTGCCAGTTTAACTTCTGTCATCTTTTCTTTATCTTTGACAGACATTACAGGTTCTAAATGTTCTAGGTATTTTAAATACTCCTCGGATAACTTAGCCTTTGCTTCATCTAATCTCTTTTGTCTTCTTCCTAATTCTTTGTTGAGTTGATCTTCTGTAGCCCTTTTATTCCAAGTCTTTATAGACTCTATCTGATACTCAGCATTTTTAATATCACACAGCAGAAACCACTCTTGTATCTTTCTCTTCTTATATAAATCTTCTGTCTCTTCTGTGAGTAGGTAATCATAATCTCCCAAATATCCTGTGTTATTATTGCCTCTGTAAAGACCATCTAAATTTTCAGTATTATTAAACACACCAGCAACACCATAATAATCCTGTTGAGAAAATGGATCGAACTTATGATCATGGCATCTTGCACAACTTAAAGTCATGCCAAGAAAACCTCTCGTAATAGCATCTATCTGGTCATCATTACGATCTGCTTCAAACTGTTTAATCTGTGCCTGTATATTCTTTGTTCCTATTGTTAAAAAGCCTGTAGCTATCCTGTTGTTGTTATATTCTTCGTAACTTTTATGTGGCAGTAGATCACCAGCTATTTGTTCTTTAATAAATTGGTCGTATGGCTTATCATTATTAAAACTATCTATAACATAATCTCTATATCTCCAAGCATACGGACTAACTAAATTTCTATCTTGTCCAGATGATTCTGCATACCTTGATACATCAAGCCAATGTCGTCCCCATTTTTCTCCAAACCCATTATCCTGCAATAAACTATCAACTAACTTCTCATACTTATCTTCTGATGTATCATCAGTATAGCCTTTGATTTGTTCAATACTTGGTGGCAAACCAATAAGATCAAAATAAAGCCTACGAACAATAGTATAATCGTCTGCTGCCTCTACTGGTTTTAGTTTGTGCTTTTCTATTTCTAAATTTAATATGGCATCTATCTCTGTGCCATCATCATATTTAGCTACAGGAGGTCTAGTAACCTTTTTAAATGCCCAGAAATTTCTAGCCTGTCTTAATTCTACTGCCCTATTCTCAGACTTATATCTTGGGTCAGGCATACCCATTTTAATCCATTGTCTAAAATTATTGACAACTTCTTCACTCAGAGGATCATCTGGTGGCATATCTCCAGACTCAATATAGTCTAATAATAAACTCTCGTCAATCTTACCGGGAACAACTGATGGGCCAGAATCTCCACCATTTAATATACCTTGTCTAGTATCTAAAGACAATCCACCCTTTACATCTTTAGAATTAGAAGAATGGCATGAATAACACTGTGTAGTTAAAACTGGTTTTATATTTTGTTCAAAAAATTTTATACCAGTATCTTGAGCAAATACTGTTCCAGATAATAGTATGAAGACAATACAGGAAAATCTCATTATACCTCCTAAATTGGTATATTAGAATACACCATACTATGTCTTGGTGCTACCCTTCTTATGTTTAGGAATATATGGACAATTTTTACACCTAGAACCACAACATACTTTTCTCGATAATAAATACTCTTTGCTCAATGGTTTAGTCATAAGTATAATTCATCATGTCTATTATTCTTTTTTCTTTTTCATATACCATATCTATCAACTCATTATTGTAAAAGTCTTTATAGTTGTAAGAAGGACTTACATTTATAGTATTTAATTTATTTTTTTTTATACCAAGTTTATTACATAATTCACTATATTCTTGTTGTAGATTTTCGTATCTTAGTAAATTACTTACTATTAGTTCTTCATTATATTCTCTAGGGTATTCACTATCGTAGTCATAAATAAAATCTTCTTGAGTTTTAACTCTTTTGCTTTCTACTAAAAAATACAATGTCATTTTTGGGTCAAAATTGTTTTGCTCTAAAATTCTTTTACAATTTAACCATGCTTTTTTGTGTTCAAAATTTGGATTTATTGTATTAAATACTTTAAAATACCAAGCAACAAAAGAAGCATATCTTCTCCAAGGATTTCTTATTACAGCAAAAGAAGTATAATCATGCCAATCATAATCTAGCATTTTATTTTTAGTTATGTAGCATTGATATTGATCCCAGTATTTTATATGATATGCTGTTTGATGTCTATCACCAGCTTGACGTAGAATAAAAGCAGGCTCACTTTCTCCATGTACTCTAGGCACTTTATAATAACAGGTATTATTAATTTTGTTTTTATATCTTATATTATTGTTTATAGATGTAGTTGCTGTTTTAGGTATCTCTATAAAAATAAATTTGTATTCATTAGATATATATGTCATGTAAAACTTTTTATGTTATTGTATCTATGTAAAGTATCTCCAAGCACATTATTTATAATTTCTAGTTCTTGTTTTGTAAACTTTTTCAAATATTCATTATGGTCTAAAATTCTTCTATGAGAAATAAGACCTTCATTTGCAATTTGATCACTCAAATCCGGCATATTAAAAACAAATTCGTCTTTCCATTTTTCATACACATTTTCTAGTAGGTCTAATCTGTTGATTTTATCAAGAATAAAAGATATAAATTTTTTAGGATGATCCATCATGTCTTCGTATCTGATAATATGTAGATTACTTGAATCAAGTATCAGATCATATAGATTTTTATGTTTTAACAAAAATTTTTCACGAACAACCCATTCAGATAATGTATGTGACCGTATACGTCTTTGATTATCATGACATCCAAAATTGTGAACATTGTTATCGTCTTTGTTTTTAGCACAGAAAGCGCTATAATAATGAGATATTAATCTATTTATGGGGTTTCTAATTACAATCATATCTGCATTTTTCAATTCTTCTTGTTTCAAATACAGCACTTGTAACCAAGTCATTTTAGCCCTGCTAAAACCTATCTTCTGACCAGCAATTTTATTAATATATGTATATATATCATTTTGTAAAGTACTACCCGATTTATGTAAAGATAGTATGTTTACGGTTGTCATACCCTATCATATTCCATAGTATTGGACATATCTACAGACATAATGTTCCAATATTTATGTCCACATTCATTATCGACCCATTCTTCAGCATTAGTTGTGCTACAAAAAGGCCCGAATATTGCTAATTCTTTCTTTCCTGTTTCTACTTTAGATAAATCAATTTGTTTATTGTCACTACATAATACAATATAATTCATTTTAAAACCTTTCCAAGTATTCCTCTCCCTTTTGAATTAAACGAATTGCATCTTTAATATATTTTTCAGCCTCTAGCCTACTGTCAAATTCTACTTTTTTCTTTTTAATTAGTTTGCATGGTAGTAGTAGAGGTTTGTCTTTTTTATAAATAACAAACTTAGATTTTTCTTCTCTTATAGTATATTGCATATTATCCTCCTACTTTTCATTAACTATCTTTTTCATTTTCTTCTCTATACTTTTGATTGTCCTTGTAACAGGTACGGAAAGTTCATAGTCGTCCTTATATGCTATAATAGCGTCTAAAATTCTCCATGCTTCTTGTTGCGTGATTTCTGTTGTCATACTAAACCCCTGTTGGAAATGCAACTTCACACGAATGCGTGAATATTATACCTTTATTTTTTGGTGCTGATTGTGTCTCATTAAATTTATTAATGTCACAAACCACCCAACCATATTTATTCTTATTTTCATTCCATCCATAAGAATTGTCTTGTAAATTTACTAGATGTCTTAGGTGATCTTCCATCCATTCTTCTTTATTCTTGTATTGAAAACTATGAGAAAAAGTAATTGTACCTATAATTCTAGCTTTAAACTTACCCTTTTTACCGGGAGTTTCAATTAGTGCTAATTCTTCTCCGACATATTTTTCCGGCAAAGGATATGTTCTTGTCTCAACACACTTATCTCCATTGATAAGCATATCAGACCAAGGATACTGTATATTAATCCCAGTCATTATTTTGTAAATATTCCTGTATGGTATTCTTCAATATGAGCAAATCCATTTTACTCATAGGATGCAAACTGTCAATATACCCCCAAGAAGTTTCTCCATTTTCTTTATTATTGTATGGTCTGAATATTTGTACAGATTTTATGTCAGAATTAATTTCAGAATCTTTAACTTCAAATTTTATGGAAGGTTCCATTTAACTACCTGATATTTGGTTAAATTACTTGCATTGTGTTATTTACACCTTTATGGTAATTCAACATAATTATCCGACAGTTCAAAATGTACTATTTCTACCGTAGAATCTTTACTTCTGTATTTATAGGCAAAATATTGTTTTATTTTAGTTAAAATTATAGTAATTAAATTCTTGGTTAAATTATCACCTTCTATTGTAATTGTTGCCATGACAAGTATTCGTTTTTTCATACATACTATACTCGCTTTCTTGTAGATTGTTTATAATCTGTATATAACATACACAAATTGATAATGGCCCATAATAATAAAACTTCCATGTTTATCCTCCATTTATTAGTTCATATAAAGCATTTGCTATAACTGGATGCCCACAATTACACCCTATCTCTGCACAATTTAAACCAACCAATACATCCAACATCAATAAACAACCAAATAGCATAAATCCACTCAATATCATTATACTTGCTAAAAACCAACCATTAAATTCATTAGATTGATAAGACGTTGTTTTGTATACCTCTTCCTGTTTTTTTATATTCAGAATATCTTCAGGCTTAATATCTGATATACCACTAATACTATCATCAATACTGTCCTCTATTAAAAGACTAGCAGGTTCATCATCATGTATACTATCTGATCCCGCTAATAATGTTTCCTCATTTGAACCAACTAAACTATCTTCTTCATTTATAAAGTCTCCTAAATCCACAGACCAAGATGCAATTTTGCCATCTTCATTAAGTTCTAAACCTCCTTCTAATGACACCCCATCATCTGATATGTTGCTAGAAAATATACTGCTATCTTTACTATCAGAAATATTAGAAACAAAACCATCTACTGTAAAATCACTATCTAATAATACATCTCCAGACTTAATATCTGTTTTATCTTCTGTTTTATCTTCTAGTTCTGCACCATCCCCTATAACCAGACTATCATCTGATATTTCTATATCATCTCCTATAATTAGACTAGGCCCATCTAATACTACAGAACTATCGTCTATGACTAAACTATCATCTTCTTCTTTTTTCTTTTTCTTATTAGTAAAATCAAATCCCCGCAAATCTATATGCAGGTCTTCATCTTCTGGTATATCATTAGACATTTTAATACCTCCATTAATATATACTAATGTGCCATTGAGTATTTACATGGACTGCTTCAAATTTAGCCCCTTGACTCTGTAAATGTGTTACTATTCTAGCTAGTGTCTCAATATCTTCATATTTTAAACAAATCATACTATTCTCCTAGTTATAGAAACCATCAAGAAATTTACACATACTCTCTATTTCTTCCAGAGTATAAGGTTGATACCCAGTACTTTGTACCATTTTATTCATAACCTCTTTCATATACTCTAATGAGTCTACGAGCATAGTAATATCATGTTTATCTAATTGAACGTGCATAATTATCCTCCTTTTACAACTTCTGTTAGTAGATTAATCGCACCCTCTAAAAATATATCTGTAGTCCTCATATCCATATTATCTATATCATTAATTTGATTCTCATAGGCCACGATAAACTTTTCTATATTTTGTCGTAATTCGTCTGTCATACTACCACCTTTCTTCCACTGTATAAATAACCCCCATGAGGATCACAAACTTCTAAAACTCTATCAAAATTCTTTGCCAGATTATATCTAACACCTTTGGCTGGAGAGTTCCATGTCGCCGCTTTTAGTATATCTAAATTATTATTATCCACAAAAGCATGAACACTACTACTACCACCAGAGTCTACTCTGATAATTTTAGTATACTTTTTGTTTATCTTAAACCCATACTTGACAGGAGGGTTTGTAGGGTATGTACGCTGGAACTTAGATTCCAATATCTCGCACCATTCTTCTACAAAATTAATATACTCGTTAATCATACTTTCTTTCTCCTTTTATCTACTTTCCATTCTCTATAAGATGCCACAAAAAACCATGCAGTAGCCAAAATTGCAACTATATGTAATATCCTTCCTAGTATTTCCATGAATTAAATCCCATTTATGTTTCATTTCCAAATCATTTGTGGGTAATTAACCCATACAGACTATTGATTTACACATTCTGTGGGCATTTTACCCAATAATGTTCTACGAATAATATGTAGATTCTTTATATCTTTATGCTTTGTTTCTATTAGATGATCGTATAAATAACTATTTACAACTTTGCATAACAGCGTAATTTCGTGATCTGTTAAGAGTACAGTTTTATACATTTTTTCCCTATTTAATTAACTTTTCCTACTACTATCCATAACAGTATACATCATAGCAACTATAGTGTCAATAGCCTATTAGAAATATCGACTATTGGAGATTAAGACTTTAGATTTTCCCAGAAATAATCTATTAATCAGACCCTATTTTTCACCACCGGCATAGGCAATAAGTAAAAATATAATTTTTTGGGCAATTTTAGTATCAATATTAACTAAAAACTATCATTTTTGGTCTATTTTAATGATGCAGGAGATAAGTATAATAAGGGAGAAATGAAGTACTGAATTTATAATAAATATAAATAACTAACTGAATCTCTCCCATATATAGTTGTAAGAAATAGGGGAACTATAGTTTTGAATATCTAATAGGGGGGCGACTTATAAGATAGATATTCTAGTACTTGAGTAAAATATAGATGGGTTTAATTATATTCTACTGTTCCCCTAGTCTTTTTATTTCTTGATCCTTTGCGTCCATAGTATGTGTAACATTCTTAATAGTTATATGTATAAAAGAGTCGTCAATAACTTTTCCAGATTTTATATATCCGTCTACTAGATTCTTGATCTTTCGACAAATATAATCACATTGTAATTCCCTTATCTTTATACATACAAAATCCTTTTCCATTATCCTTGCCCTGCCGACCTATTGTGTGTTACCCTATAATATATTTCTGTACCATAGTGGCAAGATTCTTTTGTCCTATTTAAGATTTTTGTTAAGAATTTTTTATATTGACTGACCCCTAGTTTTAATTTAATAATTATGCAGGCCGGGTGGATATATCTCTTAGATAACTATATACTAACTCTAGTATTAACTTTATTACTAATAATCCTAAATGACTGACTTTACTATAATGACGCAAACTGGATATATTAGATAATACAAATATAATCATACCCATAATTTCCCCAATCTCTTGCATAATAAAATTAAAGAAAGGTTCTTGACTCTGCCGATACAAGATATATAATAAACTAGTACCTTGTGTGTGTTAGGTACTGACAGGCGAAAATGACTGACTATGACCATCCTGAGCAAACAGGGAGGATTAGATAAGACAAAATATACCTAAAGAGTTCAGTTCGTTATTTAATTATTATAATTAGATTTAAACCGTCACCCTTTAGGTACAATACAACTAGGAACTAGATTCACCTTGTTATATAATTTAATTTATATTTAAGCCATTATTTAGTTCCTAAACAATATTATGCAGGATTCAATGGATCATATAGTATTACCCATATTATATTCAGACTCTCATTCTGCATAACAATACATGGGAGATTCACATTATTACTTAATTTATTTTAGGTTCAGCATATCATCTCCCTATAATACATGGGCAGAGTTCAAGGAGTTATATAATTAGTTTTATATTCACAGCTTCATTCTGCCCCTGACCTTAGGGTTTCGCTGACCTTACCCATAAAAGCAAACCCGACTATATTAGAAAAGACAAAAGAGTAATAGATTCAACGTATGATTTATTTAATTATAGATTCACCTTATCATTTATTACTCTTGATACAAATAGGATGGTAAGATTCACCACATTATCTAATTAATAGTTAGATTTACCATGTCATTTTATCATCCTATAAATATAAAAAGCCCCCGGTTTTACCCGGAGGCCCAAAGGAGTATCAAGTTATATGTATTAGTATAGACTATCTTCTCTATTAAATACTGTACTAATTATCATGTGATATATTCCAATACCAAAAGTATATCCCAGACTAACACTAATAAAATCTAAATCAAGCATATGATTCCTCCATGACTAATACCTTGTTACCATCTGTTACTAAATAACCATACTTACTATTATCCCAATCAAATTCTCCATCATCCCCTGACCTACGCCAGTGTACATCATTAATAGGGTTATAAGATAATTGATCACAATATTTAGTATCTATACTATCTTTCTCTAGTATATCAAAATTCTCACATTCTACCCACCCACATACGTCCTTCTTTCCTGCTAAATTTACCTTACGGGCAGCATTTATTTTATTGATAAGTTTACAACCATATAGTTCTAGTTGGTACTTATTAGGGTCAATATATTTCACTGTACCATCCCATGCTTTGATTTGCCAGTGCATATAGTGCTGACCACGTTGCAAGTGAAACCTGACCTTATATTCAAAACCTTCCATATTATTCATCCTCCCCATACATGGACTTCCAGCAACTATCACAAGTCTGACTAATTAGTAATTCTCGTTCTGCTGCTGTTAGATAAGCTAATACATCTTGTATATAATCTCCACATTGCCATGCCATAATATCTTCTGGATTTACAAATATAACATGCTCTGCACTACACGTACCACACGTTATAGTCATAGGCTTTTGATTAGTAGCAATCATCTCCTCACCTCCTTTTATATTACCATTCTACCATATCATCGTCAATAGTCAACCCCCAACTTTAGTTTTTAGCTGACTTTATCATAACTTCGCAAACTTGATACATTAGGTATGACATTATAATCTATCTATTAATATATATACAATAAAAGCGTTTTTTTTGAATAAGAAGAAACCCCGCTGCGGTGAAGAGAGTGAGGAGTCCGCAGCGGGGTCAGCGAGGAGTATTTTGGATGGGGAGGATTTCTTTTTCTACCTCCAAATTTTCAGGGTATGATATGTCATGGTCCCTACTTTTAACCACTATCTCAAGACTGTATGGCACTCGCCCGTCCTCTTGAGCCTCGTGTGCTGTTGTGATCTCATACTGGCTACCACATTTTCAGCCACCATCCTATAGCAGAGGAGCTACCTCTACTATATGTATTGTTTACGCTTCCTCCATATCTTCATAGAATTCGTGCATACTAAACTCATCCTGCAAGGCTTCTGGAAAATCGCTCCAGTTGCCTTCATAAGAATCATCCTCACCATTGTGCCAAGTTCCGGCAAAACTCATCCCTGGCTCAAAATAGGACGCTTGTACGTCAAATCCTAAGACTACCAACCTCTCATAGAATCCAATAGGCGGAGACCATGCAGTATCAAATGTACAACTTAGTTCATTATCTACTATTGTTGGCTCTAGACCGTAACTATCTTTACAACCGATATCCCATTTAGTACCCCAATTAGCTATACGCCATTGCCACCATTTAGGCATACCATCGTCTTGACTATAGCCTGTACCCTCACCGATCAGTTTAGTCGGATCTCCCGGATCTCGCGGAGTAGGGTAGAAAGTCTCTATAGTCCAATCGTCTCGATACGCTTTCTCGAATTTATGGATCATATCCATGTCTTCATGTGTTATCGTCAACTTATTCATGCACCAGTTTGGCATTTGTGAACTCCTCTTTTATTCCATCATAACAAAAAACACAATAACTAATATAATTACAAGCACATTTACCAGCCTCGGGTTAGAGTATAGTTAAAGTATACCATACAACGATATACTTGTCAATACCCCTGGCGAGAATCGAACTCACATCGACGGTTTAGAAGACCGCTGTTCTATCCGTTGAACTACAGGGGCATTGAGGGCAAGCCCGCAGTCTTGGATATCCCCATTGACGCTGCGGGCCTGCCTCAACTATCTCACACACCGGGGAGGATGTTGTCACTAGTAGACTTTTCGACTACTAGTTCCGCCTTCGGGTTGTGTGCATCACCAGCCTGCTTTGCAGTTACACCAGTAACTCTTGCTCGCCAGACCTTGAAGCCTTGCTCGCTGAATGTCTTGACTCCAGCAGCCTTGACTTGTGATACAGCATTTTCATGGTTGTCGTTGCAATATAATTGCAAACCTAGCTTTACATTCTCGATGTCGAGATCTGATGCAACCATATCAACAGTAAACGTATGCTTCTTCATTTTTACTCCAATTTGTAAAGTCCAAATTACTTAGAGGAACCATTCCTCGTCAGTAATATCATTATACTATATATATCGTCCAAGTCAAATAGATTCTTTAGTAATTGCAAAAATAATTTTGGCACGAAAAAAGCGCTTTTATTTATGCACGAAGACAGGCCGCCCCTCGAACGATAAGGGACGACCTGCCTCCACAACGCAACAACAACACCTACCGTGATGAGTTATATAGAACTGGCATATTCTGTTGCTAGTGCCAATGCTCTATTGTTAGCAGTTCCGTTTTGACCAAACCACAGGCTTTCCATACGGTTATTGGTATTACGACCTTTGCTGTAATTTAGATACTCGTTGAAGCCATTGTATGCTGCCCACCAAGTACCACGGACTCCCGGCATATCCTGCTTAGAGCCATGAATAGTATGGATCACATTGTCAATGACATTCTTGGTACGAGTCTTCAAGTCCTCATCTTGTGTCTTTTCGACATTCAGTAAGGTCTTGACATACTTGCGAACGTCAGCCTGATTGAAGTCTCGACTAGCAAGGAATCGGAACTGTTCAGCAGTAGCCTCAAATTGTGCATTGATATTGTCCATGATGTCGCGGACGTTATCAAGGTTGGTTTGGGCACTCTTTGTATGTCGGATTCTTAGCAGATTGCTTTCTTTGTGAGAGTGAGCAAAAGCTAGGGTATTGACACAGACAACACGAATCGGGGTGTAACCTACACGAATAGCCGTTGTACCATCGTGACTGTTGGATAGCAGAATGAATTTCTGAACCTCATCACCAGATACAATTTCACTAGGGTCGCGGTTTAGTTGGGCTAATGCCCAGACTTTTTGACCACCACTTAGTGAACCACCAGTGTGCAGACTGCACTCACCAGCGTCTACGAATGGCTGGAACCATTCAAAGGCGTCTTTATTTTGCAGCGGAACATATCGCGGGCCGACTACACCCAGAATAGAATTGTCAGACTTGCGATAGGTGGCCTTTGCAGGAACATCGTAACCATCTGTGGTTACAAGATCCTTAACTCCGACTTCCCAATCCAAACCAGACTTCTCGATAGCTTCGCTGATTGTTGGAGCATCTTCCAACTTCTCACCAAGACCGTGCCAAGGCTCGGCACCGGTGTAAAACATTGATTCAACATTAGCAGGCATTTCGTTGTCCTTTCGTTGTGGGTTACTTGCTATGTTCTAAGTATACTATATATATCGTCCTGTGTCAACTTAATTCTTTACTCTTTTTTGCTGGCTTTATCATAATATTCAACGGAAAGTATTAGGTGGTACAAATGGCACAATAAAAGCTTTTATTTTTTATTGATATTCATCTATTGCTCTTCTCCGAATATCCATGCGGGTGCGAACTCTACGAGGCCGGTTATCATGAGTACCAGAACCAGAACGATAGCTGTTGTGTCCACGAGATACCTCCCAAGATTTCTTAGTTTTTACTTTTATGCTTCCGTACTTACTCATTTTCATCTCTATTCAAATTATCCCATAAAACAATATCTCCGCCTACATCAAACAAATTCTCATCATATTCTTCTCCATCTGTTTGCAAAAGGGCTGGTAATATAATTATTAAACCAAGAATAAAAAGTAGTACGTTCATCTTGTCCAATCCCTAAATAACTCAAATCGAACCCCGACATTCATTCTACCATTATCAGGTTGCCCTGTCAAGTCTATCGTTTTGTTGCATGTGACAGTGGCTCTAGTAGTTACACACCCACTA